>Ga0157371_10003437_pt1 | contig 14369 bp, 8 predicted proteins | sample C45metaG_FD_113462 | JGI IMG/M metagenome (GOLD analysis project Ga0157371, IMG submission 113462) | Corn rhizosphere microbial communities from Kellogg Biological Station, Michigan, USA - C4-5 metaG | ecosystem: Host-associated > Plants > Roots > Rhizosphere > Soil | place: USA: Michigan...
GAAAACTCGTTGCCGCTGGGATTGATCCTCGCGAACAAAAGCGAGCAGTAAAAGAAGAGTTGGCGAAAGAAGTCTTCACCTTTGAAGTGGTTGCCAGAGAATGGCATGCGACTAATAAGAAGTGGTCAAAAGCTCACAGCGCTCGAGTTTTGAAAACCCTGGAAGATTTTCTTTTCCCGGCCATTGGTAAATACAATATCACCGAACTTAAAACTCGAGATTTACTGGCACCTATCAAAGCCGTGGAGAAGTCTAGACGTCTTGAGGTGGCTTCGCATCTGCAATAGCGCACAACAGCAATCATGCGCTATGCCGTACAAAGCAGTTTGACCGATTACAATCCCGCGCAGGAAATGGCTGGAGCTGTCGCTACAGCAAAAAGACAACATCGCCCCGCCTTTGAACTTAGCCGTACTCCTGAGCTACTTCACCGTATCGATACCTACACCGGTAGACCGCTCACTCGTTTAGCTATAGAAATGACGCTGCTGGTCTTTATCCGTTCAAGTGAACTGCGCTTCGCACGTTGGTCAGAGATCGACTTCTAGACAGCAATGTGGACGATACCGGCAGATCGTGAACCGCTAGAAGGCGTTAAGCACTCTCACCGTGGGTCAAAGATGCATACACCGCACCTGATGCCCTTATCTCGGCAGGCCCTTGCGGTCCTTGAGAAAATAAAACGGCTAAAGGGTAATCGCGATTTAATTTTCGTTGGCGATCATGACCCGCGTAAACCGATGAGTGAAAATACAGTGAACAATGCACTCCGGGTGATGGGCTATGACACGAAAGTGGAAGTCTGCGGTCACGCTTTTAGAACCATGGCATGTAGTTCGTTAATCGAGTCAGGAATGTGGTCTAAGGATGCTGTAGAGCGGCAGATGAGTCATCAGGAACGTAACTCTGTGCGTGCTTCTTACATTCATAAGGCAGAGCACCTGGATGAACGCAGGCTAATGCTGCAGTGGTGGGCTGATTTTCTGGATGCGAATCGGGAGAAGGGGATTAGTGCGTTTGATTTTGGAAAATTAAATTTAGCTTAAAAAATATATTGTTGTTTGAGATTTATGCATGCCATGGGCTTTACAGATTTGTACCTAATTCCAAACGGACCACAGTTTGCTCTTTTAGATAAAAATGGTATTTGTGGCAACTAAAAGCAAGAGAAGTCTATACATAGAAGGCGTGGGATACTGCAGTTGATGAACTGAGCAGTAAGGCTTGGGACTTTATGAGCATTTAGGGGGGGGTAACTTAATGCTGATTTTCTGAAGTAGACCAACCGCGCTAAGGGTTATACTGGCGCGGTTGGTTTCTAAAGTTTCTTTTTTTTATGGTTATTGCTGATAAAATAGAAGGTCTTATCTAGTTTTATTGGCCCCCCAAATATATGCAATGCAGTCGTTCGTGAGAGGCGTAATCACGACATTTAATGGGCTTCATTCAGTCGATTTGAAATTTTCATATCCTCTTAAAATACAAGAAATATGGGTATAGATGCCAATTTTGGTCGAAATCTAGCGTTTTGTAGTATCATTTGGTACTGATTATTACAACCTAATGCCGAAATATTTTTCGATAATTGGACGAGAGCGACCATGAAGCTGATTCATAACTCAGGTAAAGATCGTGTTATAGACCTAATCCGACCTCATATTAAGCGTGGCAATCAACTAGGTTGCGTAACTCCTTCGTTCTCTTTATATGCTTTTGCTGAAATGCGTGATGCGTTGTCTGTTCTTGAACGGGTCCAATTTATCTTATCACCTGACGATAAGGCACTCGACTTCCTCGGAGAGGAAGGTGACCGTGGTGCGCGGAATTGCCTACAGACACGTTGGCTAGCCAATCAATGTGCGAAATGGATAAGTGAAAATGTAGAGCTTCGCCGCGCACATGGGCTGGTGCCACAGGGTACTATAGTAATGCGTAAACCTGATGCTACCCCTCAGCAAGTGGTCTTGGGTTCATTCGCATTTACTACGGCTGGCCTTGGACTGACACCAGGGAACCCCCTTAGCTTGATTCAGGCTTCAGAATCTTCCAGTGAAGCTGCCATGTTATCCCAGTGGTTCGATCAACAATGGCTGAGTTTGCAAGATGCGTTAAATAGTGATCTAGTAGATGGTGAAAGTGATCGCGATGCAATGGTTGCAGCTTTACGTTCCATCGGTGAACACCGTGATCCATCGACCATTTATTCTCTCATATTGCACAACCTATTTCGTGATAGCGATGATGGAATGGACGAAGAGCGCATCGTCAAATCTGCAACCGGCATCCGAAATACGGTGGTCTGGAAAAAGCTATTCAAGTTCCAGCGCGACGGCGTAGTAGGTGCTATCGATAAGCTCAATCGTTTTGGCGGCTGTATCATTGCTGATAGTGTTGGTCTAGGTAAAACCTTCGAAGCACTGGCGATTATTAAATATCACGAGCTGCGTAATGATCGTGTTCTGGTATTAGCACCTAAGCGATTGCGTGATAACTGGACTCTCTACCAAACTAATGACAAACGTAACATTCTTGCTGCTGATCGCTTCAATTATGATGTGCTGAATCATACCGATCTGTCACGCGATAGGGGGAGCTCGGGCGATATAGACCTGTCACATATTAACTGGGGTAACTACGATCTGGTGGTGATTGATGAATCGCACAATTTCCGTAATAAGGTGACGCATAAAGGTAAAGAATCGCGATATGATCATTTGATGCGGCGTATCATCAAGGAAGGGGTCAAAACCAGAGTCCTCATGTTGTCAGCGACACCAGTCAATAATCGTCTTTCTGATTTGCGTAATCAGATTGCATTCGTTACAGAAGGTGATGACGCGGCCCTACAGGAACACGGAATAACCAGTGTTGAGACAACTACTCGAAAGGCCCAGGCTCAGTTCAACCGTTGGTTGGCAATGGACGAGTCTGAAAAAAAACCTTCTAAGCTTGTTGAAATGCTAGGTTTTGATTACTTTACACTTCTAGACCATCTAACTATCGCCCGTTCGCGAAGGCATGTGGAGAAATACTACGGCACTAGTGAGACAGGTCGCTTCCCTGATCGCTTACCGCCGATCAACATCAAGGCTGATGTTGATCTTGCTGGTGAGTTCCGAGCTATTCGCGAGATTAATCATGAAATCCGCTGCCTCACGCTGGCCAGTTATGCCCCGCTTCGCTATGTTTTGCCGCATAAGCAGGCGGCCTACGATGCTAAGTACAGTACGCAGATTCGCGGTGGGGAAAGTTTTTTCCATCAAGCAGACCGGGAAGAAAGCCTAATTAACCTACTGCGGGTAAATGTGCTAAAGCGTATGGAAAGTTCGGTAACGTCATTCGCGCTGACGGTGCAACGGCAACTCAGGGATGTTGAAGCAACTTTGGCCCATATTGAATCGCATACGGGCGAGCTTGAAGAAATCGACATTACTGATGTCGACATCGACGATCCTTCCTTTGAAGCTCTACTAGTTGGTCGCAAAGTTAAGGTATTGCTCGGTGATGTTGACTTGATTCGCTGGAGGCAAGACTTAATCGAGGACCGTAATCGTTTGGCTACTCTGTTGTCAGCTGCCAAACAGGTTGATGCTGACCGTGACGCTAAATTGGCAGCCCTGCGTCAGATGATTGAACACAAATGTCTCTATCCCATCAATAGCGGTAACCAAAAAATTATCGTATTCACTGCATTTTCTGACACCGCAAGCTACCTTTATGCGCAACTCGGCCCATGGGCCAAGGCCAAGTTGGGGATCGATGCCGCATTGGTCACTGGGAGTGCTGGCATACAGACTACATTGCCGGGCTTACGTAAGAACATGAGCGAAGTATTGTCTGCGTTTGCCCCGAGAGCCAAGGAGCGCCCGGAGGATCTCACTAGTGAAGGTGAAATCGATTTACTGATAGCTACTGATTGTATTTCTGAGGGCCAGAACCTGCAGGACTGCGACTGGCTAATCAACTACGACATTCACTGGAATCCGGTGCGTATTATTCAGCGTTTTGGTCGTATTGATCGTATTGGCTCACCGAACAAATGTATCCAGCTTGTAAACTTCTGGCCTAACATGGAGTTGGAGGAATATATAAACCTGGAACAGCGGGTCAGTGGCCGTATGGTGCTGCTTGATATCTCTGCCACAGGCGAAGAGAATCTTATCGAGCAGCAGTCAGGTAACCCTATGAACGATTTAGAGTATCGGCGCAAACAGCTACTCAAATTGCAGGACACGGTTATCAATATGGAAGACCTTTCTAACGGTGTATCGATTACCGACCTAACCCTAACCGATTTCCGCATCGATTTGGCAGAGTATATGAAAGCTCATCCAGGCAAGTTGGAGAGCCAACCTCTCGGTGTATATGCTGTTACCACCACCTTGGACTCTGAAATTCCACCCGGCGTGATTTTCTGTTTGCAAGTCTGTAAATCTGTAGGGCAGAAGGTACAAACTGACCGAGTAACATCAGATTACCCACTCGCGCCACACTACTTAGTCCACGTTGGCGATGATGGTGCCGTTTTACTTCCTTACCTACAGGCTAAACGCATCCTTGACAGCTTAAAGCGTCTAGCGCTTGGGCGTGAACTTCCCGACGAGACGGCCTATGCACGCTTTGACAAAAAAACCAGGCAAGGCGAAGAAATGAGCCATGCCCAAAAACTACTCGCCGCAGCGGTTGCCTCAATAGCGGGTAAAAATGAAGAACGCGCAGTCGCCAGCCTGTTCACTCCAGGTGGGACTCACGCCATCAAAGGAGAGTTTGCTGGGATCAATGATTTTGAGGTAATAGCGTTTATGGTGATCTTGCCAGAGAGTGAGTCAGCATGACAGTCATTGACGTGGGAGCCTTTATCCAGGCATTAGGCCTTCCCGACAGTTGTCGAGTGGGTCAGCGTGTTCCCAAGAAATTGCTGCTTGAAAACAGTGCCGCTACGGTAGCGGACAAGCGTTTGATCATTGATAATATCGCAGAAATCCAGTGGATTGCAGCACTTAAACCCAATACCATCGGGGTGCCAAGCTATCGGGATACTCGGCGCGAATATCTTGAGGTCGCGGTGCTGGTAGTGACCTTAAAGGGGGCTGTAAAATCTGTCCACCGGTCCCGTTTGGCTGAGTTAGTGCATCGTGCAGTGCCTTATCCGGTGCTGCTGCAACTGATTGACGGGCAGACGCAGACCCTTTTTCTTGCGCACAAACGCTGGGCGCAAAACGAGTTCAGCAAAGTAGTGCTTGAAGGCGGCTTGGTATCTGTCGCGCTATTCCACGCTATGCCGGAAACTACGATAGCTACTCATTTAACATATTCGGAAGTCGAGCAAGCTTTCATGCAGTCTCTATCACTTATACGTCAACCACAGATCACGCTGTACACACTTTACCAGGGCTGGATAGATTGCGTACAGGCACTTCTGGCAGCTCGGTTGACGGGAAGTTACCGAACGACAACAACTCCGGAACAGGCTGCGGCACGTCGGCAAGCTTTGGCCGATTACGAACGACTCGAAGGCGAAATTAGACGTCTGCGGGGGCAGGCCGTAAAAGAAAAACAAATGGCACGCCAAGTTGAAGTGAATCTACGGTTGCAAGCACTGCAGGCTGAGCGTCAACGGATCGCACAATATCTCTAAGGAATAAGAAGTGAAAGCCTCAGAAACTAATCTGCTTAAGTTCTTACGCAAGTCTCCACAGTTCGTTATCCCTATTTACCAGCGTAACTATTCGTGGACGGAAGCCCAGTGCCAACAACTCTGGTCTGACTTAATGCGCGCTGGCCGTGACAAGGATATCGATGGCCATTTCATTGGGTCTATCGTTTATGTGGAGCGTGGTCTATCCACCGTGACTACTCAGGAAGCACTGTTGGTCATCGATGGGCAGCAACGTCTGACCACCAGTACTTTACTGATTGCAGCTTTAGCTAATCACTTTGAAACCAAGCAACTTCCCGAACTCCTCGACAGTTTTTCCGCTCGAAAATTACGCAATTACTACTTGCTTAATCCAGATGAAGACGGCGAACGCCACTATAAGCTTATGCTGTCGGAAACAGACAAAGAAACTCTGCTGGCAATCCTTAAGTCAGCCCCGATGCCTATGGAAGTGAGTTCTCGCATTGAGCAGAATTACAAGCTCTTCCAGGCGCTGATCGAAAAGCATCAGGGCGAGCTCGAAGCTATCTGCCAAGGCCTTGCCAAGTTACTCATTGTAGAAGTGTCGCTTGATCGTACTCGGGATAACCCGCAATTAATCTTCGAAAGCATGAACTCCACCGGTCTTGAGTTGAGTCAGGCTGATCTGATTCGCAATTACATCTTAATGGGGCTAGAGCCAAAGCTTCAGACGGAGCTCTATCAGAGTTACTGGCGGCCAATGGAAAAGGCGTTTGGTCAGGCGGCCTACGTGACGCATTTTGATCCTTTTATGCGTCACTACCTCACTGCTAAGACGGGAGATATTCCGAACGTGCGTGATGTATACATCGCCTTTAAGGCCTTCGCACGCTCTAGCCAAGTTGATACTACCGCACTCGTTGCCGATATACACGCCTTTGCAAGTTACTACTGCGCTATGGCTCTTGGAGCAGAAACTGCGCCACTATTAAAACAAGCTTTCCATGACCTGCGTGAACTCAAGGTAGATGTGGCTTATCCTTTCTTGCTTGATACTTATCATGATTACAAGATGGCTCGGCTGTCAGCCGACGAATTGGTGAGCATCATTCGTTTGGTGGAAAGTTATGTGTTTCGACGCGCTATCTGCGCTATCCCCACTAACTCGCTCAACAAAACCTTTGCCAGCCTAAGTCGCACGTTGAAGAAAGATCGCTACCTGGAGAGCGTCCAAGCCGCGTTTTTGCTACTGCCATCTTACCGTCGCTTCCCTAATGATGAAGAATTCCAACACAAGATCAAACAACGAGATCTGTATAATTTTCGTAGTCGCAGCTATTGGTTACGACGCCTAGAAAATCACGGCCGTAAGGAGCGAATTGTGCTGGAGGATTACACCATCGAGCACATCCTGCCGCAAAATAAAGTGTTGTCACCGGAGTGGCAAGCAGAACTCGGCCCAGATTGGCAAACGATCCAACAGACATGGTTACATACCTTGGGCAATCTCACTTTAACGGGCTACAACAGCGAATACAGCGATTATTCATTCGCCTATAAGCGTGACCAGATCACCAATAGCGAAGGTAATAAGATTGGCTACAAATACAGTGCCCTCAATATTAATGAGGGGCTGGGTGAACTGAGTCGGTGGGACGAGAATACAATCAAGGCACGTGCTGAGCGACTTGCCAAAGTCGCAACCCAAGTATGGGGGCTACCATTGCTGGATAGTAGCGTCCTTAATGCCTATAGCCCCACGGTAACAGACACAGGGCAGCAATACAGCATTGTTGACCATCCATACCTTGCCAAGGGCTCTGTAAGCGCCTTATTTGATGCCTTGCGCAAAGCGATTTTAGATTTAGATCCATGCATTTACGAAGAATATCTCAAGCTCTACGTTGCCTACAAAGCAGAGACCAACTTTGTAGATGTTGTTCCCCAGGCCAAGCGTTTACGCTTGTCGCTTAACATGCCGTTCAGCGAGATAGATGACCCTAAAGGGCTATGTATCGATGTTACAAACCTTGGGCGTTGGGGCAATGGCGATGTGGAAATCGGATTGTCCAGCTTTGAGCAACTTCCCTATGTCATGGGCCTGATTCGGCAGTCCTTTGATCGCCAGATGGGTGGCCCACAGGATGTTTGATCCTAAAAATACTAAATTAACTGAGAATCACGCTATGACAATGAAGAAAGTCGACATCAACAACCCAGAGGCTCAGTCTGCTGATTTGGTGGCTGGCAATATTGCACAGCTTAAGGTTCTGTTCCCTGAACTGATTACCGAAGGGCCTGATGGCGTTGCTGTGAATGTAGATGTGCTGAAAGCATTAGTGGGTGATAAAAGTGTCAATGACGCCGACGAGAAATATGGCCTCAACTGGCATGGCAAACGCCGTGCACGACAACTGGCGTTGACGCCTAGTACTGGCACTTTGCGTCCATGCCCCGAAGAGAGCGTGGACTGGGCTACCACTCAGAACCTGATGATCGAGGGAGATAACCTCGAAGTTCTTAAGCTCATGCAAAAGAGCTATGCTGGCAAGGTCAAGTTGATCTACATCGACCCACCTTATAACACTGGTAAGGATTTTGTATACCCGGACAACTTCCAAGACAATATTGAGAACTATCTGGAGTTAACAGGGCAAGTAGAAGGTGGGCAGAAGATCAGCAGCAATACCGAGTCTAGCGGACGATTTCATACCGACTGGTTGAATATGATGTATCCGCGATTAAAGCTAGCCCGGGCATTGCTTAAGCGTGATGGCGTTGTATTTATTTCTATAGATGACCGTGAACTTAGTACTTTACGAATATTAGCAGATGAAATTTTCGGTGAGGAGAATTTTGTTTCTACCATCACTGTTGTGAATAACATGAAGGGGCGTAATGATAAGAAGCATGTTGCTGCTTGCCATGAGTACGTCGTTATCTACGCAGGACAAGATTTTGTATCGAACGGTTTGCCTCTGACCGAAGAGAAGAGGGCTGCTTTTAAGTACTCCGACGATCGGGGATATAAGTACGCATTGCGAGATCTCAGAAAACGTGGAGGCCCTGACAAGCGTGAAGATCGCCCTAAAATGTACTTTCCAATCTATTGGGATCAAAAAACAGGGTCTGTTTCCCTTGAGCGGCAGGCCAACACCGATGTTGAAATTTATCCGGTTCGAGGTGATGGTTCTGAAGGTCGTTGGCGTTGGGGTGCGGAAAGGGTAGCCAAATACTTGGAATGGATGCATCCAAAATGTTCAGAGAAAAGCGGTCGTCTAGATGTTGAACATCGTGTTTATTTAGATGCTTCAGTCGAGGTTGGTGATTGGCTTGAAGATGGTGACGATGAAGAGGATGAGGGGACTATCGAACGGACTTCAAAACCTAAGTCCGTCTGGTTTGGTGGCGAATTTTCAACCGATAATTCCAAGCGTGCATTGAAAGCACTCCTGCCGGGAGAAGTGTTTGATTTCCCTAAGTCGATTGATTTTCTCCGAACTTGCATTCTTTTAGGTACAAAAGGTTCGGATCTAATTCTTGATCTTTTTTCCGGGTCTGGCTCTACAGCTCAGGCGACTATGCAACAAAACGCATTAGATAACCAACTCCGTCGTTTCATTTGTATTCAATTGCCAGAGCCTCTTGCCTCGTCCGATAAAAACCAGAAGGCGGGGGCAACATTATGCGCCAGTCTGGGTGTGCCGAGTAATATTGCAGAACTTACTAAGGAGCGAATTCGTCGGGCAGCTGCTAAGACTAAAGTTGATAATCCGGAATGGCAAGGTGATGGGGGATTTCGTGTGTTCAAGCTCGAACGCTCCAATATACGTGCATGGAACCCTAATCCGGAAAACTTGGAAGCCACGTTGCTCGACTATGAAGAACATCTACTCGAAGGCCGTAGCGAAGCCGATGTACTCTACGAGTTACTACTCAAGCTCGGTCTTGATCTTTGTGTGCCTATTGAACAACGTATTATTACCGGTCGTGAGGTGTATTCCGTCGGTGGTGGCGTGCTAGTGGCTTGTCTGGCGGAGCAAATCAACCGCGAGGAAGTGGAGTTCCTTGCCCAAGGAATCATCGGTTGGTACCAGGAGTTAGCACCTGCTGGTGATACCACTTGCGTATTCCGCGACAGCGCTTTTGCTGACGATGTGGCGAAAACTAACCTCGCTGCCATTCTAGAACAGCATGGCATACAGAACGTACGCAGTTTGTGAGGATAGATATATGAAACTTCATTTCGAGTCTAACCTCGACTATCAGATGCAGGCCATTGAGGCTGTGTGCGATCTGTTTCGTGGACAGGAAATCTGTCGCACCGAGTTCACGGTGACAATGAAGGTCCCGCAGCCGGACGCAGACTTGCTTAGTGGAATGCAACCAGAACAATTAACATTAGGGATGGCTGAGTCTGATCTTGGTGTTGGTAATCGCCTGACTCTGCTCGACGACGAACTGCACCAAAATTTGGTGGATATTCAGTTTCGCAGTGGTCTGCCGCCATCCGAATCATTAACTTCTGGCGACTTCACCGTGGAGATGGAGACCGGTACGGGTAAGACCTATGTGTACCTGCGCACCATCTTTGAGCTAAATAAGCGCTACGGTTATAGCAAGTTCGTGATTGTAGTTCCTTCGGTGGCGATCAAGGAAGGGGTCTATAAAACCCTGCAAATCACCGAAGATCACATTAAGGGACTCTATGCTGGCGTCCCTTTCGACTACTTTCTGTATGACTCAAGCAAGCCTGGACCGGTACGCAATTTTGCCACCAGTTCGAACATCCAGATCATGGTGGTGACGGTTGGCGCTATCAACAAAAAGGATGTGAATAATCTCTATAAAGAGAGCGAAAAGACTGGCGGTGAGAAGCCTATTGATCTGATTAAGGCAACCCGACCTGTTGTTATTGTTGACGAACCTCAAAGTGTAGATGGCGGTCTTGAAGGGCGTGGAAAAGAAGCCCTGGATGCGATGAACCCGCTTTGCACGTTGCGTTATTCAGCTACTCATGTGAATAAGCATCACATGGTATTTCGCCTCGATGCTGTAGATGCCTACGAACGCAAGCTGGTCAAACAGATCGAGGTAGCCTCTGCTACAGTTGAGGACGCGCATAATAAAGCTTTTGTAAGGCTCGTGTCGGTTGCCAACAAGCGTGGGACCATCAGTGGCAGGATCGAACTGGACGTTACCACTGCCAGTGGCGTGAAGAGACAAGAGTTGACCGTTTCCGATGGTGACGATCTGGAGCAACTTGCCAAACGTTCCATTTATGCTGATTTTCGCGTCGGTGAGATCAACACGGCCAAGGGGAGCGAATATATGGAACTACGCTACCCTGGCGGTGAAGTGTTTTTGAAACAGGGGCAAGCTCATGGTGATGTGGATGCATTGGCCGTGCAGCGTGAAATGATACGACGTACTATCCGCGAACATCTGGATAAGGAAAAACGTTTGCGTCCGTTGGGTATCAAGGTATTAAGTCTGTTCTTCGTTGACGCTGTAGACAAGTATCGACAGTATGACGCGGATGGCAATCCAGTCAAAGGCGATTATGCGCGTGTTTTTGAAGAAGAGTACCGTCGTGCTGCCAGATTACCGACCTATCAGAGTTTATTTGCCGAGATAGACTTGAACTCTGCCGCGGAAGAAGTACATAACGGATATTTTTCTAGGGATAAGAAAGGGCGCTGGACGGATACTGCCGAGAATAATGCAGGCAACCGGGAGAATGCCGAGCGTGCTTATAACCTGATCATGAAGGAAAAGGAAAAACTACTTTCCTTTGATACGCCGCTCAAATTTATCTTTTCTCACTCAGCCCTCAAGGAAGGCTGGGATAACCCCAATGTATTTCAGATCTGCACGTTGCGTGACATACAGAGCGAACGTGAGCGTCGCCAGACCATTGGGCGTGGACTGCGTTTGTGTGTTAACCAACATGGAGAGCGGGTGCGCGGTTTCGAGGTTAACACCTTAACCGTGGTGGCCACTGAAAACTACGAGCAGTTTGCTGATAACTTGCAGAAAGAAATAGAGGCAGAAACAGGTATACGTTTTGGCATTGTCGAGCAGCACCAGTTTGCTGTTATTGCTGTGGTAGCTGGAGATGGGCAGACCGTTCCCTTGGGCATCGAGCAATCCAAGGTTCTATGGGAGCACTTGAAAGCGGCTGGCCATATCGACGCCAAGGGGAAAGTTCAGGACTCATTGAAAAAGGCCCTGAAAGAGGGCACTTTGGTACTACCGGCAGAGTTTGAGGCACAAAAGGGCCAAATTGCCGATGTGCTGCGTAAGGTGTCCGGTCGTCTTGAGATCAAAAACGCCGACGAACGCAAGCCAGTGCCGCTGCGCAAGGGCATGGATGGCAAAGCCATCTATCTCAGCGACGAGTTCAAGGCGTTGTGGGAACGCATTAAGCAACAAACCACCTATCGTGTGCAGTTTGATAATACCAAGTTGATCGCCGACTGTATTAGCCTCCTACAAAAGGCCCCCACGATTGTCAAAGCACGCCTGCAATGGCGTAAGGCTGATATCGCTATTGGTAAGGCCGGTGTTCAAGCGACAGAGAAAGCTGGAGCTTCAACAGTAGTGCTGGATGAAACAGATCTTGAGCTTCCGGATATTCTGACGGACTTGCAGGATCGTACCCAACTGACCCGCCGTACTATCATTAGTATCTTGACCGGAAGCGGACGTCTGGATGACTTCAAACGTAACCCGCAGCAATTTATCGAATTGGCCGCCGAAACTATAAACCGCTGCAAACGGCTAGCCTTGGTCGATGGCATCAAGTATCAGATGTTAGGTGATCAGCACGTCTATGCGCAGGAGTTGTTCGAGAAAGAAGAACTTACTGGTTATCTCCAGAACATGCTAATGGATACCCAAAAGTCGATATACGAACATGTGGTGTACGACTCGACCACGGAACGAGACTTTGCGGACGCGCTGGAGAAAAACGACGCGATCAAACTCTATGCCAAATTACCGGGCTGGTTCAAGGTCCCCACTCCACTGGGTAGCTACAACCCGGACTGGGCTGTGCTGGTAGCGGAAGATGATGCGCAGCGTCTGTATTTTGTGGTGGAAACCAAAAGTAGTCTGTTTGCCGATGATCTGCGAGATAAAGAGAGCGCTAAGATCGTATGTGGTAAGGCGCATTTCCATGCTCTCGCAGTAGGGGGGGGAGCACTTGGCGAGAATCCAGCACGCTATGTAGTCGCGAATTCCATTGATGGTCTTTTGGCAGAGGCAAGTAATAAATAACGGGTTACGGTAAATATTCGTTAAACTAAATGAAGCTGACTGCCAGTGCAATTACGGCGCTGGCAGTCAGCAATGTTTGATTCGAGGAACTCTGATTAGTGTTTACTGTAGCCAAACTGCAATTATCGTTAGAGCTGGTAAAACTATTGGCTGTTGACAACAGCTAAAGGTACCTTTAATTACATTATAGTGTTTTAAAATCCATACTTGGTGCAATAGATATTTCGGTGGTGTCAAGCCTTAAGAATTCGAAAAGTACCACTTCGAGGACTGGAAATGTCTTATGGGACGAAAGGCACTCAAGTCTTTTTTTAATGATTTTCATTATGCTGTTGATTTAATAAGTATTCAAATGCTTTATACCCATCGTCATCATTAATTAATAATCCTATTATATCCTCTGAGTTGAGAATAAAAGGCTCGTGCTTATATATCATGGCAAAAAATCGTTGAGCTAAAACGTTTCCCGCCCGATGAAATGCAGCCTGGTCGCCAGAAGTTGTTTGTCCGGGAAAAAATACCGACATAGCGGCTGTGCCTAGAGCTCTCATGCCCCTTGATGGTGTGGAATAATCCCAGTGCCAGCGCCCTTTTGTTGGACAAAACGTTTCATTTTCGTCAGTAAGCATATAACCCCACTCTTTGCTGTCCAACATCCACTGTGGAGCAAGCAGGGGGTGTTGCGGGCTCAGTGTGACTTCATGTGTGCGGCCATTGCCATAGAGTTCAATATCCAACCCCTGAAAATGATGCTTTGCCAGTTTTACTAGGTCATTCGAGGCTATTTTTTTCTTAATCAAGATACTCATTTCGGCTTGAGAGATCCCCTCTGCCAAAGCATACATTTCATTACCAATAAATAAATTACGTTTATGTAATTCAGCTAGGTCTAGGTAAGCCCTGCCTGCAAGTGGGGCCGGGAGGTCTCGAATGCAATCAGACTCGAATATCAGAGGAATAATTTTCACTTGATCTTCGTGAGCAATTTTTTCAAGAATCTGCAATTCCCGGTGTAAGCCGGAACCAACCTTTTTTGCTGAGTGTAAATAATCAGCATCACATATGCAGAACACTTTAATAGGACGATGTGTGAGTGCTTTATGAATACACGCATCAATGGACTCACCGAAGCCAATCGTATCTCGGTCCCAGAATACTGAATATTTTCCATTAAGGCTGTTGACTATCTGTTGCCGGACCCATTCTTTTTTTTCCAGAGAACCACCCCAAGCATACGATATAAAGATGGCTACATTACTCTTGTCATCCATAACTGCACTACCTCGCTATTCACAAAAATTATTGATCCCATGTTAGCACTTAGGGCGATTGAGTCGACTTCAAATGGCTATCTTGACCTGCTCTCCGTTGATTAGTACACACCAATGTTAGTAATGTCTTCATCAGTCACATGAGGACATCCTCATGAAGACGCGTTTTTCCGACGAACAGATCATCAGTATTCTCC
>Ga0157371_10003438_pt1 | contig 14365 bp, 13 predicted proteins | sample C45metaG_FD_113462 | JGI IMG/M metagenome (GOLD analysis project Ga0157371, IMG submission 113462) | Corn rhizosphere microbial communities from Kellogg Biological Station, Michigan, USA - C4-5 metaG | ecosystem: Host-associated > Plants > Roots > Rhizosphere > Soil | place: USA: Michigan...
CACTTGCCTTTATCGACTTGACTTCTACATTTTCCAGCCCTTTACTTTCCAAATAATTTTTTAAATCTTTTTCAAATTCCTCAGCATCTTGTGATTCCGCTGCATCTGTGACCACATGAGCATATTCTCCAAAAGAATAACTGGCTTTCGCTTTATCGAATTGCGAAAGTTCTTTGAGCAGCGCCGACACTTGCTTTGCCTTTACTGCAAATAATTTATCAGGATAAGCAGCAGAAATATTTTCGGGTGTATCGATTGATAATATCTTTCCATTTTGGATCAAAGCAATTCTATCGCACAAATCAGCTTCATCCATGTAAGGTGTAGAAACTAAAATCGTAATGCCCTGCTTTTTTAAACGCTTCAGCATTTCCCAAAATTCTTTTCTTGAAACAGGATCTACACCGGTTGTTGGTTCATCTAAAAAAAGAACGGTGGGTTTGTGAATCAGCGCACAACACAAAGCCAGTTTTTGTTTCATGCCACCTGAAAGTTTTCCGGCTCGCCTTTTTTTGAATGGTTCCAATTGTACATAAATGTCTTTGATGAGATCGTAATTTTCTTTGACAGTCGTTTCAAAAACAGTTGCGAAAAAATCAAGGTTCTCTTCAACACTCAGATCCTGGTAAAGTGAGAATTTACCGGGCATGTATCCTATTGTATTTCTTATCGACTTGTAATCTTTTACCACGTCAAAACCTTCCACTATGGCGCTTCCGCTATCGGGCAATAACAAAGTGGTCAGCATTCTGAAAATGCTCGTTTTGCCCGCGCCATCAGGTCCGATGAGGCCAAAGATCTCCGCTTCTTTTACAGAAAAGGAAACGTGATCTACTGCCAGCACTTCCTTTCTTTCACCGTAAGTTTTCACCAGGTCTTTTGCTGAAACCATAATTACTTTTTTTCAGTAAACGAAACTTCTCCGTACATTCCTATTTTGAGATAGCCATCATTTTTCACGCTTATTTTAACTGCATAAACCAAATTAGCCCTCTCGTCTTTTGTCTGAATAGTTTTTGGAGTAAACTCTGCCTTGTCATTAATCCAGGAAACCGTTCCATCATATTCTTTCATTTTTCCCGATTTATCATCAACAAATACTTTCACTTTTTGCCCAAGTTTTATAGAAGTAAACTGATTGCCGGTTATGTATGCACGCAGTACGATGGTTGACAAATCTGCAATGGAATAAAGCGGTTTCCCAACAGTTGCCATTTCATCTTTCTCAGCAAATTTTGTCAACACCGTTCCGTTTACAGGATTAATAATCTTTGATTTTTCCAACTGGTCATTGACCTGTTGAATTTGTATGTACAAGGGATTTTTTTCAGAAGAAATCCCTGAATGCTGCGTCCTAAGCGCCGACGTTTGAGCAGCACCTTGTTCATTAACTGCTTTCAATTGTTGTTGGGCTTCATCAACCTGTGCGTTAATATCATCTAATTGTTTTGGCGTAGCCGCATCAGCTTTCACTAAATTCTGAATTCGGGTTTGCTCTTTTTTCAGGTAATCGAGCCGGCTTTGAATCACTGCAGCCTGTTGTTTAAATTGCGCGGTTTGGGCTGCAATGTTTGGCAATTTAGAACCTGTCGCTTTTATCTGTGCCTCCAGTTGTTTCTTTTTTAAATATAATTGAGTGGTATCGATGTAACCAACTTGCTGGCCTGAATCCAGTGTTTCACCCTCATCAATGTTGAAAACTTCAATTACGCCATTGGCTTCCGCAGGCACCATAATTTCTGTGGCTTCAAAAGTTCCTGACGCATCATAATCGTCTTTCTTATTATTGCAAGCCGAAAATAAAAGTGACAAGAAAAAAATGCAACCGACCAATTTTAAAATGTGCGAATTTCGTTTTATCATTTCTTTTCGTTTTATAAAATAGTAGAATTTTTTATCCTGGTTTTTTTTACTCATTCTCCAATGGTATGTCGTTGATTGTATTCCGCAACAAGCAATTGTACCCGGTGTAAAATTTCATTTTGCCTTGCCTTATTTTCAGCATTCACTTCACGCATGTAATCGTTGCTGGTGATAACTCCGTAATTTAATTGTGCAAGCGCAGTCTCTTTTATGTGTGTCCGTAGCGCAATAATCTCTTCATCAGTCTGAAGAATTTTTTCCAGCTTTCGTATATCTTCATTTTGCTGTTGCAAAGCCACATTGGTATTGAAGAGGAAAGTCTCTTTTTGAACTGAAACATTTTGCCTGTCGAGATTGATTAAAGACCGTTCATTTTTCAAAGTATAAAATCCGGATATCGGAAAAGTAAACCGGACACCTCCGATATAAAAAGCATCGAAACTGTTGCTTAAAATGTTGAATGCTGGTTTTGCAAAACCACCCTGAACAAAAAAGCTAATCTTAGGCCGGTTGTGTGCGCTCAGTAAATTATTTTTGGCATCAAAAATTTTGTTTTGAAAATCATATAATTGCAATTCGGGCCGACTGATGTTTTGTGCAGGAGTGATGTTTGGAGGCATTACAAAAACAGTATTCGCATCAATTTGCTGATGAATAAAAAGACCAAGCATGTCTGTAAATGCTTTCCTGTTGGCCTGCAATTCTACTATTTGCTCATTCGCATTTAATAACTCTGCTTTTAAAACATCTGCAGAGCTTTTAAGCGATATTCCGTTTGCAATTGCCGCGTTTATTTTATCCAGCCCATGCTGGATGTCATTCTTCATTAACTCATTTTGTTTCTGCTGTGCCTGCACGAGTAACACCCCAAAGAACAATTGATTGATGCGGTCTTTTAATTTGTACAATTCAACCTCCAGCTTTTGCTGGTCGACCATAGTAGAAGCCTCTTCCAACTTTTTTTGTTCACGGATCACGCCTCCATCATAAATTGGCTGATTTACTTCAGCATAAGCCCTGTACTGATCTTTTGTAAGAACCGGAATTCCCGGAATTGCTTTAGGAAATTGCGTTACATCTGATTGATAAGTTGCCTGGCTGGCGATATTAATCTGCGGCAAAAAACCTTTCGAAATATTTGAGATTGTATACTCGCCTGTTTTTTCAATCAGCAAGTGTTGCTTTACCAAAGGATAATTTTGCCGTGCAAGAAAATAGCATGAATCGAGCGTAAGTGAATTTACTTGTGCTGCCGCAATTCCGCCTGAAAGGATGCAACAGGCCGTCAGAAAAGTTTTCATTTTTTTCATTTGCTTTAATCATTTGATTAATCAGAGGCCAAAAGTTTTTATTTCGCTTTCAACATCGCTTTTACCCAAACCGGAATTAACTTTTTCCTTTCCTTCAAAACTGCATCAAGTTCACTTTTGTTCGTTGCTGCAATCAGGCTAAAAGCGGGTTTTGCCACAAAAGGAAAAATGGTCATTCCTAAAATATTCATTAAAAAATGTATTGGATTTAAATCCGGCCTTTTTTCCTTTAGTTGTTGTATAAAGCTTATTTGAGCGGTAATTTTTTGGAGGGGAAGAATCTTCTTAATTGCATCTCCATGCCCCTTCATTTCACTTAAAACAAAAAGTGGTAATTCCGGATTTTCCATAAGCACATCAATATAATTGGAAACCATCAATTCAATTTTTGTTTCCAATTTGGTGGACGAATCATTAATAATCTTAAGTAGAACACCAAAAAATTGTTGAACTTTTTCCTGCATCACCTGGTGGAATAATTTCTCTTTGCTTCGGAAATAATAATTAAGTAAGGCAAGGTTAATTCCCGCTTCTTCAGCAATATCACGTGTGCGCGTAGCTGAGTAACCTTTTTGTAAAAAAACTTTTCGTGCCGCTTCCTTTATTTTTTCTTCTGTAGAAGTGTCAGGTGGAATCTTAGATTTAGCAGCCATTTTTATGGTTAATCTTTTTACAAAAGTATACATTAATTTTTAATTTAACCAACCGTTTTAATCATTTGTTTAAACAAGGCAATGCGAAGATGAAGCGTATATCAGTAAAAATTGTAATTAACCTTATGAAAAGATTTTTTATATTACATTTACCGGCTTTAAACCATGAACCATGAGAAAAAAGGAACGCTTCCCTAAGTTCAGTGATGATCCTGATGAAAACATCGAAATGCAGAACAATTATCTTTTGATGAAAATCATGCTGGAATCCGATGCAAAGATCAGTTCATCTCACCCGCAAACGCCTGAAATGAGGAACAGCTTTTTGAAGTTTGTTATTAAAAATAAGCTTCATCTTACGTTTTCAAATAAGGTTGCGGATTTGCTTGGGAATCCCATTTTTCCGGACGAAAAAGCGCTTGACAATGAAGCGTTCAAATTGGAATACAAACGCTTGAAGAACCTTTTGTCTTCCCATTCAATAAAAGTGAAATTTGAGAAAAAGCTGAACGACCGTCGTAAATACAATTTTATTACAAAGGAATTATTTGAGTACGAAACGGACAAAAATCCCGAACTGCCGATGGAGTTTTTCTACGACTTTTTCCACCGGGATTTTGAAGGCGAAATCAGGGAAGCCGCTGATTTTTTTATGACTGATTTTTTTGAACAGGAATTGGAAAATGAAAACGATTATGGAATTGACGTTTTTGAGTCTCCGAAAAAATCCGGGATGACGAAAGAAAAATTTCTTAGCCGGATTGATGCTGTATATCCGCTTTTTTATCAAATTAATGAATCTTCATTTACCATAGAAAAGGCTAAGACAAATACCAAACTGGTGAAAAGCAATTTTGAAGGCACAGGTTTTTGTGAGGGCAATCTCGAATATTCGGTTACTTATCCCGATGGTGAAAAGCGGGCGATAGCCGGCCGGTTTAAAATCTATTTTAGGTTGGAATATCTCGGTTTCCTTGTTTCATATTATGAAATCGCCGGACTGAATTGTTGGGCGGATTCTTCGAAAGCAAAAAGCAAAAAGCTGTAGAAAATATTTTCTACAGCTTTTTTTGCGCCAGTAAAAGCACAAATAATTAAGTTTTTTATTCTACCGGTATCATACTGTTTAATACCTGCTTCAACTGCTGCACAGGCTCTGATGTTGAAGTGCTGTTGGCAAATAGCGTGTTTGCCGTTTCGCTTTCCCCATAAAAAGCCTGGTTGGCGTCTTCATCGATAGAAATTACTGAACCTCCCAAACTAATACCGGCAAATAACCCTTTGCTTCTTGAGTAGGAATAGACTTCAGCTTCGAGTTTTGCATCAGTGCTTGCCGTCGAACTTCTTCCGACAGGACCTGCAGTAACAGATACATCGCCACCAAGTGTAACGCTATTGTCGCCGATGTTTTGTAAAGTTTCGCGGTTTTTGAAAATGAGGACAAGATCTACTGCCTGCACACCTGCCTGCAAACCAACACTTCCACCGGTGATTGTTACGAATACCGGATCGCTCCAAGTTCCATCTTCCATTTTAACCATGGCTATTCCTTTACCTCTTTTTCCGCCAACCACAAATCCGGCATTAATCAATTTCGGCACTACAATAATTCCCTGTGTTATCTTCATTAATTCCTGCGGAATCTTATCTTTCATTTGCCCGAAATCCTGCAATACTTTGGTACTCGCGTTTATCTTCTCTTCCTCCTTTTGTTTGTCCTGGCTTTTTGCGGTAGTAAATGATAGAGTCGCAATAAGTAGCGCCAGGAAAAAGGGGGTTATTTTTGAAATTTTCATAAATAGGTATTTTAACGGTTTATAAATTCATAAATGGAGACACAACATTAATGCCGTTTATGAATTAAAGTTTATAATACTATTTATTTATCTATTTTTTAAGGATTGAAAAGATCAGAGGCTCAACACCGCCCTCAATAAATAAAAAAAGCCGCCCCGATAATGAGACAGCTTTTTAAAGCTTCTTTATTTTACTTACAGATTATTCGCCTGGAGTTTCAGCTTTGGAAGCCGCATCAGTTTCTGACGCAACTGTTTTTTCTGCAGCGGCAGCCTTAGGTGCTCCCTTTCTTACGAAAGCAGGGCGGCTTGCAGCTCTCGCTTTTTTATGATTCTCCTGCCTTTTAGCAAATTCAGAATCATGTTCACTGCTCCATTTGGTAAATTTTTCCATCGCAGCAGCTTCGTCAAATAAGCCAAGTGATACACCACGAAGCAAATGCTTGAGGTATAATACACCTTTGAAACTTAAAATACGACGAACGGTATCCGTAGGTTGTGCACCTTTGTGCAGCCATTCCAATGCCTTCTGACGGTCAACCTGTATTGTTGCAGGAACGGTCAAAGGATTGTAGGTACCTAGTTTCTGAATAAATTTGCCGTCACGCGGACTACGGGAATCTGCAACTACGATAAAGTAAAATGGCCTTTTCTTAGAGCCATGACGTTGCAATCTCATTTTTACAGCCATAAAAAATAGAAATTTTTTTGGGTTGTGATTAAATTGGGTTTCTTTTAAAGGACAGCGAAGATACACTGTGTGTATTAAAAATACAAAACATAATGTTGTTTTTCCCAAAAAAATTACGATTTCTTAATATATCGCTTATTTTTTTAAAGAATTCTATTGAAATTTATCTCCTGCCTAAACCAGCCAGTTTTCCCATTGGCATTTTGTTCATCATTTTCATCATGTTTTTCATCTGGTCAAACTGTTTCAAAAACTGGTTTACTTCAGCAATATCTTTTCCGCTGCCGTTTGCAATTCTTTGTTTGCGGCTTGGATTTATTACATCAGGGTTGCGGCGTTCCTCTAGAGTCATAGAGTTGATAATAGCTTCAATCCCTTTAAAGGCGTCATCGTTTATGTCAATATCCTTTATTTGTTTGCCTACTCCGGGTATCATTCCCATCAGATCTTTAAGGTTCCCCATTTTTTTAATCTGCTGAAGCTGCGTTTTAAAATCTTCGAAATCAAATTGATTTTTACGAATCTTTTTCTCCAGTTTGGCAGCCTGTGCCTCATCGAATTGCTCCTGCGCTTTTTCAACGAGACTTACGATATCGCCCATTCCCAAAATCCTTTGCGCCATACGTTCGGGATAAAACACATCAAGCGTATCGAGTTTTTCACCGCTGCTCACAAACTTGATAGGTTTGTTGACTGTGTATTTAATAGAAATGGCTGCACCACCGCGTGTATCACCATCCAGTTTGGTGAGAACAACCCCGGTATAATTTAGTCGCTGGTTAAAGGCTGCAGCAGTATTTACTGCATCCTGGCCGGTCATGCTGTCAACCACAAAGAGGATTTCCTTCGGACTTAAAGCGTTTTTGATATTGGCTACTTCCGTCATCATCACTTCATCAATCGCAAGCCGTCCGGCTGTATCTATTATTACAACGTTTTTATTTTTTGCCTTTGCTTCTTTCAGCGCATTTTGAGCAATCTCCACCACATTTTTATTTTCCGGTTCGCTATAGACTTCCACATTTATCTGCGAACCCAAAACTTTCAATTGTTCAATGGCGGCCGGCCGGTAAACGTCGCCCGCAACCAGCAACGGCGATTTGGCCTTTTTTGTTTTTAAATAATTAGCCAGTTTGCCACTGAAAGTTGTTTTACCACTACCCTGCAATCCGGCAATCAAAATAATCGTAGGATTGCCGCTCAAATCCAAATCCGTTTCAACACCACCCATCAAATCGGTAAGTTGGTCCTTTACAATCTTTACCATTAACTGCCCGGGACTCACGGCGTTGAGCACTTTTTCACCTGTCGCTTTTTCTTTGATCGAATCGGTAAATTCTTTGGCAATTTTATAATTCACATCCGCATCTACCAATGCACGGCGAATGTCTTTTACCGTAGAAGCGATATTGAGTTCTGTAATTCTCCCCTGCCCTTTTAAGTTCTTAAACGCGGTATCGAGACGGTCGCTTAAAGAGTCAAACATATTGTTGAGTATTGAATTTTTATGAAAATGATAAAAAAAGTGAACATAAAATATATTCACTTCAGCTGTGCAAATTTACAAAAAACTTCATTTTGTTTTTTACCGGAAATGCCGGCAGCAGTAAACCAATAAATTTTAAGAATTTCTATTTTCTGTTGAAATAACTGATTGTATCGGTAAAATATTTTTCCTGCTGAACCAAGTTGAAGTTTTTCATTTCCGGCCCATTTATTCCTTCTTCGATAATCATTTCCTGGTTTGTTATTACCCTTGCTTCATCCCACAAATTGCCGTCAATAAAAGATTGTAATGTTTTTGTTCCTCCTTCTACCAACACGCTTTGAATGCCCTTTTCATAAACAGATGAAAGGATTTTTTGTAAAAAATCTTCCTCCTGAAGTTGGATGTATTCTATATTTCCTTCCAGGTCATTTTCCGATAAATTAAAAATGAAAGTTTTTGCTTCCCCATTAAAAACTTTCAAAGAAGACGGTAATTCCAGCTTTGGATCAATAACAATTCTTGCCGGATTTTTTCCTTTCCACAGTCTCGTTGTTAATGCGGGATTATCCTTTTGAGCTGTATTCTTTCCTACCAAAATCGCAGCTTCTTCACTCCGCCATTTATGAACCAGCCGACTGCTGTATTGATTGCTTATTAAAACTCTTTCACTTTCCAAGCCGATCTTTCCATTGGCACTTTGCGCCCATTTTAAAATAATATAAGGGCGCTTTTGAAGATGAAACGTAAAAAATCTTTTATTTAAATCTTTGCTTTCTTTTTCCAAAACCCGGACAATTACTTCTACACCCGCATTTCGTAATCTCTCAATTCCTTTTCCGGACACTTCTTCATAAATATCGCCACAACCAATTACTACTTTTTTTATTTTTTGTTGAATAATCAAATCAGAGCAAGGCGGCGTTTTTCCAAAATGGGAACATGGTTCCAGCGAAACATACATTGTGCTTTTTTCGATCAACGATTTGTTTTCATCGGCAACACTATTAATGCAATGAACTTCCGCGTGGGCTTCACCGTATTTTTGATGAAAGCCTTCTCCGATAATCTTGTCTTCATGTACCAACACCGCTCCCACCATTGGATTCGGAGCAACATTTCCCGCGCCTAATTTTGCCAGTTGAAGGCAGCGGCTCATGTATTGTTCGTCTCTTGTCAAATGAATTAAAATTAATTGCTTCACAAAATAATTAAGTTTGCGCTAATGACAACAGGCAAGACTTATAGTGATTTTGTAAACCGCTTAAAAAGCGTTTATGATGAACGTGAGGCGGACAATATTGCTGATTGGGTTTTTGAGAAAATTACAGGATTAAAAAGATCCGAGCGAAGACTCGACAAAGATGAAGAACTTGACGAAAGTGATTTTTTGCTGTTGCAAAATTATCTTCAGCAATTGCTGCAGCACAAGCCTGTTCAATATGTTTTGGAGGAAGCGTGGTTTTACAAAATGAAATTTTTTGTAAACGAAAACGTATTAATTCCGCGCCCGGAAACAGAAGAATTGGTTGAATGGATCGTAAATGATTTAAAATCGGAAGCAGTAAGTAAATCAACAAATATTATAGATATTGGAACAGGCAGCGGTTGCATTGCGATTTCATTAAAAAAAGAATTGACAAAGGCGAAAGTAACGGCGATTGATACGAGTGAAAAAGCGTTGGAAGTAGCGAAAAAAAATTCTTTAGAATTGAATGCTAAAACCGATTTTATCCAATTGGATTTTTTAAAGGAAGAAAAATGGAACCGTTTATCAAAATTTGATGTCATCGTTAGTAATCCACCGTACATTCCTGTAAGAGAAAGAGAGTCCCTGGCAAAAAATGTTACTGAACATGAACCAGCAATGGCGCTCTTTGTAGAAAATAATGATCCTTATATTTTTTATAAAAAGATTGCACGATTTTCAGAAACGCATTTAGAACCTAATGGAAAAGTTTATGTGGAAGTGCATGAAGATTATGCCAAAGAAGTAAAAACCCTTTTTGAAAATACGCGGTTCAAATCAGAGATAAAAAAAGATATCTACGGCAAAGAGAGAATGGTAAAAGCATTTTAACCACTATTTCTTTACAGAAGCAGAAGTAGTAGCGCCTAATTTTTTAGCCACTTCCATGATCTTTACAATATCACCCCAACTCACCAAAGAATCAGCATTGATCACCACTGCAGGCTTTGTCAATGAATCGGTAATTGGAAGACGTGATCTCAGCATCGGTTCCAGGGAATCAAAAGGAATTTCATCCTGGCCAATGTAAACCTGCTTGTTTTTATTGATACTTACAATCACGCTTTGCTTGGCTTTTGTATCGCTGCTCGCGCGGGGGTTGTTCATCTTGATCACATTCGGATTGGCCATCGTGGAAATGATCAAAAAGAAAAACATCAGAATGAAGAGGATGTCATTCAGCGGACCTGTATCCAGTTCAGTATCGTCTTCTCTAAATTTTTTCCTGATGCTCATTTATTAGTTCTTAGTTCGTAGTGTTTATTAATGAGTTGGCTCCTGCAAAATATCAACAAATTCCGCGCTCGCGATTTCCATTTTATTTTCAATCCTGTGGATTTGTGTAACAAGATAACTGTGACCAATATACGCTAATATACCGATGATCAAACCGGTAGCTGAAGTGATCATTTTTATATAAATACCATCCGCTATTGTATTGGCTGTGTATTCCGTACTGGCAGCTATTCCTTTGAATAGTGCAAGCATCCCTATAATAGTTCCCAGAAATCCAAACAACGGTGCGATGCGCGCAACAATAGAAATTATAGAAAGATTTTTTTCGAGTTTATATAATTCAAGCGCACCCACATTATCCATGCTTTTTTCAATTGCATCAATGGGTTTACCAATTCTTTGAATTCCTTTATCGATTATTCTTGCTACCGGATTTTCATTGTTTTTAGAAAAGCTTCTTGCTGCAGCCACATTACCACTTACAATATGATCGCGGATAATTCGCATAAAATTATCGTCGATCTTTGCCGCTCTCTTTATCGCTATCAGCCTCTCAAAAAAGAAATAAACAGCCGCCAGGAAAAGGATACCAAGAGGAATCATCAGAACACCTCCTCTTTCAAGCGTTTCCCATAGATTCTGTGTCTGGGCGGCAGCAGGATGGGTGATCGCGGTTGTATCAACCTGCAGAAAAAATAGATCCATTTAATATTGGTTTAGTAACAAATGTAAAAAGTAATTTGATATTTAAAAGATGAATAAAATCTAATTGGAAACTTAAACAATTTATTAACGGCTATTCGCGATGCACTTTATCAACTGAAAAGGCCGGAATCGGTTTTTTCTTCCCATATCATTGATAAATGAACGATCGTTTCGGCCGCCTTCGCCATGTCATTCACACCAATCCATTCTAATTTCGAATGTATTCCCTGCATGCCCGTAAAAATATTAGGACAGGGCAAACCCATATAACTGAGTTTGCTTCCATCAGTTCCTCCGCGAATGCTTTCAGTTTTCACTTTCAGGCCTGAACGCTTTATCGCTTCCGCAGCATAAGCCACTACCTGGGGATTTTCATCCAAAACTTTTTTCATATTCCGATACTGTTCAGAGATCTGAAATTCGATAGAAGCACCTTTATAATGATTCACCACATCTTCAGCAATGGCTTTTAATTTTTCTCCTGATTCTTTTAATTTTTCATCATCAAAATCACGAATAATAAATTCCAAAGTCGCTCGTTCGGCTATTCCTTCAAAATGTACCGGATGAACAAAACCTTCCTTCTTTTCCGTTGTTTCGGGCGACCATTCATTTTCGGGTAAAGCATGCAAAATTTCGCCCGCAATTTTCAACGCATTTACGAGTTTGTTTTTCCCATACCCCGGATGAGAAATCACTCCGTTGATAACGATCTTTGCGGAGTCGGCGCTAAAAGTTTCATCTTCCAAACTACCGGCTTCGCCACCATCCATCGTATAACCGAATTGTGCACCGAGTTTTTGAATATCCACTTTCGCAGTTCCCTGGCCTATTTCTTCATCAGGTGTAAACAAGATCCTTATCGGTCCATGTTTTAAGTCAGGATTTTCAATCATATATTTTGCAGCTTCAACAATGGCAGCAACCCCACTTTTATCATCACTGCCCAACAAAGTATTGCCACTGGCCGTGATGATATCGCCCCCGATCTGAGTTTTTAAATAAGGAAAAGTAACTGTGGACAGAACCTGTGACCGATCATCGGGAACCGTAATATCCTCTCCCTGGTAATTTTTATGGAGGATCGGTTTTACATTCGTTCCACTGCAATCCGGCGCTGTATCGATGTGACTGCAAAAACAAATTACCGGAACATCTCTTTTTTCTGAATTGGAAGGAATAGTAGCATAAACATACCCGTATTGATCCATTTCGGCATCGGGAATGCCAATTTTTCTTAAATCTTCCACCAAAATTTTGCTAAGATCTTTTTGTTTGGCAGTAGAAGGATGAAGCCCCGATTTAGGACTGCTTTGGGTATCTACCTGCACGTAACGCATAAACCTTTCCGCAATAGAATCTTTATTTATTTCAACAGACATGAAATACAATTTAGAAATGTGAAAATAAGACAATTAGCCAATTCACAGATTAGCTAATATGCTAATGAGAATTATCCGCTAATAATTCAATTTAATTTTCTTCAATGGTGAATCGACAAATAGTGAGGATTTATCTTTTCATTGGCTAATTGCCTAATCAGCACATTCGCTAATTAGCCAACTTTTCCAATACAAAATAAACGATAGGGCAAAAGGTAGAATTTTTTAAAGTGATCGCAGGTCTTTTCAGTAAAATATCTTCATCCGTGTAAGGAAAACGGTGACAATCTGAAGGACGGTTTTCATAAATAGAGCAAAAATTATCTTCACCTAAAAAAGGGCATGGAGAAGTTTTCGTTACATAATCACCATCTTCATCCAACCGAAGATAAGTTTCGATAAAAGCGCCTTCTTTCATTTTTAGGTGTTTGGAAATCCGTTTGATATCTGGCGTTTTAAATCGTGGCGAATAATTTCTGCAACAGTTGGCGCATTCCAGGCAATCAATCTTTTCAAAAGCTTCCTCATTCAATGCCGGCAATTGTTTCAGCACTTTGTTTTTGTTGGCACGTTTTAAAAAATTTTTATATTTTTTCTGATTTTCCGCAGATTTCTTCTCCCAATTATGCAAAACATCTTCCTTCATTTGGTAAAGATACATTTTGGGAGAAACTTGTGAATCCACATCAACTTTTAATAACATTTTCAATTGTAACTTCGCGCCGTCATTTTCAGAGTAAAATAAAAAAAGCCATTTTTTGTTCGTTTACTGTGAGAATAAAAAGCAATTATTTTTTATGAATCTGTTTGAAAAACAATCCGCTGAATTTGCTACCCGCCACATTGGTCCTGATCAAAATGAAACTGCTGAAATGCTTGATACTATTGGTGTTGGCAGTTTGGACGAACTGATAAATAAAACAATTCCGAGAGGCATCAGGCTTCAACATAAACCGGATATCGGTGCGCCGAGGAGCGAGTTTGAGTATTTGAAAGAGTTGAAAAAAATTGCTGATAAGAATAAAGTTTTTAAAACTTATATCGGGCAAGGATATTATGATACAATTACACCTTCTGTTATTTTAAGAAATCTTTTTGAAAATCCGGGATGGTACACCCAATACACACCTTACCAGGCAGAAATTGCGCAGGGACGGCTTGAAAGTTTGTTGAATTTTCAAACAATGGTAAGCGATCTTACGGCTTTGCCGATTGCCAATGCAAGTCTGCTCGATGAAGGAACTGCCGCAGCAGAAGGAATGGCGATGCTTTTTAATCATAAAAATAAAGACCACGACCATATAACCGCAGGCAATTTTTTTGTGGATGAAAAAATATTTGAGCAGACAAAAGAAGTTTTAATTACTCGTGCAAAGCCTGTAGGAATTGAATTGGTTTTTGGAGATTATAAAACTGCAATCATTGATGAAACTTATTTTGGCGCTATCGTTCAATACCCAAACAGCGAAGGAAGTATTGAAGATTACCGAAGTTTTATAGAAACTGTACATTCAGTCAATGCACAGGTAATTATGGCCACCGATTTATTGGCGTTAACCTTGCTCACGCCTCCGGGCGAATTGGGCGCTGACGTTGCTATCGGTTCTTCTCAAAGATTCGGCGTTCCGATGGGCTATGGCGGGCCTCACGCTGCTTTTTTTGCAACAAAAGATGAATTCAAGCGAAATATTCCGGGAAGAATTATTGGGGTAAGTATCGATGCTCAAAACAATCGCTCTTTACGAATGGCGCTGCAAACAAGAGAGCAACATATTCGGCGTGAAAAAGCTACTTCCAATATTTGTACTGCACAGGCTTTGCTGGCAAATATGGCGGCAATGTATGCAGTATTTCATGGACCCGAAGGATTAAAAAATATTGCTGAAAGAATAACTTTATTGACGTCTTCCCTTGCTGATGCTTTGGAAGAAAGTGGTTATGAATTACTAAATAAAAATTACTTTGACACGATTACTTTCAAAATTGACAACTGG
>Ga0157371_10003441_pt1 | contig 14358 bp, 16 predicted proteins | sample C45metaG_FD_113462 | JGI IMG/M metagenome (GOLD analysis project Ga0157371, IMG submission 113462) | Corn rhizosphere microbial communities from Kellogg Biological Station, Michigan, USA - C4-5 metaG | ecosystem: Host-associated > Plants > Roots > Rhizosphere > Soil | place: USA: Michigan...
GAAGTGAAACGCCGTAGCGCCGATGGTAGTGTGGGGTCTCCCCATGCGAGAGTAGGGAACTGCCAGGCATCAAACCAGAAGGGCCCCGCGCGAAAGCGCGGGGCCCTTTCCCATGGAAAAAATAAGGCGCTCTCCGTATTGCCGGGGCGACGGCCGGCCGCGGCGGGCGGGGGCTTTACCCGCCGGAGCGGGCCGGCGATAATGCGGCCGGCCTGCGCGGCCCCGGCGGCGCGATCCCGGGCCCGAACCAGACCCTACCCCCACACCCACTCTGATATATATAATTTTCCTTCTCCCGCAGCCTGCGAGCGGTTTCAGGTTCCTTATTGCACCCATTATACACCCGGATCAGAAGCCCTTCATTCATCTGCAATCTCCTTTACAGGCTGGTTTTAAAGCATCAATTGTAATAATTGTGCTAAATGACGTCGCTGGCATTTAACTGCAAAATGATTTTTATTTGATTATGCAAGCCTATAAAAAAGGGCCCACGCTTTACGTAAGGCCCTGCTGAACTCTTCACTAAATAACCTGTACTAAAACGTACGCCAAATATCCTGTAGCAATATTATGATTAGCCATCGCGCTAAACGGATGGCGTAACAAGTACTTCGAACGTGCCGCTATAACGTCCTAAAGGATAGGTTTCGCTGCGTTGTGCAGAAACAAAATTCACCCTCACACCGCGTTGTGGATCCGGTACGTCAGAAAAGTTGGGATAAACTTGCTGATTGTATACGGGAAAGCTGGTTGCTGACTCAGCTCCATCAGGGGTAATCCATGTTGTGTTTATTTTCATACGATCGTTATTTTCTGAGATAAGATCGCTATCATTCAACGCGTTGAACCGCAGGCCAACAGAATTAGCATTACCTATGAAATGAAATGCCGGTGTTCTGGCTGTCATATAACCGCCTTGGTTCTCCAGCACCAGGCTAATTGCACCGTTCGTCACATCTCGCCCATCAACATATATTCTTACGCTGGTACTGATCTCAGCCTGAACATCAATCGATGTTTTCACAGACGTTGCTGCTTGCACCGCGGGCACTGCCGCAAATGCCAGTAAAAATCTTGTAACTATTTTCTTTATCATTTTTTGTTACCCTTCCGGAGTAATGACAGCAGTTAGCCTGTCTGTTAAACGTGTACCGGCAGCCATACCTCGAGTTTGTTTACCTTCAAGCCGAAACTGAATCTCGATCTCTTCACTGGTCACTTCGCCTGCCGGAAGCTGCCCGTAGATCCTGTCGCTGGGCACGATACTCTTACCTGCAATAATAATGTGATAAGGCATACTTTCTTCCCCAGAAGGCGTGCGGAGCTGCCATTGATTATTAGATTGCTGTGTCGATTCAAACCCCAGCCGATAGGGCAATGCGTTACTGGTAGCGAGGGCTGTTTTGGTAATGCGCAAACGCGCACTGGCCAGTGCATCACGTGTGTCACCCACTTCACCGAAGCCCAGTGCAGGTTTATCAAAACGTGCAGATAACACTGAAGCATCGGAATCGATCGCGCTAAGATCCAGATAGATCGGCGACGTTGAAGCAGTATTGCCTGCAGTTTGAGCACGGAGATGACCAATTTGCAGTCGTGTTGCTGAAGCCAGCTGCATCAATGCCCGTCTTTCACCTTTAAAGGAAATCTCAGGCTGCAGGTTTATCCAGCGTTGGCGGGAAACACTTTCAAGATGCCATGACGCACCGCAGAGCAGTTTTTCGGATGATATTGCATGACGAAATGAGAGTGAAAATGAAGCCACACTAAGCATGCCATTTTCACACTGCGCTGTGCCGTCAGGAAGAAGCTGAATAGCCAGTGGTTTTTCCGCCGCCTGCTGAAATTGCACTATTCCTGCTCCACCGGTGTTGCCACCCTCCGTCAGCATTTTAAAGCCGCCGCCCGGCTGAACATAAATCACCAGTGCCGTTTCCGCGCTGATGTACAGCGGTAACAGCAGCGCACTGCAGAGCAGTAATTTCATCATCTGTTTACTCCCGATGTTGGCATTGCTCATAGACATGCAGCTTGCCATCCATTTCGAATGCCAGGCGTTTGCTGACGCTTAACGTACGTGGGTGCGAGGGGTAAATATTGAATGATTTACGATCCTGGCGGCCATCAATGACCAGGTTACGTAACTCGCTGCGTACGTTGCCGGTTGCGGTTATCGTCCATGTTTTGCCGTTACAGTTCAGGCTGATTCCCCTAATATGCTTACCTTCAGGTAAATACCGTAATAGCACGTCGTAACCGACAGCAAACCGAACCTTGCCTTTATCCATTTCCTGTTCCGGATAGCTGGGCCGGATACGCAGGCGATAAACTGTTTCATGGATAACTGACTTAAGCGGCAAGATCCTGACCTTGCGCTCCTCGCCATAAGGGACGATCAATTTGCTGGGGCTGAAAAGTAATGTGGGATCGGCGGCGCCTAATTCTTTAATACGATTTTCATTATTGTCACCAGGATTGGTGACTCTAAATAACTCCAGCGTCACAAATTCATAGCGTTCGCTATCACTGGCCGTCGCGTTATCCTGGCCGCGAAATGCCGATCGTACGGAGATAAAGTTTTCCCGCGGAGTATCCTGACGGATTTCTTTAACCACCGGAAAGACCTCAATGGCTTGCACGCTGGCGACAGTTAACAGGGCAATGACAGGGAACATGTACCACTTATTCAATTTCACAATTCACCTCACGAATTTGCATAACGCCTTGCGTCATTTTGATCTCCTGCTCAATGAGCGGGCACAGGTAAGCCTGGCCATCCTTTAGTACTGAAAGCGCGGTAAGCTGCCGGTGGCTTTCCAGCTGATAATCACCCACGAATAATCCTTCCTCATCGGACATGGCATTGGCGCCGACTATGCGAGCATTGGCCAGAGGACGACCTGCCAGATACAGACGTCCGGTGACGGTAAGATTCTGAGTCGCGGCCAGCTTGACGTGATAAACCTGTCCGGGCATGGCCCATGTGGTTGGGCTTGTGGTTTTTAAGGTATAAAAGGCGTTATTTTTAACGGTGAACAACTGTTCCGCTTTTGGCGCCACCTTTTGATAAGGGGTCATGCTCAATGTGGTTTTTTGTCCGCCTTTGACTACCACCGGCTCATTGCTGCGATTGCGGACTTCAAAAAGCTGATCTTTTGGCAGCGTACTGGCATCCACGATCAGCGCAGCAGCGTTTTCCATTTTCCCAAAGGCGATCTCACCGCCGCCGATGGCAAACCCACCTCGTTGCGAAAGATAGTGCTGGCGATAATCAGAGGTGCCGAAAGATTGGGAAAGTCCGACAGACGTGGAGCCAAAGCGATTATCAATGCTCGCACCGACGCCGATATTATTGCTGTCATCTGCGCTACGATTAACGCTGGCATTGACCATATACCGGCTGGCGCGGTCGAAGGCGGGGTTGTCCAGATTCAGCGTATAATCAGCACCGTAATTATTTTTATGATCGTCGCTGAGACGTGTGCGGACATGTAAGGCCTGATAGTGATCAAAACTGCGCTCGCGCATGCCCAGCGTTAGTTGAGCATAAATACGATCTTCGGTTGTATTGTTGTAGTTATAGCGACCCGCGTATTCATTAATACCGTGGTGATAACCGAGATCGACACGTAAATTAAGGCTGTCAGCCAGAGAAAAATCGCGGTTAAGATTAATATCCCAGCTTTTAAACGCTGATTTATTCTCACGACCATACTGTTGATAAAAGGTGTTGAGTCCATAGCTTAGGCTGAGGCCAATGTTCCAGGGAAGAAACGTCGTCGCCCCAAATTGCCAGGATTCAAAATCCCATGCGGGTACGACGCCAAAACGCCGATAGCTCGCTTCATCGCCTTTATAGAGATAATCGCGGTAACTAAAATTGAGCCCGAGACGGTAAAGATTTTTCATGGCACCAAACTGATAGCCACGGCTTCCCTGATCGCCATAAATACCATCGGCATATAAACGTTCTGCAAACCAGCTGTTTACCGGAATATCCACACTACTGCTGGCAAACAGGCGATTATCATCGGTCAACAGGCCGCCACCAACAGAAAATGCAGATTGCGATGTCCACGCAAGTGAAACATTGCTCACCAGATGGTCGCTGATGTTATAGCGGCTGTTGATGCCGCTTTTCGTGCGGGCGAGCAGTGCTCCCTGGCGCGGATCGTAGCGGCCAAATTGCATAATATATTCAACTTCGCCGGAGTGAAACGTACCGTTACGCTTGAAAAAAGGCTGACTCTTCTCTTCTCTGGCGCCGTTAATAAGCCTGGAAACCAGCAGCACCTCGTAGCCGCCCGCTGGCCAGCTACCGGTATCAAGATGCTGTAATCCTGCCGGAAACTGTTGAATATCGATCATTCGTCCCTGGCGATAGACCTCAACGGTTCCGGCCTGAGGCAGATAGACCGTTACTGGTGAGGCTGCGCCGGTGCCAGCAGAAAGATAGTTGTCGCCCATGTAACCCAGCGCGACACCATCAAAACTCACGGGATTAAAAAAGCTGTAGGAGGCAGAAGGCGTGCCGGTAATAAAATTATCGCTAAGGCGCTGACGTCCTATTTTGAAACGTTGGTTCTCATGTTCCAGATAGAGCGCCAGCTCTTCAAGACTAAAATCTGTCTCACGTGCATAGCTCCATGCGCTGCGCAGATAACTATTGCCGGTAAGATTGAGCGTTTCGCTGGCACTGACACTTACATTATCGCCATAGGAATCGGCAAGATAGTTGAGATTATGCGCATGAATAAACCCCGAACTACTTTGGTATGGAATATAGCTTTTCTCCTTATTCGGGCGATCGCGATGAAACAGATTCGCTGGCAGGATCACACGCAGCGTTGCATTATTCTCATCAAGCATGACGCCAATATCACTGTCGCTGGCGGCATCTGCTGACAGACGTTTCAGTGGCGCAGACAAGGCGGACAACAATGCGGCCTGAGTTAGATTGAGCGACGCCGAGTCGGCTGTATAAATCTGTTCGGCCAGCGCGACGGGTGACAGCAGCAATGCATCCTGACGGTCAAAATCAACGCTAAATGTCCCCAAAGAGAGATCACCATACAGCACCTCAAAAATGCCCTGTTGACGAGCATTAAAAATATCCTCAAAACCCTTTGGTACAGGCACTGCGGTTGAAGCCAGCAACGACGCCGTGTAAAAAAAGCTTATTAAGGCAATAAGAAGATTTTTTATAAATGTAGACTTCATTATTTTCTGTCTCTTTTTTAAATAACCGGCGTTAATAAAAGAGTGAAAGTATTAGCGTATTGTCCTTTGGTATAATCTCCGGCTAATTTTTCTGATGAAAAATGAATTTTCACCCCATTTTGCACATTACTTTGCCCAGTATTCCGAATCACCGGAACTCTTAGCGTTTGCAACGCCTGAAAGGCTTGCGCACGAAAAATAAATTCGCCATTCAGATTAATTATGCTATTTCCGCCAGAAATTTGGGGCAGCGTAAAATTAGTCTCAGCAAAAACGATATCAGCCTGATCAATATTCCCGACAATATGAAAGAAGCCTGATTCCCGCTCAAATTTTTGAGAAATGCCATTTACCGGCAGAGAGAAATCAAAACTACCGCCTTCAATCGGTTTATTTTCATAATAGAGTGCAATTCTGGCCACTGACTCAGCAGAAACATCAAGCACAACCTGCGCATCATTAACCGCTGATGCTGCGCTGTTCCATAATAGAATCGTGACGGGTAATAGAGCCGCAAAAGAAATATTCATCATTCACAGACAGGGACGGCAAGGCCGACCCTGTTCCTTTAACCGTAATTAAGGTTTAGCCACGACGTTGGCGTAGAAGGTACCGCTATAAGATCCCTGACCGAGCTGATCATAATTTCTGTCAGAAACAAATCGGAACACCACCGGTAGTTCGCCATGATTGCCATTGGCGACCAGTGTAAAATCTTTAGTATCGCCTGAGTTAGCAAACTCCTGATTACCGTTGGCGCTGATGGTCGTGACCTTGTAAGTCAGCTCATTCAGAACGTCGCCCTGTGTACTGGTCAGGTTAAATGCGCTACCGGTAGCAGCATTGCCATCATCCAGCGTTAATGACATTTCGAGCTTATCAACGTCATTATTCCATAGCCTCAGGGCTGTGGTTTGCGCTTCCATTTTTCCGGAAGCCGCTGGTGTCAGCTCCACCAGCATATCGGTGACAGGACGACCACCCGGATCGGTAATCATTGCACTATCAGGAACGTTCGCAGTCACATTAAATTTAGTGTCATATTTACCAGGTGTTGCTGCCGTTGCGGCGAACGGTAATAAAAATGCGGCGACTGCAGCTAATTTAACTTTCATTTTGATTATCCTTTATCAAATAATAATTAGCCTTTTGATATGCCTTCATATCTTTTAAAAGGCGTATTTATAACGCTACGCTTCTTCTTTGTTAAAAGATTCTGGCGCAGATTACGTTGTAATAGTGCAGTGAAAGATGAAGTTAATCTTTATCGATTTTTTATTAATTCTTAAAAGTTACCAGTGCAATATCTTTTATTTCTTATGGACTCTTATTGTTTATTGATCCTTTAAAATGTTATGACCGACCTCTTCAAATACGGCGCGATGCAGACTTTCTTCCAGCCCTTTAACCGTAGTGGGAAGATAAAAGTTTTTATCGCCCACGCAATCCTTCCAGTTAGCTGTTGGTCGATAATTAATGCCGATAAAAGCAATTTTACCGGTTGATTGAGTGGTGGAAATAGCCTGACGGATACGGTTGCACATCCCCGCGTTGATCAACGCCGGCGTCAGAGTGATATCTTTAGGATCGTCCGTGCCATCGGAAACAATAATCAGTACCTTGCGGGGAGCCGTTCCGCTGGCGAGTGCTGAGGCACCGCGTAAGACCCCGCTGCTCACCAGCGTGCCACCCAAGGCGGTCATACTTTGAATCTGATTGATGCGGGCATAATCGGTGGTCAAGGGTACTTTCCAGCTATAGCTCATTTTAAGGCAGTTACCATCACTCACCGCAGAAAGCGGAATGTTGATAGTGTTCACGTTGTTCGGAATCGCGGCTACCGTAGCCGAGACATTAATATTGTTTTGAAAATCGAGGCCTGGATTCTTGGCCAGGATATCCCATGGCATAGGGTAATAGGTGACAAAGGGAAAGTCGCAGCGACTTCCTTCTTTTGCCCCCCAGCCAAAAGGAATGAACCCCGCTTTATTACCAACATCATACTGATAAAGCTCGCGTACCAGCTGTAATACAATACGTTTTAATTCGGTGAGTTTGGTGCCGCCGGTACCGAAGTGATCATTCATCGACCCAGAAAAATCCACCACAAACATGACATCCACGCTGGAGCGAAACTTACGCGCCGCGCCATTCCCCCCTATTAATACGTCCTGGTCAAACGTAGGAAAAAAAGTTGAGGAAAACCAGGAGGTCTGTTGAGTCTGACCACTGACACGGTATTCCACATAGGAAAGATTGCCAGGACTGACACCATAGTCCACCAACACAGTTGGTCGCAGCACCGCTTTTTCACGCGGCATATAAGCAGCGAAATACGCTTGTGCCAGCGTATAGTTTCGTTGGGCGCCTTCGCCGTTGTTCTCTGCGGTAAGCGCCAGCGCGGCCTGTTCCATTGCATCCGACAGACGGGCGCGCTCGGCAATATAGCGCGATCCTTCGAGGCCTAATATTGAAATACTAAACAGGAAGCCGGACAGTATGACAAAACCAATGGCAAAGGCGCCTCGCCGATCGCCTCGGAAATCACGCAATAATCGTAATGGTGTATTAAGCATGCTCATGATGGTTCCTTGTTGTATCTGAAGAACGGCCTGTCCTTCTTTTTCCTTTGATGCGTATATCAAACAGGGTGCTGTCAGCAATGCATCGACGCGGTGTAAAAACTTTTCAGCGCGCCATCACAATGGCGAAAGAGGACATGACCGGATGCTCCTCTTCTGATGTCAGCCGTGTATACATGCTCTGCGTCGGCAAACACACCGTGACCTGGTAAAGCGGTACCCAGCGGCCATAGCTGCCTCGCGGCGACAAATCAATTAACTGATCCAGCGGTACCTTTGGCATGCAGGCCTCACCCGCAGGCCATTTGCGATAGAGCCGAACGGTTTTACGGTTATCATTTTGCCCGGTGGGATCGACAAAATGCACTTCCTCCACATACAGCGATAACCGGGAAAGGTCCGCTGACGTTTGCATATCCAGCAGCATGCGTCGCGCCAGCGCCTTAATTTTAGTGACGTCGTTTTGCTGTAGTTCTTCTCTTCCTGCAAAAAGCTGAATGCGTTCTCGCAGAACGCTAGCAACGGAATAAGCGGTGCGGTCAAGTTTGCCGGTCATCGCCTGGCGCACCATCAAATCGGCAAAAAACACCAAAAAAACGATCAGGAACATCATGATAAAAACAAACTCAACGGCTATCGCACCGCGCCGATCAGTGCATAAATTGGGAGCGTTCATATTCCTGTACAAAGATCACCTCACGATTCAATAAGCTGTCGGCCCAAAATCCGGGAAAAAGAAAGAACATCGGTTCATAGCGATATTTAACCTGATAGCGTGCAATGGGTTGATTACGGTAGTTACCGCTGCTGCCGCCACTGTTATTCATCTCTTCAATGCTGCCGGCATAACCAATGGAGATATCCACCGCATCTGAATTGGTCAGAAAGCGCCAGAGCGCGCCTGTTTGACGAAGCATGCGATTTTCAAAGCGGGCACGATAATCACCGTTGGTGCTGGAGGGCACGTTTTTGGCATCTTTTGCCGCTTCAGAAACCGCCAAATCAATGACCGACGAGACATAGGCCAGACGCCCAACCTCAGCGATAAAAAAAATGGTAAAGATAAAAAAGATGACGGTCAGCGCAAATTCAATCGATGCGGTGGCCGAACGATCTTTAATAAAGGAATACACTGTCTTCATGAGCTGAATCCTCTGCCGGAAGGGGGGGATATTTGTGCCAGCGCGTTAATTAACGCTTCTGGCTGCGGCGAAAGATTCTCCTCACGAATAATATCGCGTGCATAGCGTTTATCGCCGACTTTAACCAGCGCCAGCACCAGGTTGCGCATCAGTCGGTCGTGTTTGCGTCCGCGCAAATATTGCGGCAGCAGCAGATTCACCGCATCCTGATAACGGCCATCAAGCATGGCGAGCATGGCCAGATTATTCAGCGCAATATCATCAGCGATAAACAGCGAACGCGCCCGCTGCAGAGATTTTTGCGCTTCCGTCAGCTGACCATTTAATGCCAGCGCAACGCCACGAAGATTCCAGGCTTCAGCATGCTGCGGTTCACGCTGCATTATTTTCTCCGTTACGCGTACCGCTCGTAGATATTCGCCCAGGGCGATCAGATTTTGCGCCTGCAGCAGATAACGCGGGATATCAGGATTATTCAGCAGCGGCTGTAGCGTCTGCAGCGAGCTTTTATAATCGCCAGACAAATAATAATTTCGTGCCAGCTTCATTCGGGTTGCCGGGTCGTCTTTCTCTTTCAGCCAGCTGCGATAAAGCGTAATCAAGCCGTTGTAGTTATTAACCTTGAGCAGGATCTCTTCCTGGCTCTTCGCTTCCTGACTATCAAACGTTGCGGTGCGTGCGCAACCAACCAGCAGTAACGCACAGAGCAGCAGCAAGCTCATTTTTTTAAAACAGTGCATTTTTCATAATCCTCAAAACACCAGGCGCGGCAATTAAAATGGTAATGGGAAACATGATGAACAGAATGAGCGGAATGCTCATGCGCGCTGAGAGCTTGCCAACCTTTTCCTCAGCGCTCAGCAGCTGTAATTCACGCATATCGCGGGAGAGCTCAATCAGGTTGTCGTAGAGCGACGTGCCGTAATGCACGCTTTGTTGCAGGGTGGCGCAGAACATACGCATTTCAGTCTTATCGATTACGCGATAGAGCTCGCCCAGCGCTTCTTCCATACCGCTGACGTCTGCCCGTTTGGTTAACAGGCGCATCAGGCTGGAAAGATTGGCATCAATTTCTTCGCCGTTATGGGTAATGAACTTAATGGCGTTCTCAACCGTCATACCGGCCTGAATGCAGACTGCCAGCAGGTCAACGAAATAGGGTAGAGCTTCCATCATTAGCTTGTAACGCTGTGTGATGGCAGGCTTTTGTAGCAGCCCAGGTAGCACAATGATCATCACTAATAACAGCAGGATCACTATCGCAAAATCCTGGGTTTTTAGCGTAAACAGGCCGCTTTGCTCTACGAGGGAAATCACGGCCACAACGGCTGCCAGGACGCCTGCTTTCCAGCTGAGATGGGTATCAAGCTGCTTTAACAGGCTTAGCCAGCTACTGTTATCGATAAGGATATTGTCTACATCGATGGTGCTTTGACGAGTGTGCTGTCGATCTTTCTCCACGCCAGCAATGATGCGTTGCTGCTGGCGCAGCCGATAATGATGACGGCAGGCCATGAAGGCGATAACAAAGCCTGAAAGCAGCATCAGCAGATAAAAGAACATCGTCATAATGCTCTCCTAAGCAACAGCCAAATGATCAGCATGCCGATACATTCACTGGCAATAACGTAATAGAGGATGAGCTGGCCGGTGGGGTCATTAATAATGAAGTCGAAGTTTTCCGGACTGAGATACTTCATGCCACAAAAGAAAAGCAGTGGTATAGCCGCCACGATTTTTGCTGAGGCGCGCGCTTCTGAGGTCATCGCCAGCTTACGGCGTGACATATTGCGGCTGTTGGTGACAATACGATTCAGTCGCCCAATCAACATGCGCAGCTGTCCGCCGTGCTGCAGGCTGATCAGCATCACGGCGACAAAGAAATAAAATTCCCGATAACGGTATTCGCGGCAGGCGTCATTGAGCACCCTCTCAGGCTCCTCACCGAGATTCAGGCGACGCACGATGCGGCGAAAGCTGTTACCCAGCGGGCCTTCAATACTTTCTCCACAGCGATGCAATGCCTGATGAATACTGTTGCCCGCCGAGATAGAGGCACTAATCACGGACAGGACTTCAGGAAAGGCGTTTTCAAAATAGCGGCGCTCAAGTGTGCGGCCAATGCTAATTTGCGCCATAAACAGCAGCGGCAGGATCATGGGAATGAACAGCCACAGCCGAAACTGCAGCCAGTTGGCGTTGAGAAACAGCAGTGCACACAGGGTGGCAATCGCCGCCAGCGCGCCTTTGCTCTCTTTTAAGGTGCGATTACCCAGCGCATAACTTTGCCATTCCAGCCAGCGCGCCTGCATATAGCGCAGGGGAGGAAAGACCGTGCTGCTGGTATGACGGGGGATAATGGCGTGGCGTAATTTGTTCCAGCTGCGGTAATTGAGCAGCAGCAGCACGATTCCCGCCAGCAGAATAAAATAAGCCATGACTTACTCCATTCCAAAGAGCTGCTTCAGCTCGTCGGACAGGCTGAACATGGCTGCATTGCGCATGACCACCGAGCGCAGCAGCAAGCCGTGATTTAAGAATTCACCCTGGATGCGGCCTTCAGGTGTGCGCTCGGCGTGCGTCGCGAAGGTGAAAATATCCTGCAGAATGACTCGTTCACCTTCGATGCCCATGACTTCACTGATGTGCATGATTTTTCGCGAACCGTCGTTGAGGCGCGAGACCTGAATAACCAGGTTAATAGCGGAAACAATGTTGCGACGCACCGATTCCATGGGAATGTGCATGCCTGCCATCATCACCATATTTTCCAGACGTGAAATGGCGTCGCGTGGGCTATTGGCATGCAGGGTGGACATTGAGCCGTCATGACCGGTATTCATCGCCTGCAACATCTCAAAGGTTTCTTCACCACGGCATTCGCCGACGATGATGCGATCCGGTCGCATCCTCAACGCATTAACCAGCAGAGCACGCATGGTGATTTGGCCGGTGTTTTCCAGTCCGGCCAGGCGCGTTTCCATGCGCAGTACATGAGGCTGCATCAGGCGCAACTCCGCAGCATCTTCCATCGTGATGATGCGCTCGCTGGAGTCGATATATTTCGACAGCGCGTTCAATAGCGTGGTTTTACCGGAGCCGGTGCCGCCCGAGATAATGATGTTGGCGCGGCAGCGGGTAGCAATAATAAGAAAGTTAGCCATCTGGCTGTTGAGCGCGCCGAAGCGCATCAAATCCGTCAGCTCAATGTTATTTTTACCAAACTTACGGATTGAAATTGAGGTGCCGTCGAGCGCAATCGGCTGAATGGCGACGTTAAGGCGGCTGCCATCTGGCAGGCGTGCATCGACCAGCGGACGACTCTCATCCAGGCGTCTTCCTACCCGCTGCACCAGCCGTTTGGCAATATCCGTCAGCTGTTGATTATTGATAAATCGAGCGCTGGAAAGCTCAAGTTTGCCGGCACGTTCAATGTAAATCTGGCCGGGGCCATTCACCAGAATATCGCTGATCTCATCATCTTCCAGCAGTGCGCGCAGCGGTCCAAAGCCGGTAATCTCATCCGCCATGATCTCAGCCATGGCATGCTGTGCCTGACTGTTGAGATAGAGATTCTGGCTGAGGATAACCTGCTCAAGGATGCGGTTCATCTCAGCCAACAGCAACGTTCGATCCTGTACCAGCTGCTCAATTTTATTAACGTCGATGTTCTCCATGACGCCTTCACGTAAGGTTTCCTGTAGCTCCAGGCTCATATTCATTTGCGGCTCCTTGCCATAGGTAGCAGACGCTTCAACAGAGAAGAGGAGACTGCCGGTGATTCGCCAAGGATCAGCCGCACCAGTACATCGATCTGCGGGATCGATTGTGTGGCAGCGGCGATCGCCTGTTTGCGCTGATAAGGAATCAGAATGTCGATATGCCGGCCAAGCAGCGCTTCAATATCTTCCTGGCTCAGCATCTCTGACGTGCATGGACGGACATCATTGAGGCAAAGCAGCAGACGACGTGATTTCTGTCTGGCGCGATTAATGCTCTCAACCAGTTCAATGGCCTGCCGTACAACACGTATTGAGGTCATAGAGCGATCCAGCACCAAAACCAAACAGGCTGAATGTTCGGCAATATGGCGCTGTACCTCTTTAGTCAGCGTATGAATGGCCTGTTCAAACAGAACAAAGTTAACATTGAGAAAGTTTTCGCTGGTGAGATCTGGTAATTGTGATTGTCGGGCGAACATGACTTGCAGATGCTTGCCTACGGAGGTGACTTCCTGAGAGAGCTTTTTACCGGCCAGTAAATCGAGATCCTGCGATGCTGCAGCGCCCTGAATCATCAATGTCGGTACCTGACGCAGCTGGGCAATGCGGTTGGCTACCTGCCACGCCAGATAAGAACTGCCAGCGCCGCCTTTACAGCCCAATATGCTGATACTGATGGCATTGCGTCGGACGCTGAGGGTTAGGCCATTGATGGCAGCTTCCGTGATAGCATCGCGCTGCGCATAAAGATTGAAGTAACGCATGCCATGATCGGCAAAGCGTTGTGCCAGCGTAATTGAATCACTGTCGCCTACCACACCGCACCAGATACTGCGCGGCACCAGTGCCAGCAGGGCAGTAATAATTTGCTCTGGCAGACGGTCCTGCTCAATATCCACCAGCAGGCCATAGGTTCCTGCAGGAATATCCAGATGCGTGATAGTGGTAATGTGGCGCGTTATCACTTCTATGTGCGGGAAGCCTGCCAGCCGAAGCAGGCTGGCCAGCTCCTGACTCCTTTCAGGTTGCGCAGAGATAACATAAAACACTCTTTCAGCCTGGGAGGAGCGATCCTCTTTTTGGGGAAATAACAGCATCTGACTCGCACCTCAGAAAAAATATTTTTCAGGATTAACCAACGATGAGCTCAGCGCATTGTTCAGCGCGCAACCTGGGTCATCACTTGCATCAAAACGCCAGTTCTGCGTGGCATAGGTGCATTCGGGCAGGCGCAGTTGAATACGTTCAATTTGTATTTCAATGCCAGCAAGCGGCTGAGCGCGAAAGACGCTGCGCTCCCGTTGTAATTTGATGCGCTCAGGCGACAGGCCGCGTGCAATCAGACGCTGGCGCAAGGATTCGGCTGCCTGCGTGAACATCGCATCTGACCAGAGCAGACGAATTTGCCCATTAAAGCCTTCACCGGTGATGTTCAGCACAGTGCGCAGTGCGGCTTCGCGCGCCGCTTCACTGCTTTCGTTTACGCTGACGAATTGCTCTGTGATGTGCGGCAGATCGCTGGCGGCGTGCGGGCTGGTGGATAGCAACCAAAGTGGAAATAACAGGCACACGTAAGCGCATCTCATTTTATAAACCCTCCTTGTTCGACAAATTGCTCAGCCAGCTGGCGGTTACGGCGATCGCTAATGCCGTCGACGTTCAGAAAACGGGCAAGCGTTGAGGTACGCTGGA
>Ga0157371_10003442_pt1 | contig 14355 bp, 10 predicted proteins | sample C45metaG_FD_113462 | JGI IMG/M metagenome (GOLD analysis project Ga0157371, IMG submission 113462) | Corn rhizosphere microbial communities from Kellogg Biological Station, Michigan, USA - C4-5 metaG | ecosystem: Host-associated > Plants > Roots > Rhizosphere > Soil | place: USA: Michigan...
AGAAAATACTAGAGTTACATTGGTTTTAATTCCTTTAGAAGAAAAATATTTACAGGCTTTTACACCGTCGCCAATCATAGGCAGTTTTACCACAATCTGCGGATGTAAAGCTGCAAGCTCTTCACCTTCTCTTACCATTCCTTCAAAATCAGTCGAAATTACTTCAGCCGAAACATCGCCGTCAACGATATTACAAATGTCAAGATAATGTTTTAAGATGTTTTCTTTTCCTGTAATTCCTTCTTTGGCCATTAAAGACGGATTGGTGGTTACGCCGTCTAAAACGCCTAAAGCCTGCGCTTCTTCAATATCCTGAAGATTGGCTGTATCAATAAAAAATTTCATGCTTTTTAGTTTAAGTTAAAAGTTTTTTTGCGTAAAAAAACTTTGTCAAATTTTAAACTTTGACAAAGTTCTCAGCATGCTGCAGTGAGTGAAAAATGTGCATTTAGATCGATTCTAATCTTCAAAAAACCCTTAATAAAAAAATAACTCACTTACTATTTTATTAAACTGATTTGTTTCTTTTGTTTGATTTTCAAAAAATAGTAACTAAACCTTCAACCTATTTTTTTAAATCCCGCTTTCAAAACAAATCATAATCTTAATACACATTCTCTCAATTTTATCTCACTATATTTTTGATATTAAAATCTAAACCAATTAAATATATTGGTTAATTATGTTTTCAAATAATTCCTGTTTACCGCTTTGAAGATTTAATTCACCGTTTTCGTGAGCGATAGTATAAAGATCTTTAAGGTTTAATTTTCCATCAGCAAAATCTTTCCCTTTTCCAGAATCAAATGAACTGTATCTTTCTTTTCTTAATTTTTCGTAAGGAGAAGAAGTAATGATTTTGTCTGCAGTAAGTAAAGCTCTTGCAAAAGTATCAGCACCCCCAATGTGCGCTAAGAAAACATCTTCTAAGTCTGTAGAATTTCTTCTAATTTTAGCATCAAAGTTAACTCCTCCGCCTTGTAATCCTCCGGCTTTTAAGAAAACCAACATGGCTTCAGTCGTTTCCTGAATGTTATTTGGAAACTGATCTGTATCCCATCCGTTTTGGTAATCTCCTCTGTTTGCATCGATGCTTCCTAACATTCCTGCTTTTGCAGCAACCTCTAATTCGTGTTGGAAAGTATGCTGCGCCAAAGTAGCGTGGTTTACTTCGATATTGATTTTGAAATCTTTGTCTAAACCATAATTTTTTAAGAATCCAATTGCTGTAGCCGAGTCAAAATCGTATTGGTGTTTAGATGGCTCCATTGGTTTTGGCTCGATAAAGAAAGTTCCTTTAAAACCTTGAGCTCTTGCGTAGTCTCTAGACATTGCAAGGAATTGTGCCATGTGGTCTAATTCTCTTCCCATATCTGTGTTTAGTAAAGACATATAACCTTCTCTACCACCCCAGAATACATAATTTTCTCCGCCTAAAGCAATTGTTGCGTCAAGCGCTAATTTTACTTGCCCTCCAGCTCTTGCTACTACATTAAAATCTGGATTTGTAGCTGCTCCGTTCATGAATCTTGGGTTTGAGAAACAATTTGAAGTTCCCCAAAGTAATTTAATTCCAGATTCTGCTTTTTTCTGTTTTAAGTAATCTGTAATAAAAGCCAAACGTTTTTCTGATTCTGCAAAAGTTGCTCCTTCAGCAATTAAATCATAATCGTGGAAACAGAAATAATCGAATCCCATTTTGCTGATAAATTCAAAAGCGGCATCTGCTTTATCTTTTGCAGCCTGATATGGATCTGACGAAGCATCCCAAGCAAATTGCTGTGTTCCTGGTCCGAATGGATCGCTTCCTTGTCCGCAGAATGTATGCCAATATGCGATAGCAAATTTAAAGTGCTCGCGCATTGTTTTTCCAGCTACAACTTGTTCTGGATTGTAATATTTAAATGCCAGCGGATTATCAGATTCTTTTCCTTCAAATTTAATTTGGCCGATACCTTTGTAGTATTCTTTATCTCCTAAAACTATCATTTGATTTTTTTATTTATTTGTTAATATTAATTCTAATTCTTGTTTCCATTTTTTATAAGCCGTTTCGTAAGGTTCTTTGTTATGAAGTGGTAAAAACGTCATTACGTGATCGTTGTCGCTAACATTAGCTCCAAACTTGCTGTAATCACCGTCTTTTAAACCAACTGCTCTCGCCGCACCAACCGCTCCTGTTGTATTGTAAATTTCGATTTCGTGACCAATTAAAGTTGCTACGGTATTAGAGAAAATCTCCGAACGGAAAAGATTGTCATTTCCTGCTCTAATTACATTAATCGTTGCATTATCGTCTTTTAAACATTCCATTCCATATACAAACGAAAAAGCAATTCCTTCAAGAGAAGCTCTAAACAAATGCGCGCTGTTGTGAATATTTAAGTTGAGGTTTAAAAAGTGAGTTCCAATAGTTTTATTCTTGAACATACGTTCTGCGCCATTTCCAAACGGAATCACGACTACACCTTCTGATCCAACCTCAACATTTGAAGCTTTTTCGTTCATTACCTCATAACTTTCATTACCCATATTATTACGAAGCCATCTGTACTGAATTCCTGCTCCGTTAATATTTAAAAGTTTACCGACTCTTGGCGTTTCCAATTCGTAGTTTACGTGAACGAAATTGTTCACCCTTGTGCTTTTTCCAGACGACATTTCGCTTACTGCATAAAACACGCCCGAAGTTCCGCCAGTCGCAGCCACTTCTCCCGGATTTAAAACATTTAATGATAATGCATTGTTTGGCTGATCTCCAGCTCTGTACACAATCGGAATTCCTGCCGGAAGACCAGATTCAGCAGAAGCTTTTTCTGTAACAACTCCTTGATTCGTAAAATTTTCGACGATTTTTGGCGTCAATGATTTGTCGATTCCGTAATATTCTAAAAGCCAGTCGGCTACTTTATTTTCTTTATAATCCCAAAGCATTCCTTCAGACAAACCGTTTTTGGTTGTCGTTACTTCACCTGTCAGTTTCAAAGCGATGTAATCTCCCGGAAGCATGTATTTAGCTATTTTATTGTAAACTTCAGGTTCGTTTTCTTTAACCCATTTTAGTTTTGAAGCCGTAAAATTTCCTGGTGAATTCAATAAATGCGACATGCATTTTTCTTCTCCAATTTCGGCAAAAGCTTTGTTTCCAATTTCAACCGCACGACTGTCGCACCAGATAATTGAATTTCGAAGTGCATTTCCTTCCTTATCCACAATCACCAATCCATGCATTTGGTACGAAATACCAATTCCCTGAATTTTAGATGCATCGATATTAGCTTCTTTAATAGCTCTTTTAGTTGCCGTACAAATGTGCTGCCACCAGATTTCAGGATCCTGTTCTGCCCAGTCCGGGTGAATCGAAAGGATTTCCATTTCGTTCTGCGGTTCATTCAAAACGATTATTTTTTTACCCGTTTCTGCTTCTACCAAGGCTGCCTTGACAGAAGAACTTCCAATATCATATCCGATATAATACATACTTACAATGATTCTCTTATTATTAAATTTGTCGGCACATAACACTGCGTTTCTTCGTCATGCGTAATAAATGCCGCTGCTTTGGTTCCTAATTCTTTAAAATCAGTTGAGACAACCGAAATTCCTTTGTATATAAATTTTTTCATTGGGGTTTCGTTGTACGACAAAAACCCAACGTCTTTTCCTGGTTCAAAATCTTTCTCTTTGCACTGCTCTAAAAAGTGCCCCAAAATCCTGTCGCTTACGCTTATATAAGCAATTCCTTTCTCGATATTGAACTTTTTAGGATCTGTAACCACTTCATACTCAAAACTGAAATCAGCACAGAATTTCTTAAAAAACTCAACTGTTTCTTTTGGATGATTTGTAAAATCCGGATACACAAATTGTATCTTTTTATACTTTTTAAACAAATCAGCTGCTTCTGTCAATGAGTTATAAAATGCCTTTCCAAAATCCTGAAAAACATAATTATTTGCTTTATCTGCCTGAATATTCCAGTCTATCAAAAGCAGTTTATCTTTTGAAATTGCCGACAATGCCGGAGCAATTTCTTTGTGATCAAAATTCATTACCACGTATTTGTAATACTTCCCGATTCCGTTATTGATGATCGTTTTAAAAACATCAATATTATAATGATGAAACTGCACATCGGTAATCACGTTATCCGGCAGGTTATTGACAAATGAATGGTACAAAACTTCTTTATATGCCTTAAAAGTGTCTAAAACCAAAAGCACTTTTCTTGTTTCACCCGCCACATAATATCCTTTATTGGGTACCGATTCAATCGTATTCTGTTCTTTTAAAATCGTATACGCTTTAAAAACTGTATCTCTCGAAAGCTGATAGGTCTTGCAGATTACATTTACTGACGGAAGCAAATCTCCCTTTTGTAAAATGTTCTCGGCAATAGCATTTGTAATTCCATCAACCAATTGCTGGTACTTCGGAATATCACTATCGTGATTAATTATAAATTCAAATTTTTCTTCTTCTTTTAGCATACCGTTCTGTTCCGTTCTGTTATGCTAAAGTAGCTAAAAAACTTTTATAAAAAATCATTTTATGTATTAATTATGTTAAGTTTTTTAAATTCTATATTTTAATAATTTGGGCGTGTGCCTGTCCCGATAGTTATCCGGGAGGCTATACATTTCATAATAAGTTTGTAATTGCGACGAACGAACAGCCTCACTGCAATTTGATTCAGCAAATGTGATTGCTTCGTTCCTCGCAATGACAAAAAAAGCAAAATCAAATCAACACAACCGATTGTAAATTTTGCTAAATTTTTTTACACAAAAAAACTAATCAATTAATCTTCTTATTCCATACGGATCAATTGTTACGATCGAACCATCTTCTAGATAATCAATTTTAGTCACTTTCATGCTTCTTAAATGTGTTACGCCTTTTGACAAACTTGAATCATGATAAAATAAATACCACTCATTTTCAACCTCACAAATAGAATGATGAGAAGTCCAGCCCACAACAGGATTTAAAATTCTTCCCTGATAGGTAAACGGCCCATACGGATTATCGCCAATAGCGTAACAAATAAAATGGGTGTCTCCTGTTGAATATGAGAAATAATATTTTCCGTTGTATTTATGTACCCATGAAGCTTCAAAAAAACGACGGTTATTGTCTCCGGCTAACAGGATTTCTCCTTTTTCATCCAAAATTTTAATCTCTTTTGGTTCTTCTGCAAGTTCAAGCATATCATCGCGAAGCAAAGCTACAATTGGTCCTAAAGCGGGTTCATTTTCAGAAGGTTCTTCGTTATTCTGGTCGTATACATTGTTTCTGTATTTCTGCAATTGTCCGCCCCAGATACCGCCAAAATAAATATAATGTTTTCCGTCTTCGTCTTCAAAAACTGCAGGATCAATACTGTAACTTCCTTTTATTGCATCTGGCTGAGGTACAAAAGGCCCTGAAGGAGAATCGCTGATCGCTGCTCCAATCTGGAAAATTCCATTGGCACGTTTGGCAGGAAAATACAAATAGTACTTTCCGTTTTTATGTGCTGCATCTGGCGCCCACATTTGTTTTTCGGCCCAGGCAACATCATCTACGTGAAGCGCAACACCATTATCTACGGCTTTTGCTGTAATACTGTCCATTGAAAAAACGTGATAATCTTCCATTCCAAAATGATCTCCATTATCATTAAACGGAATTCCGGCATCTATATCATGCGATGGATAAATATAAATTTTACCATTAAACACATGCGCCGACGGATCGGCTGTGTAAATATGAGAAACTAAAGGCTTTGAAATCGCCAGTTCATTAATTTCATCGAAATTAATTTGTTCAATGCTGTCTTCAGGCATAGTGATATCTTGGTTTTAAATAATTAAGTTCTTCTTTGTTTTAAATCGGTTTCGATCTGCACTTCCATTTCTTTATTGATTTTATAGAAAAACAACAATCCGGCTCCTATTAAAAATGGAATTGCAGGAAAAATGCTGACCAATAATTTGATTCCGTTAATCGCAGTTTCTGTTTGTACAGCAGAGTTTGGCGTGTAATGAAAAAATCCTAAAAACAATGTTGTCAAAGCACCGCCAATACTTAATCCAGCTTTTAAACCTACCATCATGGCAGAGAAAATAATTGCTGTGGCTCTGCGATTGTTAAGCCATTCAGAATAATCAGCAACATCGGCAATCATTGCCCAAAGAATTGGGATTGTAATTCCGTAGAAAAATCCGTGCAGAATTTGGGAGAAAAACATTAAGCTGACTGATGTTGACGGAAAGAAATAAAAAGCGATAATAAAAAGCGTTGAAATGAATAAGAACAATCCAAATACATTTCGCTTTCCGTATTTATCTGCGAGGTTTTTAGACAAAGTGATTCCTACGATCATAAAGATAATGCCGCCTGCATTGAATAATCCAAATCCAGCAGAAACGGGATCATTACCAAAATGATTTAACCCAATAGCCGATAAAGTATCTAAAATAGGCTGGATAAAAAGTGCTAACTGATCTTTATCTACATAATTTTCAAAATAATATACATACGAACCGCCTTTCATTGCCAGTGTAATAAAAACCAAAGTCGTAAGCGAAAGCATGATTACCCAGGGTCTGTTTTTTATCAAATCGCCTAAATCTTCTTTTACACTTGATTTTTGCTCTGGTTTGGGAATGATTCTTTCTTTAGTCGTTAAAAATGTGATTAAAAGCATTATGGTTCCAATGATGGCTAAAACCGTCATTACTTTTTCGATACCAATTGCTTTGTCTCCGTTTCCGGCACTTTTTATAATTCCGAGCATAAAAACCTGAACAAAAAACTGGGCAAACATAACTGCCACAAACCGATATGATGACATACTGTTTCTTTCGGACATATCGCCTGTAATAACTCCGCTTAAAGCAGAATACGGCAGATTATTTCCTGCATAAAAAAGCAGCAGTAAAGTATAAGTTACAACAGCATAAATTACTTTTCCTTTATAAGAGAAATCAGGAGTTGAAAATGCCAGTAAAGCCACAACTCCAAGCGGAATTGCAGTTGCCAGAATCCACGGTCTGAACTTCCCCCATTTTGTACTTGTTCTATCTGCTAAAACGCCAATAATGGGATTAAAAACAAAAGCGGCAACTAAACCAACAATCAGCATTATGATAGAAGAATCTGTTGGCGATAATCCATAAATATCGGTGTAGAAATAAGCCAGATACGTCATCAAAGTCTGAAAAACCAAATTGGCTGCCAAGTCTCCTAAGCTGTATCCAATTTTTTCTTTGATGGATAATTTTTGTGAAATGTAATTCATTTTATGGTTTGTGGTTAGTTAGTCTATTGTTTTAAACTTAGTTTTTTATCATTTCGAGAAACGGGAAATCAGAGTTTCCAGTGTGGTTTCCCCTTCCTCAAAATGACAGGATTGTGTTGAATTAAATTCAAAACAATCGGTTGTGTAAAATTATATAAAAAAACATATTATGCAAATTCAGTATGCTTTATTTGAATAATATCATAAAAAACAACCGTTTGTTTATAATACTCTAATTGAAAGCCTTTTAAACCCACTATTCTTCCGTTTTATTTAACTTTAAAATACTATCGTAAGCCGGTTTGTGTTTCAAATCTTTATCAAACGGAAGCGGATAATTGGTTCTTCCTTTTATAGGCCAGTCATTTAACCATGATTGTCCGTCGTAAACTCCCCAAAAAGTAACTCTGCTTATTTTATCTTTATGTTTTAAGAACAATTTAAAAATCGACGCATAACGTTCTGCCAATTTAGTCTGAACAGAATCCGGCAATGTTTTAGGATACGGATTCATTTTGGCACTCCCTTCAAAATTCTGATTTACATCGGCTCCTTTCAAATCCCACGGATTTGGTAAAACGGTAATGTCCAATTCTGTAAAAGCAACTTTTATTCCTAATGCCGAATATTCTAAAATACTCTTTTCAATTTCTTTTATCGATGGACTATGCAGTCTCCAATGTCCCTGAATCCCAACACCATCAATTTTTCCGCCTTCTGCTTTTATCTTTTTAATCAAAGCAATTGCTCCTGCTCTTTTTGCCGGTTCTTCAATATTATAATCGTTGTAATATAAGTCTACTTTTGGATCTGCTTTTGCTGCCAGTTTAAAAGCATCAACAAGATATTTTTCACCAAGCGTTTTCAAAAAAACAGACGGTCTTAAAGTTCCATCTTCGTTTAAAGCTTCATTTACAACATCCCACGAATTGATTCTGCCTTTGTATTTTGAAACAATTGTTGTAATATGATCTTTCATAAAGGCTTTCATTTCAGTGCTGTCAGCGATTTTTTCCATCCAGGGTGCTAACTGACTGTGCCAAATTAAAGTATGTCCGTGAATGAACATTTTATTTTTCTCTCCGTAAGCTACAAACTTGTCCGATAAACTAAAATCGTATTTATCTTTTTGCGGATGCGTGTACATCGATTTCATGATGTTTTCTGCTGTAATTGCATTAAATTCTGTTCGAATTAATGAATCAACTTTTGCATCTTTTTCTTCAATTTGATCTGCGCTCAAAGCAGTTCCAATATAAAAATCGTTTTTATAAGAGTCTTTTAAGGTTAACGTTTCCTTGTTAGAAGAACAATTTACAAAAAATACGGTACTGATCGCGAGCAAATAAGGGTTAATAAATTTCATATATTTTGGTTAATAGTTAATACTTATTTTTTGTTCTCGAAATGATAAACAGGACGTTTTTTTTTCTCATCGCAGAACTATCAGGTTTTTAAAACCAGTCAGTTTAACACGAAAAAAAAATTACAAATTCAGTTTATAAGCAATTCCCATTTCTAAACCTCTTAATTCAGCAAGCCCTTTTAGTCTTCCTGTCAAAGAATAACCCGGATAGGTTTCTGTTGCTTCATCAACTCTGTGAAGGAAACCATGATCTGGACGCATTGGCAGGCTTATTTGGGTTTTGTTCATCAACAGCAATAATTTCTCAACGATAATTTCCATTTTAACGTCACCGTTTAAATGCTCTGATTCTCTAAAAATAGTTTCGCTTTCGCGGATGGTATTTCGGAGATGTAAAAAGTGAATTCTATCTCCAAAATCGTCTATAATTTTCTCAAGATTGTTTTTTGGATCAGCACTTAGCGAACCTGTACAATAACATAAGCCATTGGCAGTTGAAGAAACGGCATTAAAAATAGCTTTTAAATCGGATTCTGTTGAAACTATTCTCGGAAGTCCTAAAACCGAAAACGGCGGATCATCGGGATGAATCGCTAATTTTTGTTGGTTTTTCTCTGCAATCGGAGTTACTTCTGATAAAAAATAAATCAGGTTTTCTCTTAGTTTTTGATTGTCGATTTCGGCATAATTTTCTAAAAGAGACAAAATCTGTTCGGCCGTAAAATTGATTTTACTTCCCGGCAGTCCCAATAAAACATTTTTAAACAAAAGTGCTTTTTCATCTTCAGACAATTGATTCCCAAACTGCAAAGCTTTTTCTTTTTCAGCATCTGAATAATCGTTTTCTGAATTGGGTCTTTTTAAAAGAAAAACATCAAAATAAGTAAATGCATCCTGATTGTAAAGCAAAGCCCTGCTTCCATCTTCGTTGATAAAATTATGATTCGTTCGAACCCAATCCAAAATCGGCATAAAATTATAGGTAATGATTTTGATACCGCATTCTGCCAGATTTTGCAAACTGATTTTATAATTCTCGATGTATTGCAGATAATTTCCAGAAGCTCGTTTAATTTCTTCATGAACAGGAAGACTTTCAACCACAGTCCATTCCAAGCCGGAATTACGAATAATTTCCTGTCTTTCTTTTATTGCTTCAACTGTCCAAACATCGCCAACCGGAATTTGATGCAATGCGGTTACAATTCCCGCTGCGCCAGCTTGCCGAATGTCAATTAGTTTGACATTGTCGTTTGGTCCGAACCATCTCATGGTTTGCTGCATTTTTATCATACTTAACTTTTGTAAAAATTAATTAAACACATAGAAACATAGATTTATATTAACTCTAAAAAAGACTTAAAAAAGAAACTAGTTCCTAACAGATAGCCTATGTGCATTAATGTAAGTGAAACGCCTTTTTATACAAAGAAGAACTATGTTTCTATGTGTTTAAAATATTTAAAAATTAGAACCCAATACTGTTTCCGCCATCAACTGGCAAAACAGTTCCTGTTGTATATTTTGATTCACTTAAAGCAAAATAATAAACCGCATCTGCAATATCTGATGGTTCTCCTAAATAGCCCATTGGAGTTCTTCCCAATACTTTATTTTTTCTTTCAGGATCGTTATCTAAAGCTGTTGACGACATTTTTGTTTTAATAAATCCCGGAGCAATACAATTGGCGCGGATGCCAAACTGCGCCAGCTCAACCGCCATAGCACGCGTCATAGATTCTATTGCGCCTTTGCTTGACGAATAGGCAATTACTTTTGGGATTCCGTACTGTGATGCCATCGAACTGATATTGATAATGCTTCCTCCTCCGTTTTCTTTCATGCTTTTTACCACTTCTCTGCTCACAGCAAAAACACTCAACAGATTGGTGTGAATTATGGTTAAGAAATCTTCATCGGTAACATCTGCAAACTCTTTTTTCATATTGATTCCTGCATTGTTTACCAAAATATCTATAGGACTGTTTTTGGTAATGCTTTCGATCATGGCAGGAATTCCTTTCAAATCGTTTAAGTCGAATATTACCGGAATAGCATTTTCGCCAATTTCTTTGCAGGCATCTTCAGTTTTGTCTTTTGTTCTTCCAATAATGTAGGTTGTGATTCCGTTGTCACATAATTTCTTTGCTGTTGCAAATCCTAAACCCGAATTTCCTCCGGTTACTATTGCCGTTTTTTTGCTCATAATTTTTAAAATATATTTTTGGTATTTGGTACGCGGATGACGCAGATTCGCTATCGCGAATCCGTTTCATCCGTGTTCTAATTTTATCCATTTCCTGGTGCAAAAGGAAATTTTAATGATTTAAAATACTCTAAAGTTTGTGTTGGTTTTTCGACTCCAGCCGGAAGTTCTTTTCCCGAAAATTGCTGAAAATATAATAAGCAGGCATCACGCCACCATTTTGCTTCTTTATGCTGAATTTCTAACAACATTTTTACTTCGTTAAAACGTTCGCTGTCAACATACTTTTCTGCCTGATTCCAAACATTCTGCATTACTGCAACCTGATTTACACCTTCTTGGTATTTCAATGCCAAACCGTTCCAAAGTGTTTGTCCGTTTTTCAGTTTATAATCCCATGCAACATGATGAAACCATAAAAGATCTTTTTCAGGACAAGTTTCTAAATTATCAAAAAGATTTGCGACTTCTGCTGCGTATTGTGAAACGGCATTCGTACCCGATTTTGATCGATCAAAACCAATTCCGTTTTTGTCTGCTTTATGATAATAGGTTGGATTCCATTCTGGTCTTGACAAATTAGAAACCCAAGGCCCAGGCCCGTAATGATGTCCTGTATCCATAATATGATGCAAACCAAGCGGAGTCATGTAATTGACAACGGCTTCACGCGATTCCATCATGATATTTTTTACAGGTTTAATGAAATTTTCATCGTTAGAAAAGGTAATTCTTAACCATTCATCGGCAATGGTTTCTGAATCTAAATACGGATCCCAAGCCAGCCTGCCGAAGCCATACCAATTTGCCTGTAAAAAAGGATGTCCTGTCCAGTTTAAATCGTTTCCTATATTGGCAACGCCTGCAATTCCGGTTAATTTGTTTTGATATAAAGTACCGTCAATAACTTTAGCAACGGTTGCCCCTTTTCCTTTTTGAAAGGTATCAGATTCTAAAACTTCCTGAAATAATTTAGGCAGAAAAACCAAATGTGTGCTAAAACCCAGATATTCCTGTGTAATTTGAAATTCCATCATTAAAGGCGTTTTCGGCATTGCTCCAAATAACGGATGAAAAGGTTCTCTAGGCTGAAAATCGATTGCTCCGTTTTTAACCTGAACAATTACATTTTCTTTGAATTTTCCATCATAAGGCTGAAATTCAGCATAAGATTGTTTAGCACGATCATTTGCATCATGTTCTGAATATACAAAGGCTCTCCACATTATTACTCCGCCAAAAGGCGCAACGGCATCAGCCAGCATATTCGCTCCGTCAACATGATCTCTTCCGTAGTTTTGCGGGCCGGGCTGACCTTCTGAATTGGCTTTCACCAAAAACCCACCAAAATCTGGAATTCGTTTGTAGATTTCTGCCGATTTATTTTTCCACCAATTAATTACTTCTGGATCTTTTGGATCAGCAGTTTTTAAGTTTCCTATTTCAATGGGTGCCGAAAATCTTGCCGTTAAATAAACTTTTATTCCGTAAGGTCTGAAAACATTAGCTAAGGCTTCAACTTTTTCTAAATATTGCGGAGTCAGGATTAAAGCGTTTGCATTTACATTGGTTAAAACCGTTCCATTAATTCCAATTGAGGTATTTGCTCTGGCGTAATCAATATATCTTTGATCGATAAAATCAGGTAATTTCTGCCAGTTCCATAAAGAGAAACCTGCGTAGCCGCGTTCTACAGTTCGGTCGAGATTATCCCAGTGATTTAAAATTCGAAGATTTGTTTTTGGTGAATCGGCAATATTTAAACTTTTGATTGATTTATTGGTCTGCAGCATCCTCAAAAAATTAAAGACTCCATACAAAACTGCAACATCATTTTTTCCTGAAATGATAAGCTGTTTTTTATTTTTAAAAGAGATGGATTTAATAATAAATCCTTCGTTGTTTATTTTTTCAAAATCTGTCTGCAGAGCTTTTTGCAAATCGGGATTTAAAGTTTTTTGAGAACCAATAATCAAATTGTTTTCTCCTTTAATTTCTGATTTAATTTGGGGTTTATTTCCCAGCATTCCAGCGATTCCTGTTTCTAATTCTTTTACGGAAATCTGAGAAGTTTCAGAATTTCCCAAAGAAACAATTCCCTGAATATTGTTTTTATATTCTGAAGCAATTGCCGAATTGCTGATTCTATCATACTGAAGCCATAGTTTATAATCCTTTTGCGCTAAAGCCGAAAAGGAAATCGAAACAAACAGGAATACAAGTCTTATTGAAGTCATTTACTAATTAGTTTATTCTTAAATTTCATTTTTACTGTATCAGCATTTTGCATCTTAATAATACTATTTGATAAAATTTTAATTTAAAAAATACATTATCTTAAATAAAACAACAAATGCAATCGGTTGCGTAAAAATATAGGATTGTTATTTAAGAAAAAAATTTTAGCTCTCTTTTTTTCAAAAAAATAATTTCTATAACAAATAAAAGCAGGATAATTATAAAAACTATCCTGCTTTAACGGGTTGATTTAAAGTTAAACCCTGAAATTATTATCGTTTGTAATAGGCTATGATGCTGGCTTTTGCCAAAGTCTGGTTCCAAAGATTAAATCCTACTACTGCCGGATTTGTATTTTCATCGGTTCCCAGTTTATCGGTTTTTAAGGCATAAACGGTAATGATGTATTGATGAAATCCGTGACCAACCGGCGGACATGGACCTCCAAACCCTTTAATTCCATAATCGGTTACACTTTGAACAGCGCCTTTTGGAACAAGGTTTTTAGTTCCTGCACCAGTAACCAATTCGTTTACGTTTGCCGGAATATCAACTACTACCCAATGCCAGAATCCGCTTCCTGTGGGCGCATCCGGGTCGTACATGGTTATGGCAAAACTTTTAGTTCCTTCTGGAGCGTTTTTCCATGATAACTGCGGTGATTGATTTTCACCTGAACATCCAAATCCATTGAATTCCTGAACTTTTGTAGTTTCTCCTCCTAAATCTTTACTGGTTAGGGTAAATGTTTTTTGGGCAAAAATTGTTGTTGTAAAAATTAAAGACAACACCAAAATTAAATTTAACTTTTTCATTTTACTTGGTTTTAAAATTTAAAGCAAATTTAGATTCTGCTATGCCAGCGAAACTTTAGGGAAAGGATCAAAAACTGTTGCTAAAAGTCCAGTTTTTCTGATTTTGTTTTGGCGTTACGCCATACTTCAATTTATAAGCCTGCGTAAAGCTGGATAGGTTTTCGTAACCAACTTCAAAATATATTTCTGATGGATTTTTTTGTTCTTGCTGCAATAAATAATGAGCAAACTCCAGTCTTTTGTTTTGAAACCATTTTATTGGAGATTCGGCGTAATGTTTTTCAAATTCTCTTTTGAATGTTGAAATGCTCATATTACATAAAAATGCCAGTTCTTTTAAAGTGAGTTTACTCAAATGACTGTTTTCAATTACCTGAATAAACTTTTGCGCAGCATTATTGCTGTTTACAGTTAAGGAGTACAGAAATTCTGTTCCATACTTTTC
>Ga0157371_10003443_pt1 | contig 14354 bp, 19 predicted proteins | sample C45metaG_FD_113462 | JGI IMG/M metagenome (GOLD analysis project Ga0157371, IMG submission 113462) | Corn rhizosphere microbial communities from Kellogg Biological Station, Michigan, USA - C4-5 metaG | ecosystem: Host-associated > Plants > Roots > Rhizosphere > Soil | place: USA: Michigan...
CTCTTGTAGAACTTGGTCGGGTATCCGCCCTGGTCGGGGAAGGCCGCCCAGGACACGCCGGCCGCCTCGGCGACGGTGAAGATCGAGGGGAGGTCCCAGACCGGACCGGGGCCGACGAACGGCGGATTCTTCAATGTCGGCATCTGCCCGCCGATGGCGAGCATGTGCCCGGGCGTCGAGTTCGAGCCCGGCCCGAAGTGGTGGTCGCAGAACACGAACTGCTTCGCCAGCCAGCTGTAGAACGGGATGACCGTGTCGTTGTCGATCTGGGCGGCGAGCGCCGGATAGTCGCCCATCGCGTAGTGCACCCAGGAGTTGCGGTCGTGCGGCTGGTCGAAGTTCGGCGGCGCGGACAGCAGCCTGCCGTGATCGGCGACATCCGCTCCCCATGCCGCCATCGTCGGGAAGTAGAAATCCGTGGTCTTGTTCTCCTGGATGAACACAACGACCCGGTGTTCGGAAATTGCGGTAACCATCGCGAACCCTCCCGTCTTCCGCATCGCAGAAGAAGGCCCTCACTTCAGGAAAGCACAACAGGCGGCCGGTGCACAGAGCTAGTTCCTGGGAGTGTGTGCTCACGCTCCCGGCGACAAGGGAACCATCCCGCGCATCCCTACATCTCGGACGCCATGGCCCTTTGCCCCAGCGATGACTGGAACCGGATCAGGTATCCATCCGGATCTTGCACGAGAAATTGAACCACTCCGGCCTCAACTTCACCCATTCGGTACCACTTCGTCTCCGGCTCCATGAAGAGCGGCCAGGCGGCAGCCCGAAGAGCGCTCACGATCGGATCGATCGAGTCCACGGAGATCTGGAAGTTGACGCCACGGCCGAGGGGCCGCTCCAATGCCCCAGGCATCCAGTTCCGGCCAACGCCCGCTTGCTCGATCATCACGTGCGCCGCGCCGCGCGTGATGTAGGCGAATCCCTCGTCCGGACGGTCGTACAACACCTCGAATCCGCAGAGACGGCACCAAAAGTCCACACTCTCTCCGAGCGATTCCACGAGGAGTTCGGGAACCAGACCAGGCGCACCCTCCAGAACAGACATGACTCCAATCCTTTCAGTCTCACGCATGCATATAGGACGCCGCACGGCACCCGCATGCTCCCATCCGCGATTCAGGCAGATCGAACGGATGCGTCGACGCATCGCCATGATTCCGGGAGGTTTGCCCGAGGTCGCGAAAAACTGCCTGAGTTACGATTCGCACCCATCGACGACGCAGTGGAGTTCTACAGCGAAGAACCCCTACTTCGCACCCGAGTCACCCGGAACCCGCGCAGGACGAGCACCAGGCTCACCGCCGAGACGATCGCCCACACCCCTTCGAGCAGGAGGAAGCCCCACTGCTGTTCGAAGACCGCGTTGATCGCCAACACGGTCGAGCCGACGGTGTTCAGGATCAGGTACCACAACGACTTCTGTTCGAACACGCCCCACTGGGTGAGGGCGAACCCCGCCAACACGAGAAGCGAACCGGTGACTTGGATGACGATGCCCATGACACACTCCATCGAGTGTCGTCGTCAGGCCGGGTACGACACTCCCTCGTCCGGAGGGCCGTCAGAACGGTGACCCCGCGCAGAGCCTACGGGAGCTGCCTGAGCACGGCCCGAGCACGCGCGCCCCGTCTTCTCCGCGCAGTATTTTCTCCGGGCAGCGGGTTCAGTCTGAGTTGACCGGTCCGCATTCCGGGCACGACCACTCGCTGCCCGAGCGGCAGAGTGGCGTTCCGCAGTCGGGGCATGTGCGCAGCTCATCCATGTTCATGGCCTCCTTACGGCTCGCGAATGCTGAGGAGTTTCCACCCCTCCGGCAGTTGGGCGGCGAGCGACTCGCGCGCTTCGCCGTAGGTCTTCCCCTCGGCCTCGAGCTCCTTGGTTTCCGTGGGGCCGATCAGGCCGATGAGTTTCATGCCCCCATTCTCCCGCCCGGGGTGCGATCCTGGCGGCGGCACACCCCACTGGATCGCAGTCGGGTGAGCCGGATTTCGATGATGGCGCTCAAAGTCCCTGTTCATCTCCGACGCGATTCGCCTCAACAGGGTAGACACGATGTCAGGACGAGACGATCCGACGATGGGGAGCACCGAAATGACGAACTGGACCGCGGATGAGCTGGGCCGAGTGGGCGACGCAGATGAACTGGAAATCGCGTCGACCCGAGCCGACGGCTCCCTTCGCAAGTATGTGACGATCTGGGCGGTCCGGGTTGGCGATGGAATCTACGTGCGCTCCGCACACGGGCCAGACAACCCCTGGTATCGTCGCGCTGCGGCCAGCGGAACCGGGCGCATCCGGGCCGGCGGAGTCGAGAAGGATGTCAGCTTCGCGGCGGTCGACGATGTCGAGTTGCAGCACGACATCGATGCCGCGTATCACTCGAAGTACGACCACTACCCCAAGGAGTTCGTCGATCCCGTGGTCGGAGAGCACTCCTACGACGCAACCTTCCGGCTGGTTCCGCTCGAGCTGTCCGCCTGAAGCCGGGTGGAGGTGCCCGTCGAGTCGATGGCGCCGAGTCCTTAGCGGCTGGCAGCCAAGCTACAACGGTGGAAGAGGGCGCGGAAATACCTCTACTTCTTGGACCCTGCGCGTCTGATAAAGCCGATGATCAGAGTTCCGATGAAAAGGATCACACCGATGATCGCGAGCCAGACCAGGCCCTTTATGGCGAACCCGACGACGGTGAGGATCGCCCACAGCACGAGGAGCACGATCACGAGAGTCAACATGGATACACGCTACTCGGCGACACCGATGGAGGAAAGGGACCTGCGGTGCAGCATCAACCGGCACCAGGCGCCCTCATTGCGGGGGCGGATTGCCCCGCCTTCAGGTGCTCGCCCCGGTGCCGGTCGAACTGGAGTACGTGGGAACGCCGTCCAGGAACGTCTCCGACACCTTCCAGCGGAATTGCCGGCCTTCGAAGGCTGTGTTGTGGGATCGCGATCGATGATCTTTCGCACTGACCGTCCAGGCGGACCGATCCTCCACGATGCAGAACGACGCAGGCGAACCAACGGCGATCGAATTACCCGCCCCGCCTCGCACTCCGCCGATCTCCGCCGGGCGCACAGACATCACTTCGCCAAGCCTGTCCCAATCGACCTCACCTGTCCCGCTGTCCGTCAAAATCTCAGCGACCACGGGCAATGCCGTCTCCAGCCCGGTTAACCCGAAGGCGGCCTCCGGCCATGGCAGATTCTTGGACGATCCGACGTGAGGCGCGTGATCGGTCGCCACAACGTCGATGGTCCCGTCCCGCAGTGCGAGTTGAAGGGCAGCGCGATCGATACCGGAGCGTAAGGGCGGGTTCACTTTAAGCGAGGGGCCGGATCTGAGCGCATCGTGATCCGTGAGAGCCAGGTGGTGAGGCGTGACCTCCGCGGTCACCGGAAGGCCGTCCCGCTTCGCCGCCCGGATGAGTTGTACGGTTCCCTCGGTGGAGACATGACAGACATGCAACCGGCCTCCTGTCCTGCGCACCAACTCGATGTCTCTGGCTACGATCGATTCCTCTCCATCGTTCGGCCAACCGACCGCGTGCGCGGCGCTCGCGAGCCTTGCGTTGATGACTCCGCCGCGGACGATGCGCGGATCCTGTGCGTGCTGGGCCACAACCGTTCCGTATTCGGCCATTTTCAGCAGCACCATTTCCATCGTCGCTTCGTCGCCGATGCACTTGCCGTCATCGGAGAAGAATGTGACGCCGATCTCGGCCATGGCCCCAAAATCGACAAGCGTGTTGCCTCGGAGCCCGACGGTTGCTGCGGACACGACGTGGACTCGCGCCCTGGCTCCCTGTGCTCGTCTGCGCATTTCTTCAACTCGTTGGACGCTGTCGGTGACGGGATCGGTGTTCGCCATGGCGAAAACGTCGGTATAGCCGCCTGCGGCGGCTGCTGCGGTACCCGTCGCGATCGTCTCCGACTCATGACCGCCCGGTTCGCGGAGGTGAGTGTGAAGATCCACCAGCCCGGGGAGAAGGACCCTTTTCGGACCACTGGCCGCGGAGCCTTCGGTAGGGGAAATTCCCGTGATCAGACCGCCTGCGATGTCCAAGTCGAAGGACTCGGAGGATGAGCCGAGGTGAACATCACGGATTCTCAACGGAGCATCGCCGGCGCATCCAGCGGAGCAAGCCCCAAATCGAACACCGGTCCGTCAACACAGACCAGCGGTCCCTCCTTGTCCGCACTGGTGGGTATCGGTGCCGCGCAACCGTGGCAGTAACCCAGCCCGCAAGCCATGTGGGCTTCCAGCGAAACCTGAACAGGGGCGTTCCACTCCCGTCCAAGCTGCACCGCAAGACGCGAAAGTCGATTGGACCCGCAGACCATGATCACGGACGGTGGAGCCTCAGAGAGGTTTGCGCGGATCGTCTCCTCGACAGCCCCCAAAGCACTGCTTCCGTCCTCATCGGCGACGCCCAGTGCAACAGCGCCGAGTTCAGAGCAATCCGTGCTGCCGATAATCGCGTCGAAGGAACTCGAGCTCAGCAGGGCAGTCACTTCGATACCGTTTTTCCGCGCGTCCTCGGCGACGCCCATCACCGCACAGACGCCGATGCCGCGCCCCATGAGCAACACCCTGGTGGCCTCGCGCGGGATCTCAAAACCTCGACCTAGCGGGCCGGTGAGCAGAAGATGCTCCCCAGCTCCCAGTCGGGCAAGCAGTTCGGTCCCTCGTCCGACGATATTGAAGATGATCTCGATCTCGCCTGATCCCGAGTGCCTTCGATGGATAGCCATCGGCCGCGGAAGCGGGAGCGGTCCCGAAGCAGTGGGGACTGTGACCATCACGAACTGCCCGGCCCGCGCGCGCGCTGCGATCGATGGTGCGTACAAGACCAGCCGGTGGTATTTCGAGCCGATTTCCTCGTGAGCGACGATCGGCGTTTCGTCCCAGGTGGCGAGAGGCCGGGGAGCCGCCTCCGGAGGTCGAAGGCGCACCAGGCCCTCCAGTGTCGCCGCTTCCATCGCGCTCATCGTGCACCGTCCAATCGCATCATTGCCCGCAGCAAGACGTCGGTCCCGCACGCGATCTGCTCGGATGTCGTAAACTCCTCGGGGACATGGCTCAGCCCGTGCCTGCTGGGCACGAAAATCATCCCGGTCGGAGCGATCCGGTTGACCTGCTGACTGTCGTGGCTGGCACCGCTGGGGAGCACCAAGAACCCCAAGCCAAGCTCGTTCGCCGCGGCGATGACATGACGGGTGACCCATTCGGGAAGCACGACCGGAGAGGTGTCCCCCATCACGGCGACCACAAGGCTGGTACTGCCCTCTTCGGCGATTCGACCGAAGACTTCGCCCAGCGCCTCCGCGGTGCGTCGTTGGCGTTGACTATCCACGTCGCGAATATCGACGGTGAATTCCACCTTTCCGGGAATTGTCGTTATCGAGCCAGGATGAACGGTCAACCGGCCCACGGTAATTCGGGTTCCGTGATGCTGCGGGTCTCGCGCCAGCGCATCGCACGCGGTGACGCAGGCAGCGGCAGTGACCAGGGCATCGCGACGCAAATGCATGGGCGTGCCTCCCGTGTGAGAGGCCTGCCCCAACACGGTGACCGAGAACCGCGTGCTCCCCGAGATGGCATCAACGGCCCCAATGGAGATGCCCCGAGATTCCAGGACCGCGCCCTGCTCGATGTGAAGCTCGAGAAAGGCAAACCAGTCTTTGGCCTCCCAACGAGCGGACTCGATGTCGTCCGGCCGCAGGCCGACGAGTCGCATGGCTTCCGCCATCGAGGTACCGCTGTCATCAACGAGCTCATACGTTTCACGCGAGGTGGTCGAACCCGCGATCATTCTGCTGCCGTTGCACGCTTGCCCGAACCTTGCACCTTCTTCGGCAGCGAATACGACGAATCGCCACGGCCTCTGCCGCGGAATCGCATCGCGAACGACTTGACGGGCGACCTCCATTGCCGCGACCACGCCGGCAATGCCATCGAACCTGCCACCCTCCGGCACCGAATCGAGGTGGCTTCCTGTGCCTATTGCGGGAAGGTCGCCCTGTTCAGTCGGACGGAGTTCCGCGATCGTATTCCCGGCAGCGTCGGTTGTCACGTCGAGGCCGAGCGCCGTCATTTCATTGGCGAAGTGTTCGTGAGCGGCTCTTTCGAGCCGAGAATATGCGAGGCGGGTCACTCCCTTCCCGCCATCCGTCAGCGCCGCGAAGGCGTCGATGTCCCCGGCTATCCGAAGAATAGAACTGATGGATGGGGAATTAGCGGTCTTTTGCTTAGACATGGAGACTCCGCGGGCACGACTCATGAGCGCGTCAGTGATTGCCGACGCGCAAGAAATGGGAAAGGCTAGAAGGTGGTGAGGACTATTCCTGACTCAGGGTCGAGGCTTGCCGCGGCAACGACCGTGTGCCCTGCGTTCTCGAGAAGGGCCCGCACCGATGCGATCGGTCTGCTGGCGGTGAAAGCAGTGGCGACGATCAGCACCGAACTGCCTCCGGGAAGGGTCGGATAGAGCGTTAGCTGCCCCAGATCCAACTCTGCGGCCGCTCGTGGTACTCCCAGACGAGCGGCGACGACGTGAGCCACAACACACTCGTCGGAGTCGAGCCAACTCACGACGGCGTTCACGCCCAAAGCCTGAGCAGGCTCAGCCATCGCTGCACCCAATAACTCGATAGTGCCGGGAACTGTGTAGACATCAATCCATCGGGTTCCGTCTGGCTCGACTACTGAGACCGCCTGCACCATTTCTGCGATGTTCTTATGGGTTGATTGAGTCATGTGCTTGTCCTCTCCGGGATACTTAGCTTTCCCCCGCCATCTACAACGAAAAGGCATCCCGTTGCGTCGTTCAGGGGCTCTCGTTCGTCAGCCGCAACCTCGACGGTCACTTTCACAACAACCGAAACCGGTGGATGCCAAGAGTACTCGGGTCTCAAACGCGGAGACGTTGCAGAGATGACCGCCACGCTCTCGCCCTCGTGGACAACCCCAAACAGCTCTCCTCCCGCCACCGCGCAGAACGGAAGTCCGGTTTCGAGTGCTACCGCTGCGCCGAGTGTGTGAGCTCCCGCGCCGGTGGCGACGATCCTGTCTATCTCTCCGGTTAATCGCAGAGATATCATGCTGGCGATGCGGCGCAGGATGCCTGGACGCGACATCCAACCGGAGACATCCTGCGGTGACCGGGCGAGATCCCACGTTGACTGAAGATCGTGGGCGAGTTCATCGAGCATCACAGTCACGGGTTGCTCAATAACCAGACCGGAAGGCGCCCACGTCATAGTCGACCGCCCCCGAACGGCACTTTCTCTAGAACTGAGATCCCGCCTTCGATGAAGGCTTCACCGGGTGGGGGACGGCGATAGCCGAGCGACGAAGAAAGACGACTGGCCGTTTCGACAATCAGCTTGGTCGCTTCATTCCGGCTCGCCTCGCTGATCATCCTCGCCGAGGCGGCTGCCAGCGTCACCCCGTATTCCACCCGCCCTGTCGCATCGAAGACAGGGGCCGCGACAGCCCAAACATTATCGTCAAGCTCGCTGTCGCAAATGTCATATCCCGTCTCCCGAATCTGAGCCAGGTGATCAATGACGCTGTTCACGTCTTTCGGAGTGCCCGAAGTGAAGGCCTCGTGCGTGTAGGCACCGAGAAGCGCCTCAACGAGCACCGGATCGCGATAAGCGAGAATTGCCCGAGCTGAAGCCGCGGCGTGGAGTGGCATCTCCTGACCTATTCGAACGAACAGCCGTAGATTATGGACAGACTCGACGAGGGATACGCAGACAATCCGGCTCTCCACCATTTGCGTGAGGAAGACGGTCTCTCCGGTTTGCTCCCCCAGCTCCAGTACCGGGACTGGCGGCTGGACGAGTAAGGTGTTGTAGCTATTCGCTTCTGACAGGTGCCGAGCCGCCGATCCGAGCGTGTAACGCTTCGTTCCCGCCGACCGCGTGACGAATTGCTCCGCTTCAAGCGTGCCCAACACACGATGTGTGCTCGCGAGGGGGATGCCGAGTTTCTTATGCAACTGCTGAAGCGTGAGCCCCTGGGGATGGCCAGAAAGGCAGGTCAGGACAGTGAGAGCACGAACGACCACGAGCATCGGCTTTTCTGCTGAACCCCGTTGTTGGATCGACACTTACTGATCATCTCCTAACAGGGTCTGGATATTGGACGCTCTGGATTCGGCGCAACGACGATGGAGTTCTCGAGCGATCTCCACCATCACGAAAGGGCGAGCGAAGTTGGCTGTTCCGACCTGAAAGGCCGACGCGCCTACAGAGAAATATGCGAGCGCGTCGTCAGCATCGCCGATTCCTCCACAGGCAATCACGGGGATGGACGTCGCACGCGAAGCGAGCCAGACAAGCCGAAGGACTATCGGGCGGATCATCGCGCCGCTGAGCCCCCCGATGACATTGCCCAACAGCGGAACACGACTGACGCTGCTCAGTGCCATGACGGGAATCGAATTGGAGACGCACAGCGCATCGGCCCCCGCCGACTCCGCCGCCTGCGCACATTCGGCAATCGAGGACACCATCGGGGGAAGTTTGACGATGAGTGGCCGGTCCGTTGCCTGCCGCACGGAGGTCACGACGCGAGCCACGGCTTCTGGATCGGCCCCGATGTCTACTCCGTCGTTGTCGAGATTCGGGCACGAGACATTGAGCTCATACGCGTCTCCGGCACCCCCCAGATCGCCGACCAGGGGCGCATATTCTTCGGGGCGATGCCCACCGACACTGATAATCGTGGGAATCCCGAGCGCAACGTACGCCGGATGCTGCTGCTCCAGGTATCCCGCCGGTCCCCTGCTCGGTATGCCCACGCTGTTGATCATTCCGGCGGAGATCTCCGAGAGGCGGTGCGCCAGGTTCCCTCCCCTGGATCCTGCGAAGACCGTCTTGGTGACGGCAGCTCCCAGCTCGCGGGCCGGGATCAACCTCCCTAGCTCCGGACCGAAACAACCGGACGCCGGCATTACCGGATTCGCCAAGCGCAACGCACCGATGCGAAGGCTCAGATCGACCGCACCCACTGTCGCCGGAGCCGCGATCGCGAACCGATCGCGGGCATCCATGATCGCGATTGAACTGGTCACTCGAACCTCTTACTGACACGGTTCTCGATGAAGGTCACGGTGGCGTAGAGGACGTAGCCAAGCAGGGAGAGCAACAGGATGGCGATGATAACCAGACGGATGTCCGCGTTATCTTGCGCTTGCTTCTCAATGTAGCCAAGCCCTGCCTGGGCACCGATGAACTCTCCGATGACGGCCGCGGTGACGCCCTGTAGCAAGCCCAGCTTGAGACCAGCCGCGAGAGCGGGGAGCGAGAAGGGGAGCTCAATCTTCAACGCTCTTCGGATGGGGCCCATGCCGGTGATAGCGGCAAGGTCCTTGAGCGTCGATGGGAGGGAGTTGAGCCGGGAGAGCATGTTGATGAGGACCGGGTAGAAGACGACGAGGACCACGAGGGTGATCTTCGACCCGATGCCGAGCCCGAGCCACAAGACGATCAGCGGAGCAATGGAGATCTTCGGAGTGACCTGAGCCACAACGATCAGGGGCATCAGCAGTCTTCTGATCCAGTTGACATGCGCGAAGGTCATGGCCAGCACGATACCGATGGCCGTCCCGAGAAGACCACCCTGGATTACCTCGGCGACCGTTTGCGCGATTTGGATCTGGAGCGCATTCGCTTCGAACAATTCGATCGCGCGCCGCGCCACTGCTCCCGGAGTCGGGAGGATATAGGCCGGCACTCCTGAGAAGTGAGCGATTGCCCACCATGTGAAGACACCCGCGACCAGGGAGGCCCCTCCGACCAGAAGGGGCCTCGCCCGATGTGAGGCGTTGATTTTATTTAGCACCGGGCTCTACGACCAATGTCTTCGCTTTGAACGACGCCGGAATCAGCTTGTACTTCGCCTGCTCGTCAATCGAAGCCTGCCAACGGCTCAGATCGCCATAACCGACTCCATACTTCTTGGTGTCGGCAGAGTGCCAGAGATCGGCGACGTAGACATCCGTGACCACCTTGGTTATCACGGCATCTTGCCCGACGAATGTCGGCGCGTATTTCGTAATCGCAGACGAAACTGCGCTGGCCGTGTTGTCGGTCACGTAATTGATCCCCTCATTGAGAGCCTCCGTGAAGCCCGTGACGACTGCCGGGTTCGTCTTCAAGTAGTTCGGGCTGGTGACGAGGATGTTTCCAAATGACGGAAGATACTTGTCACTCAGGATCTGTCCGACCGGGAATCCCGCCGCCTGCAGCGCGTAGTAGCGCAGCCGGGAGAATACGATGGCGTCGACCTGCCCACTCTGGAGCGCCTGGACAATGGCACCGGAGCCAATCGTCGACACCGTCACATCGGAAAGCGAGAGCTTCGCGGACGCCAGCATCGCCTGCAACTGAATGTAGTTGGGGCTGCCGAGGTCGGTGACAGCGATCTTCTTTCCCTTGAGATCGGCGACCGTCTTGATGCCCGAGGTGTCCTTGTTGAACATCAGGGCGCCAATTCCCTGCTGATACGTGGTGTGGACGACCGTCACGGGAACGCCATTGCCAGCCGCTGTTATGACGGAGTCGCCATTCGGAAACCCGAATTGCACATTGCCTGCGGCGACATTCTGCAGGATGTCCGAACCTGCAGCGTAGGCGAGCGTGACGTTGAGATTGTGCTTGGCGAAGTACCCCTGATCGATCGCCGAGTAGAGGGGCGCGTAGTACGGAACCGCCGCCCCGTCGATTTGGAGGGTCACATCGGTCATTGTCGCTGGGCCATTCGCCGAGGAGTCTGCCGACTTCGCCTTTGGCGTCGACTGCGCAATGGTGTCAGCGGGGCTGCAGGCTGCGAGGCCCGCGACGACCGCCGCCACGGCCAAGGCTGCAATCGCGCCACGTTTGATGGTGAGGAACATTCTTTATAGCCTTTCCAATTTGTGAGTGCTGGTTGGTACGGAAAAAACAGTGACTATCGAGTGCTGCGCCAGCGAAGAAGCCGGCTTTCTGCGATGGATATCAAGCCAAAACCGGATAGCCCAACGGCGACCGTCACGATGACTGCGGCCAGGAGCATGGGGATGTTGTAGGTGCTGTTCCCCAGGACCATGAGAAATCCGAGGCCGCTCTGGGCGGAGATGTACTCCGCGAGAAAGGCGCCCGTCATCGCGTCGATGATCGCGACCTTCGCTCCGGAGAAGAGGGATGGGAGGGAGCCGGGCAACTGCACAACAAGGAAGTATCGGATGCGGCTCATCCCGAGCAGGTCGCCGAGGGTCTTCACGTCGTTCGAGATCGAAGCGAGACCGAGATTCATCGCGATCATCATGGGAAAGAAGGTGAGCGCGAGTATCAAGATCAGTTGCGATGTCAGGCCCAGGCCGAACCAGAGCACAAGCAACGGAGCGATCGCGATCTTGGGGGCGGCCTGAAGAATCACCACATACGGCGCTGCGATTTCGCGAGCCCAGCGCGACACCGAGAGCAGGTATCCGAGCACCGTCCCGATGACGACTCCCCCGACGAAGCCGATCACGATGTTGCGAACCGTGTAACCCAGGTTCCCCCACAACTGACCGTTGCTTCCCATGGTCAGAAGCGACTGCCCCACCGCATCCGGGGACGGGAGGAGGAACGGCGGCACCTTCGCAATGTGCACGTAGGACCACCACGCCCCGATGATCACCACCAGATAAAGCATCGAATAAAGGGCATGCTTGGCGACGGGCGGGGTTCGCCACTCCCGAGCTCCGACGGTGATGCCGGGGGTGCTCATTCGAGTTCGCTCCGCAGCATCCCAGCAAAACGGGCGAATTCGGGAAGCTCCCGGGTCTCGGCGTTGCGCTTTCGCGACAACGGCACCGTGTGCACGGACTTCACCCGTCCCGGCCGCGGGCTCAATACGACCACCCGGTCGGCAAGGTAGGTCGCCTCCTCCACACTGTGTGTCACCAGCACGATTGTCTTGTGGGTCTGTTCCCAGATTCGCAAGAGGTCGTCCTGCAGCCGATCCCGGGTTATCGCGTCCAGTGCCCCGAAGGGCTCGTCCATGAGAAGAATCTGCGGGTCATATGCGAGTGCCCGCACGATGGCAACCCGCTGCCGCATGCCTCCCGAGAGTTCGGAGGGGTATGACGTGGCGAAGTCTTGCAGCCCCACCATCTCGAGAAGGTCCGATACCCGGCTGTCGATGACCGACTTGCTCGAACCCTTGCCTTCGAGGCCGAGCGCCACATTGCGCGCCACCGACCTCCACGGAAGTAACGCGGGTTCCTGGAATACGAAGCCAATGTCTTTGCCCGGCTTCGGCGGATTCGCCCAGCGCACTTCACCTGTGAAGCTGCGGTCGAGGTTGGCAATCATGCGCAGCAAGGTCGACTTGCCGCATCCACTTGGCCCGATCAACGCGACTATTTCCTGGTCGGCGATCTCCAGGGACACGTCGCTGAGCGCAGTGACGCTTTGGCCTTGGGCGGTTTGGTACACCTTTGTTACCGAGGTGACGGCGAGAAAGTCTGTCATCTGTCAACCTTGTTATTTCCGCTAGACGGAAACGGTTTCCGTTGCGATAGAGGAAGTATCCACGTCATGCAGGCTCGTGTCAACTCCTTAATGTGATCAGTATGGATAGATATTTATTGGAGATTTCTCGATCATTTCATTTCTGTTGCACTCGGGCAGTTGATGGACTTGACTCTTTCCTATTGGTTTACGGTCAGTTAGTGTTTCAGATATGGAAACCATATTTCCGCAAGACGGAAAGTAATGTCTACGCGTAGCCGATCGGCTGAAGACCCGTGGGTCAATGGGCGACCTCCGCATATCCCTGCCGGAATGGGTGAGTTGCCGTCGGTGTGCCTCCTTCCCGGCGACCCGGCCAGAGTAGGCCTCGCTTCGGAAGTTCTGACGAGCTTCAGAGAGCTGGGCAGCAACCGAGAATTCAGGCTCGGTGTCGGTGTCGTCGACGATGTGGAAATTGCCGTGTGCTCGACGGGTATCGGTGGGCCATCAACAGAGATCGCAATCGTAGAACTGAGCCGGTTGGGCGTCGACACTTTCATTCGAGTGGGAGGGATGGGGGCGGTTTCAGCGGACCTGAAGCCCGGAACCTTGACAAGGGTGTCCACTGCATTGCGTGAGGGTGGCGCTGCGAAGTTCTACGTGCCAGGCAACGATCCAATCGAATCCTCGGAGTCGGTCGACCAGGCCCTGGACCAGGCGGCGTTGCAGTTTGGCGAATCCTTGACTCCCATCTCCGTGCTCTCGTGTGATTCCTATTACTTGGGCGAAGGGCGGGCATTGGCAGGTTTCGAGGATGCCGCGCGGGCGCGCCTCGCCTTTGTCAAGGCGACCAGAGCCGACGCAATGGACATGGAATGCGAGACGGTCTTCGCCGTGGCGAAGGCTCTTGGCAGAAGGTATGGCGCGGTGCTGGCATCGCGGGGAAACCGGCTCAGCGACGAATGGCTGGAGGACTATGAGCCAACTCAAAGATCCATGCTTCGCATAGCGAGTTCTGCCGCCGCGCAACTGTCCAGATCGTCCGTGAAATAGAAGTCGAGTTCTACCAAGACGCACGCGTGCCGCTCGAGTCTCGAAACGGCCTCGATCAGCCCCCCGGGCACGGCCAACCGGAAAACGTTTGGAGACTGCTGACCGGAACTGTGTAGCGGGGGCGGGACTTGGGCCCGTGACACCACGACTATGAGCCGTGTGCTCTAACCACCTGAGCTACCCCGCCGCGTGCCATCCGTTCAACGGCCGCTTGCGCGACATCCGATCGGAGAGCAGAGCCCCCTGTGGGAATCAGATCCGCTACCTCTTCGCGGCGGTCGACGATGTCGAGTTGCAGCACGACATCGATGCCGCGTACCACTCGAAGTACGACCACTACCCCAAGGAGTTCGTCGATCCCGTGGTCGGAGAACACTCCTATGAGGCGACGATCCGGCTCGTACCGCGCGAACCCTGAGGCGACGCTACTTCCTGAGTGCGGCGCGCCTGATGAAGCCGACGATCAGCGTCCCGACGAAAAGGATCACACCGATGATCGCAAGCCAGACGAGACCCTTTATGGCGAACCCGACAACTGCGAGAATCGCCCAGAGAACGAGGAGCACAATCACGAGAACCAACATGACCTCACGCTACTCGGCGACGCGAATAGTGGGAAGGGGCTGGCAGTGCTGCCCCAACCAGCAGTCCGGCCCACGACTGTGTCACTACGTGTTCCCAAAGCGCCACTGAATCACTTCGGTTGAGGACCCTCCGGCGGACGCCCTAGTCGCCAGTCCGCCTGGCCAGCGCATCAAGGATCGGTCGCTGGCCCTTCACGAGTTTCTGCCGGGCGATCTCCAG
>Ga0157371_10003445_pt1 | contig 14349 bp, 17 predicted proteins | sample C45metaG_FD_113462 | JGI IMG/M metagenome (GOLD analysis project Ga0157371, IMG submission 113462) | Corn rhizosphere microbial communities from Kellogg Biological Station, Michigan, USA - C4-5 metaG | ecosystem: Host-associated > Plants > Roots > Rhizosphere > Soil | place: USA: Michigan...
CGGCATCAATCCCCATGACTGGCTGACCCAGGCCCTATCCGCGCTCGCCAACGGCCACCCGGCCAATCGAGTGTATACGCTCATGCCCTGGATCAACGTGGGCTGAGAACACCGCTTACGGTGAAACGCAGCAACCTCGCTCCACAAGCAAACCTGGTGAATAGGACGGGCTAAGGAGCAGTTTCGAGCGCTCGAACGGCAGCTCTGTCGGCGTAGGCCGACAGACGGACCGCCGTTGGACCGGAAGGTGCCGACCAAGTATCGCCGTTCCCCTTTGGTTACGCGAACGGCCGGATCCGACAGAACCTGCCGCTCGAGCGCCTTCAGTCGCCGGACGACAGCCGCTCAGACCTTGCCATTCAAATCGATCACCATGGCTTCTTGAAACCGGTCACTTGAGGATATCGGACTGTCCCGTTTCTTCATCTCCGATGCGACATTCCGGGAAAACACGATTGGGAATAAGTTTCGGGACGGCCAGCCTGCCATCCGGGCGCCTGCGCACGCCGCTACCGGCCGTCTCTCGACACGTTCCCAATCGGACGCCCAGCTAACTTGATGCCGATTGGAAGCAATTCACGAGGTCGTCTTATCTCGCACGGATGCTGCTAGTGCTCCGGAAGTCCACCCCGCATCGCCATTTCGTCAAATGACGATGAATGGAACCTGTTCACCGAATCATCCCGAAGCAGGTAGAACGCCATGCAACCCGTGATGATGGTGATGCCAACCACAGGACTGGCGGGCGACGCGATGACGGCGAGGACGAGCAAACGGAGGGTTAGCCTCGACAGTCGCTCGATCGTCGTCCGTTCTTTTCTGGTCACGACCTCAGTCGGAATGTCGCGGAGGATGCGGCGCTGGAGGAGCACATACGTCGCGTTCACCAGCACGAAGGCCGCGGAATAGAGCATGGTCGGCCAGGCAGCCATCCGAGACTGCGCCATCCACGCGGTAGTGAAAGGCAGGAGGGACGTCGAAAAGAGATGTGCGAAGTTCTCCCAGATCAAGAGGCGCGTAACCGTCCGCGTGTGCCGCAGCAGGTTGTGATAATTGATCCATACTGTCGCGACAAAGAGATAGCTTAGCGCGTAGCTTACGGCGGTCGGCCAGAGATCGAGGAGGCTTGCCAGAGACGCGCTTCGCGGTGGCCGAAGCTCAAGAACCAGAACGGTGATCAGGACCCCGAAAACGGCATCCGAGAAGAGCACCATCCGATCGTATGAGCCGCGGTGAGTCATGATGATCGTGGCTTCGGCACGGCAAGTCGATTGTCGGTATGTCGGCGCAATGCAGCCGAGCGGCGGGACGACCTCTCGTGGTACAGGGTGACCAGGAAGGCCGCTAACGACCAACCGCAGAGCGCCGACGCTGCTCCAACGCCAGCTCCAGCGTCACCACAAGGCGCTTGCGGTCGAGCATGTCGCCGAGGGGGACGATGAAGAGGATGCCGAGCGCCATGCCCCACTGGCTGAGTGCGGGGAGGAAGCCGACGCCGGCGGCCGAGGTCCCGAACGATGCGCCGATCTGGGCGAGGATAGGCTGCGCATAGTAGATGTTCGCGATCGTGGTGCCGGTGGTCACCGCCATGATCAGGAGCTGTGCACGCGATAGGGTGTTGGTGGTCATGGAGCTACCGTGGATCGTGCAGCCGCATGCCCACCGGCCGCAGTGAATGCGGCCAGAGGAGCCGACTTGGTTTCGATGAAGGTGGGCGCCCTCGGCCCCTAGGGTGGAGGGGGTCGGAGGACCGAGGGCGCGGTCCGTCAGGCCTTGCGGGCGAGGCCGGCCATCAGGACGTACTTGACCTCGACGTATTCCTCGATGCCGTAGTAGCTGCCTTCGCGGCCGTAGCCGGAGTGCTTCACGCCACCGAACGGCACCGATGCCGTACCGACCGAGCCCGAGTTGAGGATCACCATGCCGGACTCGATCTCCTGTGACAGGCGAAACGCCCGACCGAGGTCACGAGTGAAGGCGTAAGCGACCAGGCCGTACTCGGAATTGTTGGCGCGCTCGATCACCTCCTCCTCTGTGTGGAAGCGGTAGATCGGCATGACCGGGCCGAAGATCTCGGTCTGAGCCACCGCCGCGTCGTCACCGATGTCGGCCAGGATGGTCGGCTCATAGAACAGGCCGCCGAGCGCGTGCTGCTTGCCGCCGAGAACGACGCGGGCGCCGTGGCTGCGAGCATCGTCAACCAGCGACGCCACCTTGTCAAAGCCGGCCTGGTTGATCAGCGGGCCGACCACGAAGTCCTCGCGCATGCCGTCTCCGACCTCGATCTTGGCGACCCGCTCCGCAAGCGCCTCAACGAACCGATCGTAGATCGAGTCGTGCACATAGAAGCGGTTCGGCGAGATGCAGACTTGGCCCGAGTTGCGCAGCTTCGCCGCGACGGCGCCGGCCACGGCCTCGTCGAAATCGGCATCATCGAAGACGATGAAGGGCGCATTGCCGCCCAGCTCGAGCGTCATCTTGGTGAGCGTCGCGCCGCTGGCGCTCGCCAGCAGCTTGCCCACCCCGGTTGACCCCGTGAACGAGATCTTGCGGATGCGTTCGTCGCCGGTGAACTGCTCGCCGATCTCCTTGGGGTTGCCGGTGACCATTTCGAACACGCCCTCGGGGATACCAGCCTTCCGGGCATATTCGAGGAGCTTGTAGGCGGTGAGCGGCGTGACTTCGGAAGGTTTGATGATCATGGTGCAGCCCGCCGCGAGGGCGGTGGCGATCTTGCGGCAGATCATCATGAACGGGAAGTTCCACGGCGTGATTGCTGCCGTCGGCCCTACCGCTTGCTTGATGACCAGCACGGATGCGCCGGCAGCATGGGTCGGGATGGTGTCGCCATAAACGCGCTTGGCCTCCTCGGCGTACCACTCGATGAAGCCGAGACCGTAGTCGATCTCGCCCATGGCTTCGGAGATGCACTTGCCGTTCTCCTGAACCATCACCTCGGCGAATGCCCGCTTGTCTGCCCGGACGAGTTCGAACCAGGCGCGGAGCAGCTCGCTGCGCTCCTTGGCGAGCCGGCGCGACCATGCGGGGAAGGCATTGCAGGTGCGGTCGATGGCTGCCTTGACCTCATCCAAAGTCATCTCGGGGGCTTCGCCGACGATCGAGCCGTTAGCCGGATTATAGACGGTGATCATGTTATGCCTCTTTCTGGTCTGTCGTGGAGGGTGTGAGGGATCGAATATTCAGAAGACGATCAGCTCGCGGTCGTCTCTCGGAAGAACTTCATGCCGACATGATGAAGAACACCGTCGATGAACTCGCCATCAGCCTCGAAGCCGGTGTCGTCCCAATAGTTGATGTGCAATCCGTCGACCTCGTAGCGCCCGTGGTAGGCGCTCGCTTTATTGCCGCGGGCTTCGTCGTAGCGGCCGTTGGGAAGGAGTTCCTGGCGGATGTAGCCATCCGCTGTGACCCACATTCCGACGACCGATTCTGGTGGCAGCGACGCCATTGATTGTCTCCGCATTGGCTTTGCGGAGGTCGAAATAGCCAACGCAGCGGGACACTTCCAATATATCGCCTGTCAAAGATGATACGCCTGAGGTATCAGAAGCGCATGGACCTTCGCCATCTGCGATACTTCCTGGCGGTCGCCGAGGAGCTGAATTTTCGCCGTGCGGCTGAGCGCCTGAACATGGCGCAGCCGCCGCTAAGCTCGCAGATCCATGACCTCGAACGCGAGATCGGAGTGTCGCTCTTTCGACGTGTGCCGAAGGGGGCGGAGCTGACGGAGGCAGGAATAGCCTTCCTGGCCGAGGTGCCGGCTGTGTTCGAGCAGGTTGAGCGCGCCGTAGGTATGGCCCAACGTGGCGGCCGCGGCGAAGTCGGCCGGCTGCGAGTCGGCTACACCAGCTCGACGACGTTCAACGAGATCGTGCCGGAGTCTCTTCGCAAGTTTCGACGGGCATATTCCGACGTCGAGCTCGCGCTGGAAGAGCTGAACAGCGTCTTCCTGCTCGACCGGCTGCTCCATCAGCGGCTCGACGCGGCGTTCATCCGTCCGGGCAAGGAGCCGCCTTCGAACGTCAATGTCCTGCCGCTTCCATCCGAAAGCATGATGGTCGCCGTATCCAGCGAGCATCGGCTTGCGAGCCGCTACGCCGTCGAGCTTCGCGAACTCGAAGGTGAGCCGATGGTCCTGTTTTCCAGGGTGCTCGGATCGGCCTTCTACGACGAGATCATCGAAACCTGTCGCGAGGCCGGGTTCGAGCCTAAGATTGGACAGGTTGCTCCCCAGATCCCATCGATCGCCAACCTCGTCGCCGCGGAGATCGGCGTATCGATCGTGCCCGAACGGGTGGCCGCGGCGGCCGTGGCCGGAGTGTCCTATCTGCCGATCAAGGGCATAGCTCCCGTCGCGCGCATCGCCTTGGCGACGCGCATCGACGATCGAAGCGTGATCACCAAAAACTTCAGGACCCTGGTCCAACAGACGGTGCGGCGCGCCTGAGACGAAGCCGCAAATAAATGATCCGAACGAGTGACCGGCTGCGCATCGCGGACGAATAAGGGATCATGCGCAACGACTTCCTTTCGAGATTTATCTCAGGGCAGGCTTCCGGTGCGCCCCGGCCGGGCCGCGGGCGGCCGATCGACAAGGCACGCGATCACTGGGGCAGCCTGATGGAGGCTGCGCAGAGCGGCCATGGAGGCGCCTATAAGCGTTTGCTGGCTGAGCTGTCGGAGTGGCTCACGCGCTACTTCGAGCGCCGACTGCCGCCAGGCGAGGTGGACGATGCCGTCCAGGAAACCATGCTCGCGGTGCATCGACGGCGCCATACCTACGATTCGAGCTACCCGTTCGGCCCTTGGCTGGCGGCCATCGCCAAGAACAAATGGGTCGACCAGCTCCGCGCTCTCGGCCGGCGTCCGATCGACGAGCTGCCCGACGATATCTCGGTTGCGGATCACGAGGCGGCGGTCATCAGCGCTAGCGTATGCGCGCGTCTCCACGCCGGACCAGAAGCTATCACTCCAGCATGACGCGCTGGAACGCGCGGGATGCGAACGTGTTTTCGACGATCTGGCGTCGGGTGCCAGGACCGACCGACCCGGGCTCACCGAAGCTCTGGCCTATCTGCGCGCCGGCGACACGCTTGTGGTCTGGAAGCTTGATCGGCTCGGCCGCTCGATGAGCCACCTTATCGACAAGATCGGCGAGCTGGCTTCCCGTGGTATCGGCTTCCGTTCGCTCACCGAGAACATTGACACCACTACGCCGGGGGGCATGCTGGTGTTCAACATCTTCGGCTCCCTCGCGCAGTTCGAGCGCGATCTGATCCGCGAACGCACCCAGGCTGGCCTGCGAGCCGCGCGCGAGCGCGGTAACAAGGGTGGTCGTCGCCCCGTCGTCACCCCCGACAAACTACGCAAGGCACGGGCGCATATCTCGGCGGGCCTTACCGTGCGCGAGGCCGCGGCCCGGCTGAAGATCGGCAAGACCGCACTGTACAAGGCGTTGGAGCAAAATACGACGTCTTCCGGACGGGTGCTAAATGCGAATGCCGTCCAGCTTCTCTAACCATTCAGAATGCAAGCTCTTGAGCGCCGAATTACGGATGTAACTCGGATCATCATCGTTCAGGCGCGCGACAACCTCGAAGGCAAAAGCCTCGCTTCCGTGTGCGTTCCATGCCTCTTGAAGCGATCGATGCGAGTTACGTCCCTGCCGTAGCGTGAACCAGAGACGGTTCTGGATGGTGGATAGATCTGGCGCGCTGCCGACCCACACCTGACCGGACGCCAAGCATCGAACCACATAGATGCCGGCCTCAACCTTCCGCTCCTTATAGGCGGCAACAGCCCTTTTTCGATCTTCCCCTTTCATGGGTCTTCCCTCGTTGTTTGGCCTCTCCTACTGCAGTCACCGAAATCATACAATATTATCCGGGTATATTGACATAGATTTTCACCCGGCTAGAAAAAGGCATGTCCGAGTATTTGTCCATACCCTGCACCGCCTTCTCAGGGACAGAGCGTATAGCGCGGGGCGCGCTGATCGACGTGGCCTTGGCGATCAAAGCGGCAGAAGCTCAAGTGCAAGGGCCTGTTCTCACGTTTGATGATGCATCAGGTATGGTGATCGACCTCGACCTTCGGGGCACCACAGCGGAGATTGTTAAACGATTGAATGAGCATGGCGAGCTAGAGGCACTGGCAGCCAGAACGCGGCTTCAACTAGCGAGTGCGTCAAATCGATCGCGGGGAAGGCCGAAGCTGGGAGTGGTGGCGCGCGAAGTGACCCTACTGCCGCGTCATTGGGAATGGCTTGCCAGACAATCGGGGGGAGCGTCGCAGGCATTGCGCCGCCTCGTTGACGAAGCCCGCCGCACAGATGAAGGGCAGCCCGATCGCAAAGCAGCACATGAACGCACTTATCGGTTCCTGTCCGCGCTGGCCGGCGACCTACCCGGCTACGAGGAGGCGATCCGCGCACTGTTCGCTAGTGATGATGAACTCTTCATCGAACGTATGTCGGCATGGCCCATAGACATTCAGAACCACGCGCTGGCGCTTGCCCAATCTAACCCAACAGAGGAACGATCATGACGTCAGCGGATCAGCGAAAACGGCGGCTCTCCAATTTCATCCGACAGATTTGGGACGAAGGCGACGCTGACGCGGCCGACGTATATGTCGCGGAGACATACACTATCTTCCACGATCCAGGCGATCCTTGGGATGGAAAAACCCTTGATCGCGCCGGATTCAAAGATCGGGTCCGGAAGTCGAGGGCAGCCTTTCCCGACCAGCGTTTTGATATCCAAGGTTTGTTTGCCGATGGCGACAGTGTCGTAATGACATGGCTTTGGAACGGCACGCATGAAGGCGACCTGCCGGGTTTCCCTGCAACCGGTCAAATGATCCGTATGTCGGGGGCGACGGTCTATACGTTTGATAGCGAGGAGAAACTGACCGGCCATTGGCAGATCACGGATCGGCTCGGCGTATTCCAACAGCTCCAGCGCAAGGGTTAGGACAATCCTTGGTAACAGCGGGATTTTGGGGAGGCTGGCGCTGTCTCGTTTCGTGATCGAAAGGGTCTGAGGCGGCTACAACCATCTGCTTTACTGACCCCGGATGTTCATTCCACCCCATACCAGCAACCCGGCGTTCTTTTTACGTTCTTGCTTAACGTGCAGATACGTCACTTTCGTGTAGTCACCCCGGCAAGGATGCCGATCAGGAAGCCCGCAGCGATGATCCCGCCTGCCAGCATCAGGCTCGCACTTGTGTGGCTCGCAAGCTCCATCCCGTAGAGTAATGAAACCAGGGCCGCACTTGTCAGCAACAGTCCCGTGATATCCAGCTTTCGCGTCCGCTGACCGGGTTGATTGGGGACATAAACGGCGATCGCCACGAACACCGCGATCGAGAACGGGATGTTGAGAAAGAATACCCAGTGCCAGGACGCGTAGGTCGTTATGAAGCCACCCACCGTCGGGCCGACGACCGGGGCGATGATAGCTGGCCAGGTGATCGCCGAGATCGCCCGGAGCATATGGGCCTGATCGGTATTTCGGGCGACGATCATTCGTCCAACTGGCACCATCATCGCGCCTCCGGCGCCTTGAAGAATGCGAGCAACCGTAAAGCTCAGGGCGCTGTTGGCCGCTCCGCAGAAGATGGAGGCGAGCGTGAATATGACCACGGCACTGCCAAACACCGTCCGAGTGCCATACCGGTCAGCGATCCAGCCGCTGATCGGGATCAGCACGGCGAGTGTGAGCATATAGGCTGTCATGCCGAGACTCACTTCGTTAGGCCCCACATGGAAAGATCGCGCCATCTGTGGAAGAGCAGTGGCGATGATCGTAGTGTCCAGGCTTTCCATGAAGTAGGTTGCCGCGACAATGAACGGGAGAATTATACTATTTCGTTCGACCTGTCTCGCGACGAGCAATCTCCGCATTAGCATAACCTCGGCAATCCATTAGTGCGCTTTCCCTATGTTCTCGACTTGCCGCGGGACTAACTTGCTTTTTTGCAAGCCGCCTTTGCCACTGCGAAAGGTGCCGGCGGAGATGTCCCTGGCGCTGACAACGCGAGAGCCCTTGCTCCGTAAAGACCTTCAGGCATGCAGGGCGCCGTTCTGACCTAGCTCAAATTCCGACAAACAGATTTCGTTATATGATCGGCGAGGGATCTTGGATCGACCACGTGCGCCAAATGTCCTTGGTTGGGCAGAACATGTACCGATGCCTGAGGCAGCGCTTTGACAAACCGCTCGAAAGCGGTTCCGTAAGGCGCACCGCCTTGACTTTGCTGACCCACTATCAGGGTCGTGGCCGTACCGATATTCTCGTAGCGACTGAATTGCGGCTCATAGCTATTGATTGCCGCCATCTCCGCGCCCAGGGGTAGCGCGAGCTCGACAAGATGCTGCCACTCGGCCGTCCTTCGCAACGCCTGCACGTAGCCCGTGTCGAAACCGGACACATCGCAGTTGATAATCTCAACCGCACGATCGGGATCGCCGGCAGCCAGCGCATCTTGGATCGTCTTCACCGTCTGCGGGGCGAAGGGCTTGGACACGGGCTCGTAGGCTGTGAGCGTGCGTAATGGGATTCCGTTGGCGGCGGCCTCGATGGCGACCAGTCCGCCATAACTCCAGCCGAAGAGATGGACCGGCTTTCCTATGGACGATACGAGCCTCGCCAGATCTTCGACCTCCGTAGGCACTCCATAATCGGCACCAAGATCGGGGCTTGGAGCGCGCCCCCTGCGGTTGATGACAATGACCGGGTTCGCAAGCGTGATCGCGTTGGCGACCGGCAGCCATCCAATTGCGTCAGCCATGACGCCGGGCAGGATGATAAGGGGCGGTCCGCTGCCCTTTCGTTCGTAGGTGACGACGCCACCCCGGTTTAGCCAGTCGAACATAGTCGATGCCTCTCGTCGGAAAACATGAGATCGGTGGATCGAAATAGGCATTCCCCCAGCAAGCTTCGTCTTGGGCTTTCGCAAACGCGGTTTGCACGCAGGCAGAGAAAGTTTTTGGGAAGGCGAAGTGCAAGAATGTTGCCGATGTGATGGCCGAGCTAAAGCAGGATTAGGGCCGCTCAGGCGTGGTCGCGGTTCAGATAGGCCGTGGGCGCAACCCCTAGCGTGCGCCGGAACATCGCCGCAAACGCGCTGGGGCTGTCATAGCCATGCTCAAGCGCAACCTCCAGCACTGAGACACCAGCGGCGAGCCGGGGTATGCTGAGCAGCAACCGGGTGCGCCGCAACCACTGGCCGAAACTCATGCCCAGTTCGCGCTGGAACAATCGGGCCAACGTCCGCCCACTGACATGGATGTCCGCCGCTAGCCGTTCCAGCGTGCAGGGCATCGAGGGGTCTGCAATCACCCGCTCGCAGAGTCGGAGAAGACGTGGATCGCGCGGCATGTCGACGTGCAGGTGCAGTCGTGGCGCCATCTCGATCTCATCGAGAATGAGCTCCATCACGCGCTCATCCCGGCTAGCCGGCGAATAGTCCAGCGGAATACGGGTCGCCGCGACTATCGCCTCGCGCAGGAACGGCGAGACCTCGATCACCTCGCAGTTTCGCGGCAGGCGGGATCGCGCGTCCTCGCGGACAAAAACCGTGCGCATCGATACATCCCCGGCGATCCGGATAGCGTGCGCCTCCCCCGCTGGCATCCAGACTGCCCGGCCAGTGGGCACGATCCAGCTTCCCTCGCGGCTCGTAACAATCATTACGCCGCCCAGCGTATGGATCAGTTGCGCGCGGGGATGATCGTGCGGCGCGATATGCTCGCCATCAGGGTGCTCGCTTGCGAACGCAACCACCGGCCGGAGCGAACGCTCGCAATCCTCCAAACTCCGATTTTTGTCCATATCGCGATGATTGTTGTCACTATCGCGGGAGAATGACAACTGATGAATCGCTAATTTCATGCCATGCGCAACGGGCGAACCCCTTTTTACACTGGCCTGCGCGGTGTTAACGCCGTGCTTCTCTGCTCCTCTTTGCTGGGCGGCTGTGTCGCGGCGCCCAGCGTCCCACCGCGTTCGACCGTTACCGAAGTGACGCAACCTGCGGAGGGCGCGGCGGTGAGCGGCGATGCGGCTCCGACCCAATGGTGGCGCCTCTACAACGAACCAGCGCTTGATGCGCTGGTTACGGAAGCCCTGACCAACAATCGCGATCTGCGGGTGGCGGAGGCCAATTTGCTGAAGGCGCGCGCTATTCTCGGCGAGGCGCGCGGCGACAGGATTCCCCAGACCGAGCTTTCGGCCGGCGTCGGCTATGGCAGCACGCTTCAGGACCAGATTGCCGCCGCGGCGAAAGGCGTCAGCAGTGCGCGGACGGGAACGCGATATGATCTTGGCGCAGACATATCGTGGGAACTGGACCTCTTCGGACGTCTGAGATCTAATGTCCGGGCCGCGCGCGCTGATGTCCGGGCCTCCGCCGCGCTGGAGGATGGCGTACGGATCTCCATCGCTGCGGGCGTCACCGGCGCGTGGCTGGACGCATGCGGCTTCGCGCATCGCGCTGACGTAGCGCGGCAATCGCTCGCGCTGGCGGAGCGCGGACGCGACACTACCGAACGGCTGCGTGCTGCGGGTGCCACCAACTCCGCCGATGTGCTGCGCGCGGACGCGTTGGTCGCACAGGCCCGTGCCGCAATCCCGATGCTGGATGCGGCGAGGCTGGACGCCCTGGCAGAACTGGCGGTGCTCACTGGCCATCCACCTACCGAAATTGCCCCTGCCGCCGCAGCGTGCCGAACCCTGCCGCAGATTAGCGCGATCGTGCCGGTCGGCGATGGTAGGGCGCTGCTTCGGCGCCGACCCGACGTGCGGGCGGCCGAGCAGAGGCTGGCGGCGGGCACGGCGCGGATCGGTATCGCGGTGTCGGACCTTTATCCCCGCATCGCGATCGGCGGCATGGCGGCCGATTCCGCCGGGACGCCGAGCGACCTCGGCAATCGGAACAATCTGGTCTGGCGCTTCGGCCCACTGCTGAGCTGGAGCTTTCCGAATGTCAGCGCGGCGCGCGCAAGGCTGCGCTATGCTCGCGCCGCCGAAGCCGGCGCGCTGGCCGAATTCGACGGCGCAATCCTGACCGCGCTTAAGGAAGTTAACCAGCGCGCTGAGGATTATGCGGCCCTGCTACACCGCCAGAGCGCGCTGCGGGATGCCCTGGACCGCAGCCAGCACGCGGATCGTTTGACACGGATTCAACGGGCAGCGGGCGCGGCAACCGCTCTCGAAGCCCTCGATGCTGACCGCACGGTGATAGAAGCACAGGCGAACCTGGCCTCCGTCGACCGCGACGTCGCGGCCGCGCAGGTCGCCTTGTTCAAGGCGCTGGGAGGCGGCTGGGAATTAGCTCCCGTCGTCCGTCTGCCCACACCTGACAGGTCGGCGACCGCCGCCACATCAAATCCCTCCTCGAAGTGAAGCCGTCATGACCGATACCGCTGCTGCAAGCCGCCCTTCTTTCGTCCGCCTGCCGACCACCCGGCGCCATCTCGCTATAGGCGCGGGGGTCGCCGCACTGGTCGCTGCTCTCGGGTTCGGCATCCACTGGTGGACGACCGGCCGCTTCATGGTGGAAACTGACAATGCCTATGTCCGCGCAGATGTGGTCACCATCGCTCCTCGCGTGGGCGGCAATATCAGCGTGGTCGCGGTGGCCGACAACCAGATGGTGCGCGCAGGAACTGTCCTGGCACGGATCGACGACCGGGATTATCGCCTGAAAGTAGCGCAAGCCGAAGCCGCCGTCGTCACGGCCGCCGCCGAAATCGAAGCGCAACAGGCGCATGTAGCCGGGCTCGAGGCCGAGACGGTCCGCCAGCACAGTGTGATCGCACAAAGCAGCGCCGGCATTTCGTCACGCCTGGCGGATGCCCGCTTCACTGCCCTGGACTATCGGCGGCAGGCAACCCTCCACCGGCAGGAGGTAGGCAGCGACCAGAACCTCCAGTTGGCGGCATCAGCGGCGCAGCGAGCCAACGCGGATGTTGCCGATGCCCGTGCGGGACTGTCCGCCTCCCGCGCTCAACTGCCGGTGCTGGCCGCGCAGCGACGGGCCGCGATCGCCGATCTCGATAAGGCGCGCGGGGCAATGCGTCAGGCGCAGGCCACGCTAGATGCTGCACGGCTCGATCTGTCACGAACCATAATCTACGCGCCAGTGGCGGGTCAGGTCGGCCAGCGGGTGGCCCGCGCCGGCCAATATGCCGATGTGGGCACACCGTTGATGGCCATCGTACCAGCGCGAACTTATGTCGTCGCCAACTACAAAGAGACGCAGACCGACCGCATACGTCCCGGCCAGCCGGTCAGGATCGTGGTCGATGCCTTTGATGGCGTGTCTCTCAGTGGGAAGGTCGATGGCCTCGCGCCCGCCACCGGCGCGCAATTCGCTCTCCTTCCCCCGGACAATGCCACCGGCAACTTCACCAAGATCGTCCAACGCCTGCCGCTTCGCATCACTGTCGATCCGGCGCAGGCGCGCGCTGCCGGGCTGCGGCCTGGCATGTCGGTGGAAACCATCGTCGATACCCGCGGCGCGCGACCATGAGCGCCGACGCGACAAGCGCGCAAGGCGCGGAACCGGTCTCCTTGCGCGCATGGGTCGCGGTGCTCGGCGGTGTGGTCGGATGCTTCATGGCAGGCATGAACGTGCATGTGACCAACGCGTCATTGCCCGACGTGCGCGGTTCGCTAGGCGCCTCATTCGAGGAGGGGTCGTGGATCACCACCGCCTATCTGGTGGCCGAGATCATCATCATCCCGATGACGGGCTGGTTGGTGTCGGTCTTCTCGATGCGGCGTGTTCTGATGGTGGGCACAGGCGGCTTCGTCCTCTTTTCCATTCTCTGTTCTATGGCGCCGGACATCCAGACGATGATCGTGGCGCGCGCTCTGCAGGGGGCGTTCGGTGGCGTGCTGATTCCTCTGTCCTTCCAGATCATCGTGACCGAGCTGCCGTCGTCGCGGCACCCGTTCGGCATGGCGCTGTTCGCGGTCGCCAACAATGTCGCGCAGGCCGCCGGCCCATCGCTCGGCGGCTGGCTGACGGAGGCCTACAATTGGCGCTGGATCTTCTATCTGCAGGTTCCACCCGGACTCCTGCTACTCGCGGCGATCGGCTGGTCTACACCTCGCACGGCGGCAGCCTTCGACAAGCTACGCAATGGCGACTGGGGCGGGATCGTTGCCATGGCGCTAGGGCTATCCGCGCTCCAGATCATGCTGGAGGAAGGCGGTCGGAAGGACTGGTTTGCCTCGCCGCTGATCGTCGATACCGCGATCCTCGCGACGCTCGGCCTCGCGGCATTCGTCGTGATCGAACTGCGGCGGAAAGATCCGTTCATCAACCTGCGCCTGCTCGGCCGCTACAATTTCGGGCTGGCGAGCCTGATGCAATTCACTTTCGGCGCTATTGTGTTCGGCGTTGTGTTCCTCGTCCCTAATTACTTCGCTGAAGCGCATGGCTACAATGCGGAGCAGATCGGCCTGACGATGATCCCCTATGGCCTGATACAATTCGTCATGTCGTTTGCGACCCCCCGGCTAATGCGTTGGACCAGCGTGCGCGCGATCATCATCCTCGGTTTCGTCATCATGGCGGCAGGGTGCCTCATGAATATTCATCTCGATAGCGACGCCGCCGCGAATGTGATCGTACCGTCGTTGGTCGTACGCGGGATCGGCCAGTCGTTGATCGTCGTCGCGCTGGGCGTGATGGCTGTCGATGGTCTCGAACGATCGGAACTGGGGTCGGCATCAGCGCTGTTCTCGACTGTCCGAAATGTCGGTGGCGCTATTGGCATCGCGCTGGCGAGCCAGTTCGTTGTCGAACGCGAAAAGCTCCATGCCGCCCGGATCGGTGAGGCCATTACGCCGTTTTCGGATGCGTTCCGAGAGCGGATGGTGGACCTGGTGCGGCTGTTGAGCCACGGGCGTGTAGACCGCCACGCGGCGCTTCAAGGCAAAACGACCGAACTCTATCGCGACCAGGCGCTCGCACTACTAGATAGGGTCGTCCATCACGAAGCGCTCCTACTTTCCTACAGCGATGCGTTTCTGCTCGCCGGCCTTTTCATGCTGGCATGCGGACTAGGAGGCGCGTTCCTCAGGCGAAGCCGAACGTGACCACCCCCTCGTCACTTTCGCAACTTGTCATCGAGCGTTGAACGGTCCTCTTGGCCGAAGACATCAGCAGTCGACGATTGACGATGGCGGATCGCTGTAACGCCTCTTGCCAATTGGCGCGCACGCCGTTTGGCGCGGTTTCGACATGTATGGGAGAAAGCTCCGCTTGCGAAACGCCAAAGAGCATTCGTCCATCGACCTTCTATAGTGC
>Ga0157371_10003451_pt1 | contig 14336 bp, 10 predicted proteins | sample C45metaG_FD_113462 | JGI IMG/M metagenome (GOLD analysis project Ga0157371, IMG submission 113462) | Corn rhizosphere microbial communities from Kellogg Biological Station, Michigan, USA - C4-5 metaG | ecosystem: Host-associated > Plants > Roots > Rhizosphere > Soil | place: USA: Michigan...
AGCGTATTCGGGTCAGCTTTTCGCGTTGCAATAAGATCGGCATAGCAGCAGCATGAGCCAGCCGCCATTTTTACAATACGGTGAACGATGTGCCCGACGGGTTGTATATTTTGCCATATTACCTGAGAGTAAATGGCTGCTGGATCAACAAACCGGTGATTTCCCGGCTATCTGGAGGAGTGATGGAGAGTTCGCAGAGTCGTTATTCAACTAAGCTGGCGGCGCTGGGCTGGCTGGAGCACGCTTTTCTGCCTGCCGGAATGCCGCCACCTGATGCCTGCGCGTTCGCTCATCAGCGCCACAGCGCGGTTGCCGTAGATGCTGAGCAGGCCTTTCCGCCTAAATCGGTGGACGCTGATGCGGTGATCGGCCGTGGCGAACGGGCGGTAGCAATCTATACCGCTGACTGTTTACCGGTGCTGATTGCTGATAATCGTCATCATCAGGTAGCGGCGGTTCATGCCGGATTGCAGGGCGCGCTGGCAGGTGTGCTGTTCAGCGCGGTAGAGGATTTACTTAGCCAGGGTTCCCGGCCAGAAGATTTATGGGTGGCGATCGGTCCGGCAATCTCACCCTGCTGCTATGAGCTGGGTGAAGATCGGCTGGCGGCGATTCAGGCCAATCCGCGGCTGCAACAGCCTGTGCGCTGGCATCGCGACCGGCCGCTGAATCCGCTGGCGGTGCGTCCACAGGCGGCGGCGCAGCAACAGGGCATCTGGTTTGATTTGCCGCATCTGGGCAAACAGATGCTGGAGCAGCAGGGCATTCCGACGGCGCAGATCGAGCTGCTCAACGTCTGCACCTACTGCATGGCCGAGCCGCAATCGAGTTACCGGTACAACAGCCATCATGGCAGCGGTTACGCCTCGCGCTACGCCTGGATCCGCCGCAAATCCTGACGCCTTATACGCCTGGCATCAGATCGTTGCTGTATTTAAACAGCTCGGAATCGGAGCGCAGGCCAAGCTTTTTCAGCGCAGATTGCTTCTGGCCGCTGACCGTTTTACGGCTGCGTTTAAACTTGATGGCAATCTGCGACACGCTCAGCCCATCCAGATAACAGCGCACCACTTCCACTTCGCGCGGGCTGAGCAGCTTGACCTTCTCATACATCATGCCGCTGGTTTTTACCCCCAGCGTTTCATGAATGGCATCCTCATTGACCACGTAGAGGTTTTCAATTTCGTAGGCCAGGCCCGGCGACAGAAAAATACGGCCGTTTGCTACCTGACGAATCGCCTGGAAAATATCGGCCATATTGTGGCTTTTGCCAATAAATCCGCTGACACCGGCGCTGAGCACCATTTTAACGATCGCCGGGCTTTCCAGCGACGACGAAATTAAGATGCGCAGCCGCGGATAATGGCTACGCAGCTGTTTAACCAGCGCCAGGCCATCCAGCTCTTTTTCACCTAATAAAAAGTCCAGCACTAATACATCAACTGGCTCTTTTTTTAACTCTGCAAAAAGTTCAACGCTTGATCCCCATGCGCCCATTAATTCCATATCGGGTTCAGCTTTAATACAAATATCGAACGCGGTACGAATCATTGGATGATCGTCTAACAACGCAATGCGCAATGGATTATTAAGTACTCGTTTCATCAGTACTTCCTTTTCAGTCCTTGATGTTGATTCATCACGTAAGATAATGACCTGATATATTGCAATTCCTCGCAATAACAGCCTGTATAACTTATTTTCTTTTTTATATCGGGCTACCGGCGAGCCACGGAATTAACTGACCGGCGGAAGCATTGCCACGGAAAATAGCGGCATAACCATCGTAACGATTGCTGACTTCACTGATCCGGTTATTGTGATAATCCGTTTCAGCACCTAATACATCCAGCAGGGTACGGCGGCCCAGGTGATACCACTGGTCGAAAAAGTCGAGTCGGATCCGATCCGATTCCACGGTTAAATTACTGTACAGCTCTGCGCGGTCGAGCATGGCGTGCGCATCCTGATCGGCCTTGCGAATGCGGTTTTCATATTCCAGCCGCATTTCGCGCATCTGCTGCAGGCTGGTTTCAGCACGCTGCACGGCTGCCCGCTCTGATGCACGGTTTGAACCGCCGCGGAACAGCGGCCAGCTGACGTTCAGACCGGTCTGCCACGCCTGCTGATTGCCCAGCTGATCTTCCTGCGTGCTTTTGGACACCGTCCAGTTGAGCTTCGGCATTGCTGAGGCTTTTACCGCATCGATCTCCTTCTGCGCGGCACGTGCCTCGGCCTGCGCGCGCTGAATCGCCGGATGATCTTCCAGACGTTGCAGCAGGCGCGCCAGATTGGCGGGCTGTAAATTCCAGCGCGGCGTTTGCGGCAAAGGCACCTGCGTTTCGCCCAGCAGGCGATGCAGGGTTATTTCCGCATCGCGCGCGCGCGATACGGCGCTGTCGAGCAGACTCTGCGCCTGTAACAGTCTGCTGCGCGCCTGCGTCAGCTCGCTGCGTCGGCCCTGGTCCGCCTTTACAATGCCGCTGAGCATGGTGGTCAGCTCGTTCATGCGCGCCACATAGCTTTTGCTCAACTCAATAACCTGACGTTCTTTGGTCAATGTAATCAGTGCGTTACTCACCTGCAATGCCACATCTTCCTGCTGGGCGATGATCGCCTGCTGGCTGGCGGTTAACGTCTCCTGACGGCTGGCAATGGTGCTGGCGGTTTGACCAAAGTCATACAAGTTGGTCGCCATATTGATGCCAAAAGCCGGCATGCTCGACTGTTTGCTGCGCTGCCCATCACCGAACTGCAAAGAAGGCGACTGGGCATTCACATCCAGCTGCGGCCAGCGCTGGCCTTTGGCTTCATCCACGTTGGCTTCCGCCATCGAACTTTGCGCTTTAACCGCCATCAACTGCGGGTTAATGCTCCACGCCTGACGCACCGCGCGCATAAAAATCTGCTGCAGCTGAGCTTCAGACGGCCCCGCCACCGTGCGGCCCGGCGTCGGCAGCGTGGCCGGGAGCGCGGCGTAATCGGTTAACGTTGGCTCACGACGATACGGTGTGACACTTTGCTGGCCTGTGGTGGGTAGCGTTTTCGTGCTCTGCGGTTCCACCTTGCGGAAAACAATGACCTCTTCGTCGTTGTTTTCCTGCTGCAGAAAGCCGCCGCGCGTCGCCGCCGGTGCGCTACGGGTCAGATAACCGGCATTATTGCTGCTGGCTATCTTGCGGCGAGGCAGCAGATGCGGCGCGGTTATTGTACCGCTTAGCGCACGTTCGCCGCCTGTGCGCGCCACGGGTGCCGTTGCCCGGCCAAACGGCTGCGCCTGCGGTGGCACCGCGGCCTTCATTGTAGGCGGCGTCACAGCAGCCGGTGGTGGCACACGACTGAATGACGCCGTGGGCTGACGAACTGGCTGAGAGCGAACTGGCGCCGCGGCTGGTCTGGTTGCTGGCCGTGCACGCGGCACAGCCTGTGGCAACGGTGGTGTCATCGCCGGACGCGCGTTTTCACTCGCCATTTGACTGAATAAATAGAGTTCCTCATCACTGGCATAAAGCGGCGCACTGTGTCCGCTCATCGCCAGCAGAATAATTAATGCCAGTTTTTTAGGTCGCCTGGTAAAAGAAACAGCAAATTGATTATTACGCATTATTATTATCGCTCACGAAAGGCTTCTTTAGCTTTCAACACGGGTTTCAATAAATAATCGAGAATCGTTTTCTCACCGGTACGTATTTCTACCGATGCCACCATGCCGGGAATAATAGGTAACTCTTTTCCACCTGCATTAAGCGTGCTGCTATCGGTAAGAATTAATACGCGATAATACGTATCGTCCGGTCTGCCCGCCGCTGATTTTTGATCGTCCTTCAGCGTATCCGGACTAATATGCTCAACCGTGCCGTGCAGGCCACCATATATGGCATAGTCATAGGCGGTTATTTTTACCGTTGCCGGTAAGCCCGGATGTAAAAAAGCCACATCGGAAGGCCGGATTTTTCCTTCAACCAGCAGCTGATCCTCCAGCGGCACAATTTCCAGAATATGTTCGCCCGGCTGAATAACACCGCCGATGGTATTCACGCGTACGTTTTTAACCGTGCCCCGTACCGGTGCGGTCATGGTGGTACGCTCAACGATATCCAGACGTCCGGCCAGGTTTTCCACCGTTTGCGACAGCTCCAGCTCCAGCCGTAACAGCTCTGAGTTAGCTTCGCTCTGATAGCGGTTTTTACGCTCGACAATCTGTGACTGAATGTCGTTGGCCTGACGGCGCATGCGCAGCATTTCTACTTCGGAAAGCAAACCTTTCGCCGCCAGCGGTTCAGCGAGGCGAATCTCGCTCATTGAGAGCGCATAGCTGCGTTCCAGTGAGCGCACGCTGTCATTCAATGCGCTGAGCCGCGACTTCCATGCCCGCGTCTCCTGCTCAACCAGCGCCGGATCGGCCTGTACTTCTTCATCAAATACTAATGGCTGACCATAGGATTCGGCACGCAGACGCGTAATGGTCGCCTTCAGACCCTGCACTTTACTGAACACTTCGCGATAGCTCGACTGCGCGCGGGTCGGATCGATTTTTAACAGCACATCGCCGCGATTAACCACCGAACCTTCACGCACGTTCATCTCCGCCAGAATGCCGCCTTCGAGGCTCTGAATAATCTGCTCGCGACTCTTGGAGATGATCTTGGCATCGCCTTTGGTGATCTCCTCCACGCGGGCAAATTTAGCCCAGGTTAATCCTCCGACAATCACCGCAATGATCAGCCAGATCACCAGTTTTGAACCGGGCGTCGACTGTGCCATCAGCGACGCCTGAACGTCATTCATAAACTCTGCATCGCTGGCGGAAAGACCAGGCTTTTTGTTACGTCGAAAAAGAGCCGCGATCATTTTTCCTCCTCGGCGAGGGTCGCCTGTGCCGTTGGTGCTGGTGCTCGTTTTGCGATCGCCGCCGCAGCTGTTTGTTGGTCAGGCGACGTTGTCGCGCTGTGGGTTGTAGATGGTTCAGCCTCAGGTTGGGCCGTTTTCTTCAGTCTGGGCGGCGCTTTTGCCGGTATCGGCGCTGAAGGTCCCTGCTGAGCTGCGGCCTCCGGCTGCTGTTGCTCGGGCTGCTGGGGTTGCTGCTGTTGCAGACGGTCGGCTTTCTCTTTGGCCTGCAAAGACGCCATCACCTGCTCTTTGGATCCATCGGCTGCCACTTTGCCCTCATCAATGATGATGACCCGTTCAACCAGCGCCAGCAGCGAAGGACGGTGTGTCACCACGACCAGCGTATGGCCCTCAACGGCGCGGCGCAGATGCTGCAGGAAAAGCGTTTCTGTCTGGCTATCCATCGCGCTGGTCGGTTCATCGAGCAGCAGCACTTTTGGACGGGCCAGCAGCGTACGGGCCAGAGAAACCAGTTGGCGCTGGCCGCCTGACAGCCCTTCCCCCATCTCACCAATCATCATATTGATGCCGCTGGGATGACGGGCGGCGATCTGATCCAGACCGGTTAGTCTCAGCACGCGCAGCAGTTCATTGGCGGTGGCATTCGGCGAGCCAATCATCACGTTTTCACGCAGCGTGCCGTAGAACAGGCGCGCCTCCTGGCCGACGTAGCCCACGCTTTTGCGCCAGTCGGCGGGATCGATCTGGTTAACGTCCAGACCGCTGCTGAACATCTGGCCGTTTACCGGCTGATAAAGCCGTGCCATCACACGCAGCAGCGTAGATTTACCGCTGCCGATGCGTCCGAGGATCGCCACGCGATCGCCGGCAGCGATGTCCAGCGAGATGCCGGTCAGCACCGGTGGGTTAGGCTTCATCGGCGGAGCAGGATAGGAAAAGTTAATATCTTTCAGGCTGAGCTGGCCATCCAGCGGCGGATTTGCCAGGTATTCGCGGGTACTGTCGCGATCAACCGGCATTTCCATCAGCTTGGTTAATGAACTCATCGCCGCTTTCGCCTGCTGATAACGCACGGCAAGGCCAATGACCTGCCCCAGTGGCGCCGTGGCACGGCCAGCCAGCATCACGGTGGCGATCATCGCCCCCATGGTGAAGGTGCCTGCATCAATCAGATACACCCCTACAACAATCAGTATTACGGTCTGAAACTGCTGCAGGAAGGTCACGACGCCGGTTGCCAGCGTCGAATAGCGCTTTGATTTCATTGAGTTGGCTGATTGCAGGGCGCTGAAATTTTCCCAGCGGCGCTGCATATAGGACTCGCCGCCCACTGCCTTCAGCGTTTCCATACCTTCGATCGATTCAATCAGCACGCCTTGCTTTAACGAGGCATCACGCAGGTTTTCCTTCATGATCTTCGCCAGCGGCCACTGGATCGCAGCGCTAACCAGAATGATCAGCGGGATCATCAGCAGCGGCACAATGGCCAACGGACCGCCAATGAAGTAGATGACGAACACGAACATCAGGATAAAGGGCAGATCGGAGAGAGCGGCCAGCGTCGCCGAGGCAACAAAATCGCGCACTGATTCAAACTCACGCAGCTGGTTAGCAAAGGTGCCTGAAGAAGCAGGCTTGTGCTCCATCTGCACCGACAGCGCCTGGCGGAACAGCATGGCGCCTAACACCAGGTCCGCTTTTTTACCGGCCATATCGAGCAGGTGCGCGCGAGTAAAGCGGGTAATCGCTTCGAAAATCATGGCGATGGTTACACCGATAGCCAGTGACCATAGCGTGACAAAGGCCTGGTTCGGCACCACGCGATCGTAGACGTTCATGGTAAAAAAGATGCTCGCCAGCGCCAGCACGTTGATTAGCACCGCCGCAATAGCGGCGCTGCGATAATAGCTGCGGTAACGCCATAACGTACTGAACAGCCAGTGCCCTTTAGTCTCAGGCAGCGTGGCGCTCATGCGCGCATCAACTTTGGCCTGCGGTTTCGCCATAATGGCAAATCCGGCGTAGATTTCGCTGAGCTGGGCGTGATCCATCTCCACCGCATCTGCGCTGATTTCCGGCATGATCAGCTGATAACGAAGCTCGCGTTTATTTTCCTCATTGGTATGGATGCGCCGTGACAGCATAATGCAGCCACCGCCGCCTTTGCGCAGCAGGATGATTGGCATCAATTGTTCAGGCAGTTCGTTACTGCGACGTTCAACCATTCCACCGACAATCCCGGCATTTTCCAGTGCCTTTAGTGCCAGTGAAGGCGAGAGCAGCATTGCGGTAGGCAATCCTGCAATCAGCGAGTCAGGTGAACGGCTTAGTTTATAGTGCTCACATATCCAGACCACGCTTTGCAGCAGCGTGTCGTCTATTTTGGTATCTGCTCGAGCAACACTGCGCGCATCCAGCTCATTGGCCAGAATGGCTTCTTCCGTGTTCATTTACACTTTTCCTCTGGTGAGACAGATTGTTCTAATTAGAATTCGTTACAGGGTGATAGAACTTCTGAGAAAATTCTGACAGGCGAGGATGCAAGACCGAACAAGACTTGTCTCGAAAAGGGGTTTTATTAACGGAAGCCAGCAGGGCAAAATAATTAAGCTGACAAAAAATAAAATTTCAAAAAGAAATAAAAACACGCTGTTACTTTATTGTAAAAAAGGGTCAGCTCAACGTGATTACAGCGGCTTTACGGTTGTTAACTGGCTGTTTTGCAAAAACATGCAGCCGCACCGATTTTCTATGCGGCGGCATAGTGTTTGTACACTAATTTATCTGCAACACTATTTTTCTGTGCGTCACACATCGTTGTTTATGGGTTTTATTAACGGCACAATCTGACAGATGACTATTATTACTGCGTTTATTTTCAATATAAATAATATCCTCAGCAAAAGCGCTGTCTATTAAAGCACGTTTCAGTGAGGCTACCTGCGCACGTTCTGCCGCCGCGCTGTCGTTTAGTGATTTTCCCGCGGAATAATTCAGTAAGGTCAGCCGATGAATCTGCATATTATCGCGTCTGATGGCGATCAGCATTTCGCGTAATGCTTCTCGCCCTGCGAGGGTAACTTCACGCTGCCAGATGCTATCGTGATAAAAAAGATCGTGCATATCCAGCGTTACGTAACGGGTTTTTAACGCCTCTTCATCCTGATAAACACAAGGCACGACGGCAGAGGCACGAGAAAGCAAATGTCGCTGCTGACGTTTATTGCCGCTCTCCTGCTCGCCTTTGCCTTGTCTTACGACAACAGGCATATCGCTGTCTGGTGTGGCCTGCAGAAAATACCGTTTTCCTCCGCGGAAATCCGCCTCGAACAGCAAATGCCGTTTGCCTTCATAAACAGCATTCTTATGAAAATAGTCGCTCAGGGTATGTTTACCGGGCCGCAGGCAAAATTGCGTAAAGCCGCCGGGCAGCAAGCGAGTATGAAATTCACCGTCAATATAGATATAAGCGCCCTGCGCGTTACTGTCGTTATCCGCACGATAATAAATAATCTGAGTAAGCTGGGGGACCACGGGCGGATGTTGCTGATAGCGATCGGCGTTATTTATTTCAGCTGAGGAGACGCCATGGCTAAAAGAGAGCACCGGAATAAATACACACCCTAAAATTGTTTGCTTTATTGTTAACATAGCCTGCTGCCCTCTCCATTTGATTGCGTGTAAGTACACATCCGGGTGATGCTGAAGGCTGGCGATGTCGGAATGGCGTCAGGTTGTGCCGTGCGGAGAATCATTAATCTGCCGCACTGCACTCTTCCACTGAGGATGCCCTCGACAACATGCGTCGCTGTTGATGGAGATAAGGCAGCTCCTGTTCTGCAGCCGGGCGATTCAGCACTTCAGGTTCGCCGCTGTAGCCATCCAACATGCGCAGAAACTGTGTCTCTCCTCGGCCCAGCCAGATTTTAAAATCGGTCAGAGGCATGCCGTGGTAATAACTGGCATTCTTCACCAGCGCCGCCAGGCGATGCTCGCCAGGCGCCAGACAAAAAGCCGTAAAACTGCCAGGCAATAATGAGGTGTGAAACTCACCATTAATATAAATATGTGCTGCGCCCTCTTCATCGTCGAAACTGCGGAAAAATATGACGCGCGACTGTGATAAGGGCAATGCAGATAGTGACTGGTAATATTCAGGTAATACATCTGTTTGCTGAGTGTTCGCCTGCGCAGAGGCGACCGCCATTAAATATAAGGCAGAAAAAATAGCTATTCGCATTAGTTAAAGTCTTTTCAGGAGGGGAAGCCCCTCTTTCATCAGGCATAATGGTTAAGCATCCACTATCAGAGAAAAAAATGATATCCACTCTGGTTTATGCGTTGTTCGCCCTGCATTGACGCCATCTTGAGATTCAATCGCCGTTACTCTTTGCTTAATCACTATTATCATAATGCCATACAGAGAAGTTGATATAGCGCAATAAATGGCGTACCGCCTTTACCTCCTTTTTCTTGTACTTTGAAAAACAGGATAAAAACGTGCAGTCTGATGAGGAAAATTTATCGTACGGCGGCCTGCCGCTACAACATCATAAAAAAGCGATGTGTCGACCTTTCGATCATGGAACACGCTGTCACGCAGGAAAAATAGAGGTTATGACTCAAAGCACATACAAGATTTGTCTCAATAATGCCTATATGCGAAAAAAATCGTGCCTGCCAGCGCGGGCAGCAATCAGCTTTTATTAGACCAAACCGTAACGAAAAATCGTAATTGCGAGACGTTACGAGAAATAAAGACAAGCGAGGAATCTTGTTTTTAAATAACGAGACTTGTCCCAAATTTTTAGGCACCGATAAAAAATCATAGTGGAGAAATAGCGCCAGTAATATGATACTGGCGGCCAACAGGACAAAATAACAACTCAGGCAATTTCCCACGTCGTTTGCCAAAAGCCTCATTCAATAACAGGGATGTTTAGCGTGCGCTACTTATTAACAATGCTAATTTTGACGTTTAGCGTTTCACTGAATGCTGCGGTTAAGGAGCTTAATTTACTGGTTCGCACCGATATAGTTGTGCCTGATGTAGTAATGAATAGCGAGCGTAACACGCTCTCTGAGAATGACGTGTTGCGCGTAGGTATTTGGGGCGCCGCACAACCGCCGCTCTATATTGATAATGACCACCACGCTTTCGAAGGGCTCACCGCTGATTATCTCGGTGCGGTGCAGCGCATGTTAAAACTGCGCATGCAGTTAATTTATTTTCCTACGGAAGAGGCGATGGCAGCGGCCCTTGCTGCAGGTACGTTGCATATGGTGGCTATCTATAATCCTGAGACGTTAATGCTCACGCCGCCGCTTATTCGCACAACGCCCTATCTGCTGGACAGCTCGGTCATTCTGCAGAATACAAAAAACAATAATGATAAAAGCCTGACACGAAAAATTATTGCCTGGGCGGGCCCGCAACGTATTGGCCTCAAGCTGCAGCAGGATTATCCTGAGGCTATTTTACAGCACCATCAAACCTATGCCAAAGCGCTGGCGGCCACGGCGTTTCGACAGGCTGATGCCACATGGGGAAACGCCTCAACGCAGGAATATCTGCTGCGGTACGGTTACAGCAACGAACTGACAATGTCACCCAGTCGCGCCCTTTCCAACCTCAATATCTCTTTTGGCGTCAGTCCTCGCTATCCGGAATTAGCCGAAGCGCTCAATATGGCGCTGCGCATGATTCCTCTCGCAGGGCGTTTGCGCATTGCCAATCGCTGGCAATTACAAAGCCACTACGTCATGAAAAACAATCCATTAGCGCTGACACCGCAGGAGGACAACTGGCTGCGTCTTCACCCCTTTATTCCGATTGATATCGCGGCTAACGGCGCACCGCTATTTTTCCGCGACGAAAGCGGCACGTGGCAAGGCATCGCCAAAGAGATCGTTGATTTAATCTCGGGCCGTGCAGGCGTGCTGTTTGAACCGGTGACGCCAGGCCAGCATGCGTCTGTCGACAGTACAAAAGTCCATTTTTCACCTGCCGTGCTGCTTGATGAACAGCAGCGAGCACAACGCCTGTTTTCACGGCCTTATCTTATTTCACCCTGGGTCTTGGTGCAGGCCGTCGATACCGCCAATATCCTTGAAATGGCCGGTAAAAAAAATCGCCGGGTATTCTCGCTGAATGAGAGCCGTCTCAATGCCTATATGGCTGAAACCTGGCCTGATATAACGCTGCAAACTCAGCTTTCACCCCAGGAGGCGCTGCTTCAGTTACTGAGTGGAAAAGCAGATGGCGTAATTATCCCCAAAGTGCATGCCGACTTTCTGCTGCGCAACTATTACCGGGATCGATTACGCATTATTCAAGTGGTTGGTGAACAGCCCGCCAAAATAGGCATGGCGGTGGATAAAGCCAATGCGCCGCTGATTGAGATCATCAATAAGGCGCTGCTTGATATTCCACCGGAAACGCTGGAGCCGTTAATTTCACGCTGGCATAACCTGCCGCAGGTCAACCGCACCATTTCCTGGCATGACTATAAAGATGTGGTGCTGAAGATTGTGGCGCTGGCCAGCATCATCATTCTTATCTGCTTAATCTGGAATCGCCATTTGCAGCGGGTTATTCGCCAGCGTACCGAGGCGCAGCATGCCCTGAAGGACCAGCTCACCTTCACCAACACGCTGTTTAACGAATCGCCGGTGGTGATGTACGTCAGGGATCGGCAGGCCAGGCTGATGCACTGCAACACCGCCTATCTCGATTTTCTTGAGGTCAGCCTGGAGGAAGTCGTTGGCAAAGGCACCGATGTGTATCGCCATCTGCTGGACGACGCGTGCCTGCAACTGCTGGAGGCGGAGCACTACACCACGCTGCGTCAGGGCACCGCCTCAATGCGCGATGTGAAGATGCAGTTTCGTGGCAAAACGGTGCATGTTTTCCACTGGGCGCTGCCGTTTCGCGATCGACTGGGCGCAGTGGTTGGGGTTATTGGCGGCTGGCTTGATGTCACTGAACGCCATGAATTACTGCTGGCATTAAGCACCGCCAAAGAGGATGCCGATGCCGCCAACCGTTCCAAAAGCCAGTTTCTGGCCAGCATGAGCCACGAGATCCGTACGCCACTGCACGCCATTATCGGTCTGCTGGAGATGGAAACCCGTCAGAAACCGGCGCGTGAAATCAGCAATAACGTGCTGGTTGCCTATGAATCTGCCAATGCATTGCTGTCGCTGATTGGCGATATTCTCGATTTGTCGCGCATTGAGTCAGGCATCCATCAGCCAAAGCCCGAACCCTGCCTGCTGGCGCAGCGTGTTGAGCAGGTCATAAACCTGTTTCGCAACAAGGCAGAGAGTAAAAACATCGAGCTGCGCCATGAAATCGATATTACCTATCCTTGCGTGCTGCTTGACGCCATGATGTTCAACCAAATTTTTTCTAATCTGCTCAGCAATGCGATCAAATTCACCGATCGAGGTTATGTCAGCGTGACGCTTTACCAGGGCAGCATCGATATGAACGAACAGCGCGGCGAGTTTGTGCTGGAGATCGAAGACAGCGGCTGTGGCCTTGATGAAGATCAGCAGCAGGCTATTTTTGAGCCCTTTGTGCAAACTGGCGATCGTCAGCGTCAGCAGCTTGGTACCGGGTTGGGGTTAAGTATCTGTCGCAAGCTGGCAGAACTGATGGGCGGCGAAATAGACGTGGAGAGCCAGCCAGGCGAGGGCGCGGTGTTTCGCTTTCATTTTTATGCGCCGCTGGTCGATGAACAGCAGGTGCAGCAACAACAGGCTGAAAACGTTCCCGCTCAGGGGCGACTGCGCATTATGGTCATTGACGATCACGCCCCGAACCGCCTGCTGTTGGGCCAGCAGCTGGAATATGCCGGTCATCAGGCGATGCTGATCGAGAGTGCGATACAGGCACTGGTTATCTGGCAGCAGGATCCAGACGCCTTTGATCTCATTATCAGCGACTGCAATATGCCCGACATGGATGGCTTTACGTTTGCGCGCCAGCTGCGTGCGCTGGAGCAACAGATACAGCGTCCGCGGATGTTGATTTTTGGGCTTACCGCTTCCGCTGAGCGCTCTATCATTCAGCGCTGTCTGGATGCGGGCATGGATGATTGTCTGTTTAAGCCGCTTAGCGTCGATACGCTGACGCGTCATCTCAGCAACACCACGCGCCATCTTTCTCCGCCTGCGCCTGCAACAGCGCAACAGCGTCCGCAGAGCGCCCTGCCTGCGCCCTGCCCGCTGTTGCAGGAGCTGGCCGAACGCGATATGGCTGGCTGCCTCGCCTTTATTGACAGCATTATTGTCAGCAACGATGAGATTTTGACGGAAATCAATGCGGCACACGACAGCGCACAGCTGTCGCAACTGGGTCACAAAATGAAAGGAGGTGCGCGTTTAATCAATGCCACCGACGTTGAACGGCTGGCTAAACAGCTGGAAGATAAACCACCAGCAGAAGCCGTAATGGCGATTAAATCCGGTTTGGCACACGCGATTGCAGAGCTTGAAAAGGTGCTGTTAGCATTCAAAAATAGCCTGAATCACTAATATCATCGCCTGAATTATATTTTACGGTCCAATCAAGACGGTTCCTGGATAACTTTACGCACTGGATTATCATAATGAACATCTTATTAATTAATGATATTAGCTGCCGCTTTATTAATATTTAAAGGTCACGTTATGCATAATGCAAAAATTATCATTGTCGACGAACATAAGATTGTTTCATCCGGAATTCAATCACTGCTATTAATGAACGGCTTTTGTCATATCTCAGTTGCAAATACGATCAGAGACGCTATTGATGCAATATTAGCCCGACACTATGACATCATGATTTTTGATCCTGAATTTGCCGACAACAGCGGTATCGGCTTCTTACGCGATCTGGTCAGAAGCAAAGCCAACCTGAAGACAATCATCATCAGCGAAAGCAAAAACAACCATTTAATCATGCAGTCGATTAGCATTGGTACTAATGGATACGTCTCAAAAAAAGAAAATGTCAGCACACTCATTTCAGCCATAGGCTGTGTCTATAACAGCGTCGATTATTTACCCGGCGAGCTGGTGCGCCGTTCGCACGATTATTGCGATGAACAGCGCAGGCTGGCGCTGCTGACTGAGCGTGAAATGCTGATCCTGAAAAAACTGGCGAAAGGAAAGTCAAATAAGTTGATTGCCGACGAGCTGGGACTGAATAATAAAACCGTCAGCACCTATAAAACCAAAATATTTCAGAAGCTCGACGTTAATAATATTGTTGATGTTGTCGAAATGGCAAAACGTAACGCCGTTGCCTAAAACGTTACGCGTTTCCATACGCCTTACATTGCGTTCTCGTTATGTAAAATGTAGAGCCATACACTGGCCACTATTGCGTTGCCGTTGCAAAGTTTACAGGTCACTTTCCGTTACTGCGCGAGGTACCCCCCACCTCGTGTGCCGCCTGTAAACTTTGCTTTTTTTATGATGCCCTTCACAGCCTG
>Ga0157371_10003452_pt1 | contig 14335 bp, 1 predicted proteins | sample C45metaG_FD_113462 | JGI IMG/M metagenome (GOLD analysis project Ga0157371, IMG submission 113462) | Corn rhizosphere microbial communities from Kellogg Biological Station, Michigan, USA - C4-5 metaG | ecosystem: Host-associated > Plants > Roots > Rhizosphere > Soil | place: USA: Michigan...
GAAGTTCGTGCCCAACCCGTTCAGCGCCGACGGCGAGCGGCTGTACCGCACCGGTGACCTGACGCGCTACCGGGCCGACGGCCAGTTGGAATATGCCGGGCGCCTGGATCATCAGGTGAAGATTCGTGGCTTCCGCATCGAGCTGGGCGAGATCGAAGCCTGTCTGCTGGCGCACCCGGCGCTGCGTGACGTGGCGGTGCTGGCAGTCGACGGTGCCAGCGGTCAGCAGCTGGTGGCCTATGTGGTGCCCCAGAGTACGGAGCAGCCAGACCCGGAGGCGCTGCGCGAGTCGCTCAAGGCGGCGCTGCGCGAACGCCTGCCGGACTACATGGTGCCGGGCCAGTGGGTGGTGCTGGAGCAACTGCCGCTGACGCCCAACGGCAAGCTCGACCGCAAGGCCCTGCCAAGCCCGGAACGGGCGTTGCAGCAGCGTGAATGGCTGGCCCCGGACACCGAACTGGCGGTCGAGGTGGCGCTGATCTGGCAGGAGGTTCTGCACGTAGAGCGGGTGGGGCTGACGGACAACTTTTTCGACCTGGGCGGGCATTCGTTGCTCGCGACCCAGGTCATCGTCCGCATCAAGGATCAACTGCGCGCCGAGGTACCGCTCAAGACGCTTTTCGAAACCCGGGATCTGCAAGCCTTCTGCGCCTGTGTCGAGTCGCACCGCTCGGTCCACCAGTCGCTGGATGAAGAATTGGCTAAATCTTTGGAGGCCCTCAAACGTTTATCAGGCAATGAGCTGGAGAAACTAATTTCCTAGTAAGGAGCATCGGGTGCAAGCGTTGATCGAGTCGGTCGGAAATCTCTCGGTAAAAGAGCGCAAAGCGCTGGCCGTGCTGCTCAAACAAAAAGGGATCAACCTGTTCACGGTCGTGCCGATTTTCAAGCGTGACGAGGCTGAACCCCTGCTGCTGTCGTTCGCCCAGGAGCGCCAGTGGTTCCTCTGGCACCTGGACCCCGACAGCCCGGCGTACCACATTCCCAGTGCCCTGCGCTTGCGCGGGACGCTGGACAAGGTGGCGCTGGAACGCGCCTTCAACGCCCTGATCGCCCGTCACGAAACCTTGCGTACCGCCATCGTGCAGGAGGGCGAACGGGTGGTGCAGGTGATTCAACCGGCATTGAGCCTGCGCCTCCAGGTAGAGCACCTGGCGGCAGATGACCGCGCCGACCAGGCCGCCGCGATCCAGCGCTTTGTCGAGCAGCGCAGCCGCCAGCCGTTCGACCTGCAGCGCGCCCCCCTGTTTCGAGTGGAGCTGTTGCAACTGGCCGCTGACGACCATGTGCTGGTGCTGACCCAGCATCACATCGTCTCCGACGGCTGGTCGATGCAGATCATGGTCGAGGAACTGATGCAGCTCTACAGCGGGTTCAGCCAGGGCCGCGAGGTGAGCCTGGCGCCGCTACCGATCCAATACGCCGACTATGCCTTGTGGCAACGCCACTGGATGGAAGCCGGCGAGCGTGAGCGCCAACTCGCCTACTGGACCCGGCAACTGGCCGGGGGGCCGGCAGTGCTGGAGTTGCCCTGGGATCGGCCGCGCCCGGCGCAGCTCAGTGATCGTGGGGCGCGTTGCACCATCCCGTTGCCGCCCACGCTGGCGCAAGCCCTCAAGGCGACGGCCCAGCGCGAAGGGGTGACCCTGTTCATGCTCTTGCTGGCCTCGTTCCAGAGCCTGCTGCACCGTTACAGCGGGCAGCATGACATTCGCGTCGGTGTGCCCACCGCAAACCGCAACCGGGTCGAAACCGAAAGGCTGATCGGCTTCTTCGTCAACACCCAGGTGCTCAAGGCGACGTTCAGCGACAGCCTGTCGTTCCAGGCGCTGCTGCAGCAGGTCAAAGGCACCGTGCTGGATGCCCAGGCGCATCAGGACCTGCCCTTCGAGCAACTGGTCGACGCCTTGCACCCGCAACGCAGTCTGAGTCACAGCCCGCTGTTCCAAGTGATGTTCAACCACCAGAGCGAGGCGCGCACGCCTGACGGGCAGGCGGCAGGCGCGGCGCTGGGCCTGGTCGTCGAGCCGCTGGCAGGGGACAGGCAGACCTCGCAGTTCGACCTGACCCTGGATACTTTCGAGTCTGCCGAGGGGCTGTCGGCGCGATTCACCTACGCCACCGACCTGTTCGAGGCTGACAGCATCGAGCGCCTGGCTGGCCATTGGCTCAACCTGCTGCAGGGCAGCGTCGACGATCCGGGCCGGGAGGTGGCGCGGCTGCCCTTGCTCGATCTCGACGAGCAACGCCGGCTGTTGCACGGCGGGCATCATCCGGCGCTGGATTATTCACGGCAAGCCACGGTCCACGGGCTGATCGAGCAGCAATGCGCCGCCGACCCGCAAGCGCTGGCGTTGATCGCCGGCGACGAGGTCCTCAGTCGTGCCGCATTGAATCAGCGCGCCAACCGCCTGGCCCACCATCTGATCAGCCTGGGCGTCGGTCCGGAAGTCCGGGTCGGGGTCGCCTTGCCGCGTTCCGCGCAGATGCTCGTCGCACTGCTGGCGGTGCTCAAGACGGGCGGCGCCTACGTGCCGCTGGACCCGGATTATCCGGCCGAGCGCGTGAGCTACATGCTGCAGGACAGTGGTGCGCGGGTATTGCTTACCGCCTCGGGTGTACTGCCGGCGCTGGCGGCCATCGACGGCCTGCACGTGGTGTCGCTCGAGGATCCGTCAGTGACCCTGGCGCAGCCCGATCACGCCCCGCGCAGCTCGGTGCTGGCGCATAACCTGGCCTACGTGATCTACACCTCGGGTTCCACCGGCACTCCCAAAGGGGTGTCGATCAGTCATGGCAATGTCGGTGCGCTGATTCGCTGGTCGCGGGAAGTCTATGGGCCGGACGATATCCAGGGCGTGCTGGCCAGTACCTCGATCTGTTTCGATCTATCGGTGTGGGAACTGTTCGTCACCCTGGCCAATGGCGGCTCGGTGGTGCTGGCGCGCAACGCCCTGGAACTGCCGGAGCTGCCAGCGCGCGATCAAGTGCGCCTGATCAATACCGTGCCTTCGGCCATCGCGGCGTTGCAGCGCGACGGGCAGATTCCCCCCAGCGTGCGCATCATCAACCTGGCCGGCGAGCCCCTGAAGCAGTCGCTGGTCGACCGCCTCTATGCGCTGCCCACCCTGGCGCATGTCTACGACCTGTATGGCCCTTCCGAAGACACCACCTATTCCACCTGGACCCGGCGGGAGGCGGGCGGGCGAGCCACGATCGGCAAGCCGCTGCACAACAGCGCCGGCTACCTGCTGGACGCGCACTTGCAAGCGGTGCCGGTCGGTGTCGCCGCCGAGCTGTACCTGGCCGGGCACGGCCTGACGCGTGGTTACCTGCGGCGCCCGGGCCTGACGGCCGAGAAATACGTGCCGAACCCGTTTTCCGACCATGGCGAGCGGATGTACCGCACGGGCGACCTGACGCGCTACCTGCACGACGGCGTGATTGCCTATGTAGGGCGCCTGGATCACCAGGTCAAGGTGCGCGGTTTCCGCATCGAGACCGGCGAAGTGGAAGCGCGCCTGTTGATGCAGGCCGAGATCCGCGAAGCGGCAGTGTTGACGGTCGAGGGCGAGCATGGCGCGCAGCTGGTGGGCTATGTGGTGGCCAGTGCTGGCACTGCCGCTGACGCCGCCCTGCGCGAACGGATCAAGGCCCGTCTGCGCGAGCACCTGCCGGAGTACATGGTGCCGCCGCACTGGGTGTTGCTTGATGCCCTGCCGTTGACACCCAACGGCAAGCTGGACCGCAAGGCCCTGCCGGCGCTCGACCCGGTATTGGCGCAGGGCACGTTCGTGGCACCGCGCAGCCAGGTGGAATGCACCCTGGCCGAGATCTGGCAGGCGGTGCTCAAGGTCGAGCGCGTGGGGCTGAGCGACAATTTCTTCGAATTGGGCGGCGATTCGATCATCACGTTGCAGGTGGTCAGTCGCGCCCGCCAGGCCGGGATTCACTTCACCCCCAAGCAACTGCTCCAGCACCAGACCGTGCAGGGGCTGGCCGGCGTGGCTCGTCTGGGCCACGTCGACCACGTCGTCGATCAGGGGCCGGTCAGCGGCGAAATGCCTTTGCTGCCGATCCATCGGTTGTTCTTCGAGCGCCAACTGGCCTCGGCCCATCACTGGAACCAGTCGGTGCTGCTCAAGGCGTCGGCGCCGCTGGACGCGGTGGCCCTCGAACGCGCCTTGCAGGCGTTGGTGCTGCACCATGATGCCTTGCGCTTGAGCGTGGCGGCGGGAGGCCACGACGGCGTGGCACGTCATCGCTCGGTGGCCGAGGTGCAGCAGGACTGGCAGACGACGTCGTTATTGTGGCAGCGCGAACTGGCCGACGAAGCCGCGCTCGAAGCGGCGGGCAACGCTGCCCAGGCCAGCCTGGACCTGCAGCAGGGGCCCCTGCTGCGTGCCTTGCTCGGGACCTTGGCCGATGGCAGTCAGCGATTGTTGCTGGTCATCCATCACCTGGCCGTCGATGGCGTGTCCTGGCGCATCCTCTTCGAGGACCTGCAGGCTGCCTATGGCCAGGTCCTGGAGGGTCAGGCAATCAGGCTGCCAGCCAAGACATCAGCCATCAAGGCCTATGCCGAGCGCCTGCAGCAGCAGGCCCGCAGCGGTGCCTGGGACAACCAGGTGGGTCTGTGGCAGCAGCAATTGCAGGACGTCGAAACCGCCTTGCCTTGTGCCCGACCCGAGGGGCGCCAGCAGAACCGTGATGCCTGCACCGTGCAGACGCAGCTGTCGGCGGGCTTGACCCGGCAACTGCTGCAGGAGGCACCGAGCGCCTATCGCACCCAGGTCAATGACCTGCTCCTGACCGCGTTGTCGCGTGTCATCGGTCGCTGGACCGGGCGGCGCGACCTGCTGGTCCAGCTCGAGGGCCATGGCCGTGAAGACCTGTTCGATGCGATCGACCTGACCCGCACGGTCGGCTGGTTCACCAGCGCCTTTCCAGTGCGCCTGACGATGCAAGACGACCTGGCCGCCTGCATCAAGACGGTCAAGGAACAACTGCGCGCGATCCCCGACAAGGGCATCGGTTTCGGCGTGCTGCGCTATCTCAGTGATGCGCGTACCCAGGCGTCGCTGGCCGCGCTGCCGGTGCCGCGCATCACCTTCAATTACCTGGGGCAGTTCGACAGCAGCTTCGACGACGCGCAGGCGTCCCTGCTCCAGCCGGCCAGTGAAAGTGCAGGCCTGGAGCAGAGCCCCGATGCGCCGCTGGACAATTGGCTGAGCCTGAACGGCAAGGTGTTCGCCGGGCAACTGAGCATCGGCTGGACCTTCAGCCGCGAGGTGTTCGACGAACCGGAAATGGCCCGTCTGGCCGACGCACTGGGCGCCGAATTGGCCCACGTGATCGAGCATTGCCTGCAACCGCAGCACCGTACCGCGACACCGTCGGACTTCGCCTTGGCGCGCCTGACCCAGGCACAGTTGGAGGCGCTGCCGATTCCGCTCGGCGAAATCGAAGACGTCTACGGCCTGTCCGTCATGCAGCAGGGCATGCTGTTTCACTCGCTGTACCAGCCCCACGCGGGGCAGTATCTCAATCAGATGCGCCTGGATATCGAGGGCCTCGAGCCCGAGCGTTTCCGCCAGGCATGGCAGGCGGCCGTGGACCGGCATGACATCCTGCGCACCACCTTCGCCTGGCAGGGCAACCTCGAGCAGGCCGTGCAGGTGGTGCGCAGACACCTTGAGCTGCCCTATACCGTGCTCGACCTGAGCAGCCTGGCCGAGCCGCACGCGGCGCTGGACGCCTTGGCCGCCGAGGTGTTGCAGACCGGCTTCGACCTGGCCCAGGGGCCGTTGTTGCGCCTGGACGTGGTGCGCACGGGCGAAGGCCGCCATCACCTGATCTACACCCATCACCACATTCTGATGGACGGCTGGAGCAGCTCGCAGTTGCTCGGGGAAGTCTTGCAGCACTATCACGGCCAGCTTCCGGCACCGCAAACCGGGCGCTTTCGCGATTACATCGGCTGGCTGCAGGCACAGGATCCGGCGCTCGCCGAGCCGTTCTGGACGTCTCGGCTGGCGAGCCTGCAGGGGCCCACGCTGCTGGCGCGCGCGGTGGGCAGCAACGGCGAGCCGGTGGTCGCCACGACCGCCCATGGCGACCACCGGCGAGCCCTGAGCGAACCGCAAACCCAAGGCCTGGTGACGTTCTGCCGAGAGCAGAAGATCACCGTCAACACCCTGTTGCAGGCCGCCTGGCTGGTATTGCTGCAACGCTACAGCGGTCAGGACAGCGTCTGCTTCGGTGCCACGGTGGCGGGGCGGCCGGCCGAACTGCCGGGCATCGAGCAGCAGCTCGGCCTGTTCATCAATACCTTGCCAGTGATCGCTACACCTCGTGGCGAGCAGACGGTCGAACAGTGGTTGCAACAGGTGCAGGCGCTCAATCTGGCGTTGCGCGAGCAGGAGCACGTTCCGTTGTTCGAGATCCAGCGTTGGGCCGGGCAGGGCGGTGAAGCGTTGTTCGACACCAACCTGGTGTTCGAAAACTATCCGGTGTCCGAGGCGCTGGAGCAGGAAAGCGGCCAGCCGTTGAGGTTCAGTGGCTTGAGCCATCGCGAGCAAAGCAATTACCCGCTGACCCTGTCGGTGGGGTTGAGCGATTGCCTGTCGCTGCACTTCAACTACGCGCAGGCGGTATTCGAACCGGCGCTGATCGAGCAGTTGGAGAACGACCTGTGCGGCCTGCTGTTGCAGATGAGCGATGGCGATGCCGCGCGCACCCTGGCCAGTTGCACGGGCCATGAGCCGGCAGCGTGCGCGGCGATCGTGCAGGCCTGGAACCCTGCGCATCGGTCGTTCCCGGTGGACGGCAACCTGCACGAGCGGATTGCCCGCCAGGCCGCGCTGACCCCCGATGCCATTGCGTTGAGTTTCGACGATGACGTGCTCAGCTATGGTGAGCTCGACCGTCGCGCCAACCAGTGGGCCCATTGCCTGATCGACAACGGCGTCGGCGCGGAAGTGTGCGTTGGCCTGGCGGTCGAGCGCGGCCCACGCCTGGTGATCGGCCTGTTGGCCATCCTCAAGGCGGGTGGTGCCTACTTGCCGCTTGACCCGAACGCGCCCGCGCAAAGGCTGGCCTATATCATCGCGGACAGCGGCATCCGCCTGCTGCTGACTGAAACCGCGTTGCTCGACACCCTGCCGGCGACGGCTGGTCTGACCCGCCTGAACCTGGACGACGACGTCCGGGTTTACCCTGCGGATGCGCCGCCGGTGCAGGTGAGCGCCGATAACCTGGCCTATGTCATCTACACCTCGGGTTCCACCGGCCAGCCCAAAGGCACGCTGCTCACCCACCGCAACGTATTGCGCCTGTTCCAGGCGACCCAGCCATGGTTCGAATTCAACGCGCAGGATGTCTGGACCCTGTTCCATTCGTACGCCTTCGACTTCTCGGTCTGGGAGCTGTTCGGGGCTTTGCTGCACGGCGGTCGTCTGGTCATCGTGCCGCACGCCGTGAGCCGTTCCCCCGAGGATTTCCATGCCCTGCTGCGGCGTGAGCGCGTCACGGTGCTCAATCAGACGCCGTCGGCGTTCAGGCAGTTGCTGCGGGTCGCCTGCGATCCACAGGTTGCCACGGTCGAGACCCTGCGCTACGTGGTCTTCGGTGGTGAGGCCCTGGAAGTCAATACCCTGCGCCCCTGGTTCGAACGTTACGGCGACAGCGCTCCACAACTGGTCAACATGTACGGTATTACCGAAACCACTGTCCATGTGACCTGGCGGCCGCTGCTGCTGGGCGATCTGCACAGTGCCGCCCACAGTCCGTTGGGCGTGCCCATCGCCGACCTGTCCTGGTACGTGCTGGACGCCGATCTGAACCCCGTACCGAAGGGCTGCACCGGTGAGTTGTATGTCGGCCAGGCCGGCCTGGCACGGGGCTACCTGGGACGCGGCGGGTTGAGCGCCGAACGTTTCGTGCCCGACCCTTTCGGGCCCAGCGGGGCGCGCCTGTATCGCACCGGTGATCTGGCGACCTGGCGTGCCGACGGCAGCTTCGAGTACGTCGGGCGCATCGACCACCAGGTGAAGATCCGCGGTTACCGCATCGAACTGGGCGAAATCGAAGCCTGCCTGCTGGCGCAGCCCGGTGTCGAGGATGGCGTAGTGCTGTCGAGCGAAGGCCCCCATGGGCCGCAACTGGTGGCGTACGTGGTGACCGCTGTCGAGCCCCCCGACTGGCGCGAAACCTTGCGCGCGGCCCTGCAGCGCGCGCTACCGGATTACATGGTCCCGGCGCAATGGCTGGCGCTCGACCGCCTGCCGCTGACCCTCAACGGCAAACTGGACCGCCGCGCCCTGCCCAGTGTCGATGCCGGCCAGGTGCAGCGCCACTACGAGGCGCCGCGCAGCGAGCTGGAACAGGGCGTGGCCGAGATCTGGCAGCACGTCCTGATGCTGGAGCGTGTCGGCCTTCAGGACCACTTCTTCGAGCTGGGCGGGCATTCGCTGCTGGCCGTCAGCGTGGTGTCGCGGCTGCAGCTGGAACTGGGTCTGAACGCGACCCCGCAACTGATTTTTCAATACCCGGTGCTGGTTGATCTTGTCGCCCAGTTGGCCAGTGGTGACGAGCGAGTCAACACGTCGAAGCTCGATCGGCTGGAAAGCCTGCTCGACGAAATGGAGGAAGTTTGATGGACAAGTCTGTTGCCGCTCGAATCGCTCGGCGGTTCATCACGCTGCCCCTGGACAAGCGTACGGTTTACCTGGAAAAAATGCGCGAGGAGGGTGTTTCTCCCGCCAACCTGCCGATCCCCGAGGTGCGTTCGGCCTTCGACGTGTTGCCGCTGTCCTTCGCCCAGCAGCGCCAGTGGTTCCTGTGGACGCTCGATCCACACAGCAGCGCCTACCATATTCCCACCGCCTTGCGCCTGCGCGGGGCGCTGGACGTGGCCAGCCTGGAGCGCAGCTTCAATGCCGTGATCGCCCGCCATGACAGCTTGCGCACGCGGTTTGTCGAGGAAGACGGGCGCACCTGGCAGGTGGTCGAGCCGCAGTGGGGCCTGATCATCGAGGTCGAAACCCCGGCGATCGATGCGCGGGCCGGCCACGAAGAGGCGCACGAGGCCCTGATCGAGGCCTTTGTCGCGCGCGAAACGGCCACCCCCTTCGACCTCGCCCAGGGTCCGCTGCTGCGGGCAAAACTGCTGCGCCTGGCGCCCGACGACCACGTACTGGTGCTGACCCAGCATCACATCGTTTCGGACGGCTGGTCGATGCAGGTCATGGTCCAGGAACTGGTCGAGCTGTACGGTGCGTTTTCCCGGGGCCAGGACGTGTCCTTGCCGGACCTGCCGATTCAGTACGCCGACTATGCCATCTGGCAGCGCCACTGGCTGGAAGCCGGCGAGCAGGCTCGGCAGTTGGCCTACTGGACGGCGTACCTGGGCGAGCGGCCAGCGGTGCTGGAACTGCCGGCCGATCGGCCGCGTCCGACGGTTCAGAGCTTCAAGGGCGCCAGTGTGGGGGTGAGCTTGCCGCCGTCGCTGGTCGAACGCCTGCGCGAGCTGGCCAGGCAGGAAAACGTCACGCTGTTCATGCTGCTGCTGGCCTCGTTTCAGGCGTTGCTGTATCGCTACAGTGGCCAGCAGGCGCTGTTCGTCGGGGTGCCCTCGGCCAACCGCAACCGCGTCGAAACCGAGCGCCTGATCGGCTTCTTCGTCAACACCCAGGTATTCAAGGCCACGGTCGACGGCACGGCGAGCTTTCGCGCCTTGCTGGCGGCGTGCAAGGTTTCGGCCCTTGACGCTCAGGCCCACCAGGAGTTGCCATTCGAACAGCTGGTGGAGGCCCTGCACCCGGAGCGCACACTGAGCCATAACCCGTTGTTCCAGGCCCTGTTCAACCATCACACGAGCACCGGGCCAGCGCGCGGCGCACCCGTTTCGGCAGACCCTGGCGCGGCCTTGAGCGTCGAGTCGCTGGCCCGGGACAGCCACAGCGCGCAACTGGACCTGGCGCTGGACACCTACGAGGTGGCGAGCGACGACACGTCGCCTGGCGCAGTGTCCGCCACGCTCACCTACGCCACCGACCTGTTCGATGCACCGCGCATCGAGCGCATGGCGCGGCACTGGCTGAACCTGTTGCACGCGGTGGCGGCCGACCCGGCGACGGCGGTTGCCGAGCTGTCCATGCTGGACGCGGCCGAGCGGCAACAAGTGGTCGAAGACTGGAACCGCACCCAGGTCGACTATCCCCTGGACACGCCGGTGCAGGCACTGATCGAGCGCCAGGTCGCGCGCACGCCCGAGGCCATCGCCCTGGTGTTCGCCGGGCGCCAGTTGAGCTATCGCGAGCTGGACCGGCAGGCCAATCGCCTGGCCCATCACCTGATCGAGCAGGGCGTCGGCCCGGACGTGCTGGTGGGCATTGCAGTGGAACGCAGCATCGACATGGTGGTGGGGCTGCTGGCCATTCTCAAGGCGGGTGGCGCCTACGTGCCCCTCGACCCGCAGTACCCCGAAGACCGTCTGGCCTACATGATCGAAGACAGCGCCGTGACGCTGTTGCTGACCCAGCAGCCGCTGCTGGCGCACCTGCCGGTACCGCCCGGCCTGCCGACGCTGTGCCTGGACGCGCTTGACCTTTCGCCGGAGCCCGCGCTCCATGACTCGCCCGCCGTGGCCGTCGACCCCGAGCACCTGGCTTATGTGATCTACACCTCCGGGTCCACCGGCAAGCCCAAGGGCGCGGGCAATCGTCACCGTGCGCTGACCAACCGCCTGTGCTGGATGCAGCAGGCCTACGCCCTGCAGGCCAGCGATGCGGTCATGCAGAAGACGCCGTTCAGCTTCGACGTGTCGGTGTGGGAGTTTTTCTGGCCGCTGATGACCGGCGCGCGTCTGGTGATCGCCGAGCCGGGCGACCATCGGGACCCTGCACGGCTGGTGGCGCTGATCGAGCGACAAGGCATCACCACGCTGCATTTCGTGCCCTCCATGCTGCAGATTTTCCTGCAGGATGCGAACGTGCAGCGCTGCACCTCGCTGCGCCGTATTGTGTGCAGCGGCGAGGCCCTGTCGGCGGATGCCCAGCAGCAGGTGTTCGCCAAACTGCCCGAGGCCAGCCTGTTCAATCTCTACGGCCCCACCGAGGCGGCCATCGATGTGACCCACTGGACGTGCCGTGAGGAGGGGCGCGACACCGTACCGATCGGCCAGCCGATCGCCAACCTCGGCACGTGGGTGCTGAGTGATGAACTGGTCCCGGTGCCCGCCGGCGTCGTCGGCGAACTGTACCTGGGCGGCGAAGGCCTGGCCCGTGGCTATCATCGCCGTCCGGGGCTGACCGCCGAACGCTTTGTCGCCAGCCCGCTGGGCGGTGGTCAACGTGTGTACCGCACGGGTGATCTGGTACGTCAGCGCCTTGACGGGGTCATCGAATACCTGGGCCGTATCGACCACCAGGTCAAGGTACGTGGCTTGCGCATCGAGCTGGGTGAAATCGAAGCGCGCCTGCTGGAGCAGCCCGCTGTGCAGGAAGCGGCCGTGCTGGCCGTCGATGGCGTCACCGGTCTGCAACTGGTGGCCTATGTGGTGGCAGCGCCGCAGGCCTTGGCCAGCACTGGGCCAGAGGCTTTGCGCGACACGCTGAAACAGGCGCTCAAGGGCGTGCTGCCGGACTACATGGTGCCGGCGCAGGTGATGTTCCTCGACGGTCTGCCGCTGAGCCCCAACGGCAAGCTGGACCGCAAGGCCCTGCCGAAGCCGGACGCACAGGCTTGCCAACGGGCGTTCGTGGCGCCGCAGACGCCTTTGCAAGTAGGTATCGCTGCGGTCTGGCAAGACGTGTTGAAGATCGATCGGGTCGGCCTGACCGACAATTTTTTCGAGCTGGGCGGCGACTCTATCGTTTCTATCCAGGTGGTCAGCCGGGCGCGCCGCGCCGGTATCCGTTTCACCCCCAAGGACCTGTTCCAGCACCAGACCGTGCAAGACCTGGCGCGTGTCGCGCAGACGGGCGAGGGAGGGCTGTCGATCGAGCAGGGCCCGGCCCTGGGCAACAGCGTGTTGCTGCCGTTCCAGCAGCAGTTCTTCGAACAGGTGACGGTGGATCGGCACCACTGGAATCAGTCGGTACTGCTCAGGCCGGCGCAGGGTCTCGACGCCACGGCACTGGCTAGCGTCCTGCAGGTGGTGGTGCAGCAACACGACGTGTTGCGCCTGAGCTTCAGCCCCTCGACTGAGGTCTCCGGCGCCTGGAGCGCGCGCTATCGCACGCTCGAACAACAGGCTGCGCTGCACCATCGCCAGCCATTGCTGCAGCGGGTCGCGGTGGCCGACGAGCAGGCCCTCGAACAGTTGGCCGAGCGCACCCAGCGCAGTTTCGACCTGCAGGACGGGCCGCTGCTGCGTGCCGTGCTGATCGACATGGCCGATGGCTCCCAACGGCTGTTGCTGGTGATTCATCACCTGGTCATCGACGGTGTGTCGTGGCGGATTCTGTTCGACGACCTGCACCTGGGCTACCACCAACTGCAACAGGGCCAACCCCTGTCGCTACCGGCCAAGACCAGCTCGTTCCAGGCCTGGGGAGAGCGCCTGCAGGCGCATGCGCGTGACCCGGCGCAGCCGCTGGACAGGCACTACTGGCAGCGACTGGCTGATGTGCCGACAGCGTTGCCCGGTGCTCGTGCCGGTGCCGGGCTGCAGAACCGGCATGCCGACAGCGTCAGCGCCGCGCTGGACAAGACCCTGACGCGGCAATTGCTGCAACAGGTGCCGGCGGCCTACCGGACCCAGATCAACGACCTGCTGCTGGCGGCGCTGGCCCGCGTCATCAGTGGCTGGACGGGCCACGCGGCCATGCTGGTGCAACTGGAAGGGCACGGCCGCGAAGCACTGTTCGATGACCTGGACCTGACCCGTACCCTGGGCTGGTTCACCAGCCTGTACCCGGTCAGGCTCGATGCCCATGACGATCCTGACGCGCTGATCAAAGGCGTCAAGGAACAGCTGCGCGCGGTGCCCGACAAGGGCCTGGGGTTCGGTGCCTTGCGTTACCTGGGCGATGACGCGACGCGCCAGGCGCTGGCCGCCGTCCCCACGGCGCGCATCACCTTCAATTACCTGGGCCAGTTCGACGGCAGTTTCGACGAGGCCGCCGGCGCGTTGTTCGCACCGTCCGGCGAAAGCAGTGGGGCCGACCAAAGCCCCGAGGCGCCGCTGGCCAACTGGTTGACCCTCAATAGCCAGGTGTATGCCGGTGAGCTGCGGGTGAGCTGGTCGTTCAGCCGCGACATGTTCGCCAGCGAAACCATTCAAGCCCTGGCCGACCGCTACATGGACGTCCTGCGTTCGCTTATTGCGCACTGCTGCGCGGCAGGCACCCAGGGCGTGACGCCCTCGGACTTTCCCCTGGCGCAGGTCACCCAGGCCGACCTGGACGCGCTGGACGTACCGGCGGCGCAGATCGAAAACCTGTATCCGCTGTCGGCCATGCAGCACGGCCTGCTGTTCCATGCCCTGTACGAGGTGGACAGCGCCCAGTACGTCAACCAGATGCGCCTGGACGTCGAAGGCCTCGACCCCCAGCGCTTCCAGCACGCCTGGCAGGCGGCGATGGACGCCCATGACATTCTGCGCACGCAGTTTCTCTGGCAGGGTGACAACGCCACGCCCTTGCAACTGGTGCACCGGCACTTGAACGTGCCCTTCGCCGTGCAGGACTGGCGCAGCCATGCCGCGCTGCCGCAGGCACTGGACCAGCTGGCGCAGGCCGAACAGCGCAGTCTCGACGTCAACCAGGTGCCTTTGCTGCGGCTGCAACTGGTGCGTGTCGCAGACCACCGGTATCACTTGATCTACACCCATCACCACATTCTCATGGACGGCTGGAGCAACTCGCAGTTGCTGGGCGAGGTGCTGCAGCGTTATCACGGCCAGGTCAATCTGCCGGTGACCGGGCATTACCGCGACTACATCGGCTGGCTGCAACGTCAGGACGCCCAGGCCAGTGAGGTGTTCTGGAAAGACCAGTTGGCCAGCCTGGCCGCGCCGACCCGGTTGGCGGCAGCCTGCGCCACGCTGACCGCCGGTGCCGGCGACCCGGATCGCGCGGGCCAGGGCGACCTGCGTCAGCGCCTGGATGCCGCGCTGACCCTGCGCTTGAGCGAGTTCGCCCGGCAGCGCAAGGTCACCGTCAACTCGCTGTTGCAGGCCGCCTGGCTGCTGGTGCTGCAACGCTATACCGGGCAATCGGCCGTGTGCTTCGGGGCCACGGTGTCCGGGCGGCCGGCGGATTTGCCCGGTGTGGAACAGCAGATCGGGCTGTTCATCAACACCTTGCCGGTCATCGCCAGCCCGCGCCCC
>Ga0157371_10003454_pt1 | contig 14328 bp, 6 predicted proteins | sample C45metaG_FD_113462 | JGI IMG/M metagenome (GOLD analysis project Ga0157371, IMG submission 113462) | Corn rhizosphere microbial communities from Kellogg Biological Station, Michigan, USA - C4-5 metaG | ecosystem: Host-associated > Plants > Roots > Rhizosphere > Soil | place: USA: Michigan...
ACAAACACCACCGCAATCACCAGCAGCACCGCAATCAGCAGCGTTTCTTCGGTATCGTATAGCGAGGCGCGCACGCCGGGCGAACGGTCCACCACCACCTTAAGCTGAGTATCGGCAGGCAGATCTTTTTCCAGGGCAGGCAGGCGGGCTTTGATGGCATCGATGGTGTCCAGCATGTTGGCGCCCGCCTGGCGTTTGATGCCCACCATGACCGCCGGTTGGGCATTGAGGAAGCCGGCCTGATAGCGGTCCTCCACTGAATCGTACACGCTGGCGACGTCGCCCAGCCGCACAACATTGCCGTCTTTGTTGCTGATAATCAGGTTGCGATAGCTGGCGGCCTTGTCCAGTTGGCCATTGCCGTCCACCATCCACGACTGGCTGCTGCCCTGCAGCGAGCCTTTAGGCAGCGTGGTGGTGCTGTTGGCCACCGCGCTGCGCACCGTATCCAGCGAAATACCTGCGTGGATGAGTTTAAGCGGCTGCAGATCGATGCGGACCGCAGGCAGCGCGCTTCCCATTAATGATACGTCGCCCACGCCCTTGATCTGCCCCATCGCCTGTTCGATTTTACTTTCGGCCAGATCGTAGAGCTCACCCGGCGAGCGGGTGGCGGAGGTCAGCGCCAGCATGACAATCGGCGCATCCGAGGGGTTGGCTTTGTGGTAGGTCGGCAGCGATGCCATCGCGCTTGGCAGCAGGCTGCGTGCCGCGTTGATCGCCGCCTGCACGTCGCGTGCCGCGCCGTTGATATCACGATTAAGTTCGAATTGTAAAATGATGGTGCTGGAGCCCTGCGAGCTGTTTGAGGTCATCTCGGTGATACCGGCAATCTGTCCCAGCGAGCGTTCCAGCGGCGTGGCAACCGTTGCCGCCATGGTTTCCGGGCTGGCACCGGCCAGGCTGGCGTTAACCATAATAGTAGGGAAATCCACCTGCGGCAGCGAGGCCACCGGCAACAGGCGGTAGCCCAGCACGCCAAGCAGCAGAATCGCCATCGTCAGCAGCAGCGTGGCGACCGGGCGGAAGATAAACAGCCGGGTCAGGTTCATTGCCCGCTCCGCGCCTGTTGCTGACGGCGTTTCACCCAGGCATTGCCGCGCTGGGCAATCCCATCAAACCACAGATAGATCACCGGCGTGGAGAACAGCGTCAGTACCTGGCTGACGATCAATCCGCCGACAATCACCAGCCCCAGCGGCTGCCGCAACTCGGCGCCCGATCCGGACGCGAGCATCAGCGGCAGTGCGCCCAGCAGCGCCGCCATGGTGGTCATCAGTATCGGGCGGAAACGCAGCAGACAGGCCTGATGAATGGCTTCCCGGGGGGAGAGATGCTGCTTGTTTTCGGCCTCCAGCGCAAAATCGATCATCATGATGGCGTTCTTCTTCACGATGCCGATGAGCAGAATCACCCCGATCAGCGCAATCAGGCTGAACGCCGTATTCGCCAGCAACAGGGTTAACAGCGCCCCGACCGCCGCGGAGGGCAGCGTCGAGAGGATCGTCACCGGATGGATAAAGCTTTCATACAGAATGCCCAATACCACATACATCGTCAGCAGGGCCGCCAGTATCAGCCACAGCGTGTTACTTGTGGCGCGCTGAAACGCCGAGGTTTCTCCCTGATAGCGCAGCGTAATCGCCGAGGGCAGCTGCAGCTGCGCAGTTACTTGGGTAATGGCGTTCTGCGCATCTTCCAGCGAATAGCCGTCATTGAGATTGAAGGAGATCATCACCGCCGGAAACTGATTCAGCCGCATGTGCATCAGCGACCCGGTCCGTTGATGGATCGTGGCGATGGCGGTCAGCCTGACCATGCCGCTGCTGGTGGTTGTGGCCGTGCTGGTGGCGGTTGAGGTTGATGAGGTATCCGGGCTGCTGCTGGCAGACGTGCTGTCTGATGCGGTGCCGGACGTGCTGGCAGAGGGTTTCAGATACACATCGTCGAAAGCGGCCGGGCTTTGCTGGTATTGCGGAGCGACTTCCAGCACCACGCGATACTGATTCGACTGGGTAAAGATCGTCGAAACCAGCCGCTGTCCAAACGCGCTGTAGAGCGCGCTATCAACGTCCGCTGCGGTCACGCCCAACCGCGCGGCTTTGTCCCGGTCCAGCTCGACATAAGCCACCTGGCCCTGATCCTGTAAGTTACTTACCACGCCGTTGAACTCTGGCCGTTTCTGCAAGGCCGCCACCAGTTTCGGCGACCAGGTCACCAGGTCTTCGCTGTTGGCATCGTCAAGGGTGAACTGATACTGGCTCGGCGTGACCTGATCGTTGACCGTCAGATCCTGTGCCGGTTGCAGATAGAGCTGAATGCCGACCACCTGCGTTGCCGCCTGCTGCAGCTGTTTGATGATTGCACCGGCTTTGTCGTCGCGTTGACCAAAGGGCTTCAGGTTGATCTGCAACCGACCGCTGTTCAGGCTGGTTTTGTTGCCGTCAATACCGATGGTCGAAGAGACGCTCTCAACCGCCGGATTTTGCATGATCACCGCAGACAGCGCCTGCTGGCGCTTCGCCATCTCGGTAAAAGAGACGTCCTGCGTGGCCACGGTCACGCCCTGAATCAACCCGGTATCCTGAGTTGGGAAGAAGCCTTTGGGGACAAGGATATACAGCAGCGCGGTGAGAGCAAAGGTTGCCAGCGCCGCCAGCAGCGTCAGTTTCTGATGATCCAGCACCCGGGTCAGCAGGCGGTCGTACCCGCGAATCAGCCAATCAAAAACCTCGCCGCCTTTGCGCGCGAAACGGGACTGCTTCTCGGGCGGAACAAAGTGCAGCAGGTAAGCACACAGCATCGGTGTTAAGGTCAGCGAGACCAGCATTGAAACCAGAATGGATACCGCCAGCGTGATGGCAAACTCGCGAAACAGGCGCCCCACCACATCGCCCATAAACAACAGCGGAATCAGCACCGCAATCAGGGAAAAGGTCAGAGAGATGATGGTAAAGCCAATCTGCTGCGATCCCTTTAACGCCGCCTCCAGCGGTGGCTCCCCTGCTTCCAGCCGCCGGGAAATATTCTCGACCACCACGATCGCGTCGTCGATCACAAAACCGGTGGCAATCGTCAGCGCCATCAACGACAGGTTATTGAGGCTGAAGCCGGCGAGATACATCACGCCAAAGGTTCCCACCAGCGAAAGCGGTACCGCCACGCTGGGGATCAGCGTGGCCGCCACGTTACGCAGGAACAGAAAGGTCACCATCACCACCAGCGCAATGGAAAGCATCAGCTCAAACTGGACATCGCTGATGGAGGCGCGAATGGTTTGGGTACGATCGGACAGGATGGTCATTTTCACGCCGTCGGGCAGCGCGGCCTGCAGCGTGGGCAACTGCGCCTTGATGCTGTCCACCACCTGGATGACATTCGCCCCCGGCTGGCGCTGCACGCCGATCACGATGGCCGGGTGGTTGTTGGCCCAGGCAGACTGAAAGCTGTTCTCCGGTCCCTGCTCAATATGGGCGATGTCCTTCAGCCTCAGGGCGGCGCCGTTCTGGTAGGTCAGAATCAGGTTGCCGTATTCGGCGGCGGTGCGCAGCTGGTCGTTGGCGTCAATGGTGACGGAGTGATAGCGGCCATCAAATCCGCCCTTGGAGCCTTTGACGTTGCTGTTGCCGATAAGCGTATTCACGTCTTCCAGCGTCAGGCCATGGGCCGCCAGCGCCTGAGGGTTCATCTGCACGCGAATTGCCGGTTGGTGACCGCCCGCGAGCGTTACCATGCCCACGCCGGAAATTTGCGAGAGCTTGAGCGCAACGCGGGTATTCACCAGGTCCTGAACCTGCGTCAGCGGCAGAGTATCCGAGCTGGCAGCTAAGGTGATGACCGCACTGTCGGCCGGATTGACCTTTTTATAGGTGGGCGGCGTGGGCAGATCGGTCGGAAGCAAATTATTGGCGGCGTTGATGGCGGCCTGCACCTCCTGCTCGGCCACATCCAGCGACAGATCCAGGCTGAACGTCAGGGTGATGATCGACGATCCGCCTGAGCTGGTCGAGCTCATCTGGCTCAGGCCTGACATCTGCCCCAGCTGGCGCTCCAGCGGTGAAGTTATCGTCGATGCCATTACGTCCGGGCTGGCACCGGGATAGAGCGTTGTCACCTGAATGGTTGGGTAATCGACCTGCGGCAGCGCCGACGTTGAGAGAAACCGGTAAGCAAACAGGCCAGCGATCAGCACGCCCGCCATCAGCAGGATGGTGGCGACCGGACGCAGAATAAAGAGGCGTGACGGGTTCATTGTGCCTCAGCCGGTGGAGTCGGTTGGGTGCTGTCCGCGACCGAAACTTTACTGCCGTTGGTCAGGCGATCGATCCCTTCCGTGACCAGACGGTCGCCAGGCTTCACGCCCTGCAGAATAGCCTGCCACGTCTCACCGTAAGCCGGACCTGCCGTAACCGGCTGGCGCGTCACGGTGTTGTCTTTATTGATGATAAAAACAAAGCTGCCGTCGCTGCTCAACTGTAACGCCTGCGCCGGAATAATGGTGGCGCCTTTCAGCACGCTGGTTTGCAGGCGTAGGTTCACAAACTGGTTGGCGTACAGCGCCTCGTCGTCGTTAGCGAACATGGCTTTCAGCGTAATGGTGCCGGTCGCCGTGTCGATCTCGTTGCTGATAAATTTCACCTGCCCCTGACTCAGGGCATGCTGGTTATCCTGATCGAAGGCGGTGGCGGGCAATGTCCGATCGTGATGAAGGGCTTTTACCAGCGTCGGGATATGACTTTGGGGCACGCTAAAGGTAACAGCGGCAGGCTGCATCTGGGTAATGGTCACCAGCCCGGTCGTGGAGGCACTCTGAATCATATTGCCCGGATCGACCTGACGCAGCCCTACCCGACCACTGACGGGTGCGGTGATGCACGCATAGCCAATATTCAGCCTGGCGCTGGCAATCTGGGCCTGATCGGCAGCCACTGCGCCGCGATACTGTCCCACGGTCGCGATTTGCGTATCTAAATCCTGGCGGGACAGCGAGTCCTGGGCCGCCAGTTTACGGTAGCGTGCCAGCGTCAGTTCGGCACTTTTCAGCAACGCCATATTTTCGCTGAGCTCCCCCTGATACTGATTCAGCGTGGCCTCGTAGCTGCGGGGATCGATCTGCGCCAGCAGCTGGCCCGCTTCAACCTTCTGCCCTTCGGTGAAGTAGACCTTCTCCAGTTGACCGTCTACCCGGCTGGTGACCGTTACGCTGGCATTGGGGATCACCGTACCCAGCGCGTAGAGATAGACCGGCACATCGGCGGTGCTGGCGGTGCCGCTGTGAACCAGCGTCGTGCCGCCTTTCAGCATACCAGGGCCGCCATGGCGTCCGGCATGACCGCGCGCGGGCAGGGTGCCACCTGCGCCTTTATGGCCCATCAGTCGCCATGCCACGGCGGCAACGATTAACAGCGCAATGAGCAGAAGCAGCCATTTCAGCCAGCGGGAACCACGGGTACGGGGAGCGTGAGTAGTCATCGAACTCTTCAGGTAAACAGGGATAAAAGAAATCCTCCGGATAGGAGGCATCGTCGAAACGGCATCTGCAAAGATTATCGGCTACTTGTGTTACGACTTTCCATCGCTAAACCGTAAGGGTTGCGTTAAGAAACCTTACCAGTCCCCTGCCCACGGGGTGGACCCGCACGAATAACAGGGGCTGGCGGCCGGAATAGTGGGCAAAAAAAACCCACGCATCTGCGTGGGTTGGTGTAATAACGATTGGCCTTGCCGGAGCAGTGCCCGTTTTCACACCCATCAATACCTCTGGGATGTCCATACTCTCACCCTGCAGGAGTCAGTGACAGGTGAAAAAGGAAAATGAATTCGGCGAAATGAAACGAGGTGTAAAAACATCCACACCTCACTTACAGTTTGATTTGGTTAGGATTTATCTGAACCGCTATCCACAGGCTTGCTGTAGATGGCATCCGGGGCAATATTCATGTGCTTGAGCACCGGCCCCATGATGTTACCGAACACCGGCGCGGCTACGGAGCCACCGAAGTGATCGCCCGCGGTAGGATGGTTAATCATTACCACCAGCGCCACCTCAGGATGGCTGGCCGGGGCAATACCTGCGGTGTAGTTCACATAACCGCCATCATACTTCCCGCTGCTGCCCATCTTTTCAGCCGTACCGGTTTTGGTGGCCAGTCGATAGCCCGGTACCGCCGCTTTCAGTCCGGTACCGCCCGGCAGGACGTCACTTTCCAGCATGTGCACCACTTCCTTGACCGTTTCCGGATTAGCGACCTGCTTGCCCAGCACCGGCGGCGTCACTTTGGTGATCGACAGCGGACGATAAACGCCATAGGAACCCAGCGTGGCGTATTCACGGGCAATTTGCAGCGGCGTGACGCGCAAACCGTAGCCGAAGGAAAAGGTCGCGCGTTCGATATCGGCCCAGCGCGTGCGGTGCAGCGGGAAATACCCTACGCTTTCGCCGGTCAGCCCCAGCCCGGTGGGTTTACCCAGGCCAAATGCGTAGTAGGTGTTCACCAGGGCTTCCGCCGGCATCGCCAGGGCGATATGTGAAACGCCGATGTCGCTCGATTTTTGCAAAATGCCGGTCATGGTCAGGCGCGGCCAGTGACCGACGTCGCGGATCAGGTGGCCGTTAACCCGGTAAGGCGTGGTATCCAGCACGGAATCCGGCCGGACGAGGTGACGTTCCAGCCCTTCCATCACCACAAGGGGTTTTACCGTTGAACCCGGCTCGTAGCTGTCATTAATGGCGGTATTGCGCATCTGCGCTGGGGTTGCCCCCTGATAGTTGTTGGGGTTGAACGAGGGATAAGAGGCCATCGCCAGAATCTCGCCCGTATCAATTTTAACCAGCACCGCCGCGCCCGAATCCGCCTTGTTTAGCAGCACGCCATCGCGCAGCTTACTGTAGAGCGTGTACTGGCTGAATTTATCAATGCTGAGCTGCACCGTCGGCGGCTGAGTGGGCGGCTGGTAGCTAATCATCGCGATAATATTCCCCGCCGCATCCTGCCGGTAGACTTCTTTACCCGGCTGGCCCTGCAGGACTTTATCAAAGCCCTTTTCCAGTCCGTTGAGGCCGGTGTTATCGGCCCCCACAATACCAATCAGCGGCGCGGAGGCTTCGCTCATCGGATAAAAGCGACTGTCGTCGTAGACTTCACTGATGCCTTTAAGCTTCAGATCTTTAATATCTTTGGCGATCCCCAGTTCGACTTTGCGCCCGAGATAGAGAAAACGACGTTTGGGGTTAGCGGTGATCTGCGCCGCGACCTCTTCTGGTCGCATACTTAATGCCGCCGCCAGATAGGCCCACTTGGCGCTGGTAAAATCAGGGTTGCTCTCTAGCACGCGCTGCGGATCGGCGATGACATCCCGCGACGGTACGCTGAGCGCCAGGGCTTCGCCGTTGCGATCCAGTAAGGTGCCACGGCTGGTCGGAAGCGTAACGGTACGCAGCGAGCGCTGGTCGGCCTCGTGTTCCAGCATGGGCTGATTAAGAAACTGCAAATCGGCGACGCGCACCAGCAGAACAGCCATGCAGGTAAATACGCCCAGGCAGATCAGGCGAAAACGGAAAGGGTTAAACGGGGCTTTTATCTGGTCTTTACCCAGTAATTTTTTAATCCGGGGCATGGCAATCCGCTGCGCTTAAAAAAAGAGGTCAATCCCGCAGTTATAATCAAAGCACGGGTAAAAACACAGGAAAACTGTGTATCAGTTCGTTATCGTTCAGTTTATTTCGGGCAAAAAAAACCTGCGTATCTACGCAGGTCGGTGTAATCAAGAAAAAATCAGTTGATGTTCACCCATCAATACCTCTGGGATCCTGAATGTAGCAAGCGAAACGGCTTTTTCGCCACGACTGAAACGCAACAGATGCCTGCAAAATGTAACCAGCCGTGTGAACCTTAGGCTTTTGTGCAAACGGCATGTTTTTTAATGTCAACCAGGCAACTCATGGCGTTGGGTCCCTGCGTCAGGGATGACGTGCCGATATCCAGGGTTAACACATTGGGGTTGCCCGCCCGGTCAAACGGCTGCCACGCTTTGCCAAAACCGGGATCAAACCAGGCGCCGGTGGAAATGATCACCACGCCCTGCTTCAGCCCCTCGGTCAGACGCACGCCGGCCAGTATTCTGCCGCGCGCATTGCTGACCTCAATTTCGTCACCGTCTCCGATATCCCGCACCGCCGCATCCTGCGGATGCATATACAGGGTTTCATGCCCGGCGGTTTTGTTACCCTGAACGGTAGCCGTCGCATCTAACTGGCTGTGTAACCGGTCCGATGGCTGAATGGAGATCATGTGTAGCGGATAATCACGGCTGGCTGCCGCGCCCAGCCATTCCTGAGGCTCACGCCATTCCGGATGCCCGGCCATATCCTCCAGGTGGTAGTCGGCGATGGTCTGGCAGAACAGCTCAATCTTACCGCTGGCAGTCTGTATCGGGTTGGCCTCGGGATCGGCGCGGAAGTCTTCCATAAAGATATAAGGCTTACCGCCTTCGGGGATCTCCACAAAGCCACGCTGCCAGAACTCACCGAACTCAGGGAAAGGAATGCCACGACGGCCATGCGCCACCGCACATTGCTGGTAGAGATGTTCTATCCACTGCATCTCGTTGCGCCCTTCGGTGAAGGTATCGCGATAGCCTAAGCGCTCGGCGAGATCGGCAAAAATATCAAAATCGTTCCGTGCCTGATGTTGCGGCTTAATCGCCTGGTGCATTGCCAGTACAAAACGGTCACGTGATGAACCGCCGATGTCATTACGCTCCAGCGTGCTGGTGGCGGGCAGCACGATATCGGCCATCTGCGCCGCAGGTGTCCAGACGATATCCTGGACCACCACGGTATCCGGCTTCTGCCAGCCTTCCACCAGCCGGTTAAGCTGCTGGTGATGGTGAAACGGATTGCCGCCCGCCCAGTGCACCATATGAATGTCCGGATAGTGCAGAGTTTCGCCCTGGAAACCATAAGGCTGGCCGGGATTGAGCAGCATGTCACTGATGCGGGCAACCGGAATGGACAGGCCTGAAGGGTTCGGTCCGGTGCTCATCATCGGCGCGGGGCCTTCCTGACGCGGATTGCCCACGCTGTTCATCGAGCCGTGTCCAAACGAGAAGCCCGCGCCCGGCAAGCCCGGCTGCCCGAGCATGGAAGAGAGCGCGATCATCATCCAGTAAGGCTGTTCGCCACGGTGGGCGCGCTGGACCGAATAGGAGCAGGTGATAAAACTGCGTTTGCCGATCAGCTGTCGGGCCAGATGTACAATGCGATCCGCCGGGATATCGGTGATCTTGCTGGCCCAGCCGGGCGTTTTGGCGATGCCGTCGCTTTCACCCAGCAGATAGGCACGTAGCTGTGGCCAACCGGTGCAGTGACGGGCCAGAAACGCCTCGTCTGTCGCACCACGCTGACAAATTTCGTAACCGAGAGCCAGCATCAGCGCCACGTCGGTATTCGGCCGGATCGGGATCCACTCCGCGTTAACAAACTCTGGGCAGTCATCGCGCATCGGGCTGATGTTAATCACCGGCGTGCCTTTTGCCGCCAGCTGCTCCAGCGCCGGTTTCAGGCTGTGCTGGCCTGCGCCGCCGGATGCCACCTGGGCATTTTTTAACGCCAGCCCACCGAAGGCGACAAACACCTCCGCATGTTCCACCACCTGCGGCCAGTCGGTGACGCGCCCGGTCAGCGGCATGTAGGTGCCCATCACGTAAGGCAGGAAAAACTGCGCGGCGCCCCAGCTGTAGTTGCCTTGCTGATCGACGCCACCGCCGCCCTGGAAATAGAAGCGGCGCACCAGGGTACGCGCATGGTTGACGCGCCCTGCCGATGACCAGCCGTAAGAGCCATTAAAAATGCCGGATGCACCGTAGCGTTCGCGAATACGGCGATTTTCCTCGGCCACCAGATCCAGCGCCGTCTCCCAGTCAACGGCAACAAAATCTTCGCGTCCGCGCAGCGTGCGGTCACTGTTTTCGCGCGATTTCAGCCATGAGCGGCGCACCATGGGCTGGCGAATACGTTTGTCTGAGTAAACCAGTTCCGGGATGGTGTTGAGCATCGGCGAGGGATCGGCGTCGGCAAAAAAAGGTTCGCAGCCGATAAGACGATCGTTTTCGCTTACCGCGGTAAAGGCGCCCCAGTGCGCCAGATGTGGCACTTTAATTTTCATGGTCATCGCTATGGCAGGTGTTGGGATCAGCAGCATAGCATGGGCCGCAACCTGAACAGAAGGCATCACCAACCGTCTGATTTTACCCTGTTTGCGACAGCGCTGGCATTCTGTTGTCTTGATGTGCGCCCGCTTTTCCGTAACACTGGTGCGATGTGTAAACGTTTCCCCAAAATCAGGTAATCGCATGGCCACCATTAAGGATGTTGCCCGGTTGGCGGGAGTCTCCGTCGCCACGGTTTCCCGCGTCATCAACAATTCGCCTAAAGCCAGTGACAGTTCACGTCAGGCGGTCAGCCAGGCGATGGAGTCGCTGCAGTATCATCCAAACGCCAATGCACGGGCGCTGGCGCAGCAGTCCACTGAAACGCTGGGGCTGGTGGTCGGGGATGTTTCCGACCCGTTTTTTGGCGCGATGGTGAAAGCCGTTGATGAAGTAGCGGGCCAGACAGGCAACTTTCTGCTGATTGGTAACGGTTACCATAATGAGCAAAAAGAGCGGCAGGCTATTGAGCAGCTGATGCGCCATCGCTGCGCGGCGCTGGTGGTGCACGCCAAGAAAATCCCCGACAGCGAGCTGGAAGTGTTGATGAAGCAGATGCCGGGCATGGTCTTACTGAACCGTCTGCTGAAGGGTTTTGAAAAGCGCTGCATCGCGCTGGACGACCGCTACGGCGCCTGGCTGGCGACGCGCCATCTGATTCAACTGGGCCATCAGAATATTGCGTTTATCTGCTCCACTCACACGATTTCCGATGCGGAGGATCGCCTGCAGGGTTATTACGACGCGCTGCAGGAGCACGGCCTGCCCTGCAACGATCGGCTGGTCGCCTGGGGCGAGCCGGACGAAGTCGGCGGCGAGCAGGCGATGACGGAGTTGCTGGGGCGCGGTAAAAACTTCAGCGCCGTGGCCTGCTACAACGACTCCATGGCCGCTGGTGCCCTGGCGGTGCTGAGCGACAACGGCGTGCAGGTACCTGAAGAGATGTCACTCATCGGCTTTGATGACGTGCTGGTTTCCCGCTACGTTCGGCCTCGCTTAACCACGGTGCGTTACCCGATTGTCACCATGGCGCAGCAGGCCGCTGAACTGGCTCTGGCGCTGGCACATCAACAGCCGCTGCCGGAAGTGACCAATATGTTCAGTCCCACGCTGGTCCGCCGTCATTCAGTCGGCGGCCCGGCGACCTCATCCTGAGTTGATCCTTGCCTTGCCGCGACGCACAGCGCGGCATAATCTCCCCCTGGAAACCCATCCGCCGAATCAGCTTCAGGCCATTGTTCCGTATATCTTTTCCATCCCTCATCTTCTGCGGAATAAGCTGGTGGCATTCGTGTTGCAGGAAGGCGGCAAGGTGAGTCATCCCCGGGAGCTTACTGCAGTAAGTGACCAATATGTTCAGTCCCACGCTGGTCCGCCGTCATTCAGTCGGCGACCTCATCCTGAGTTCATCTTTACCTTGCCGCGACGCTCAGCGCGGCATAACCTGCCCCTGGAAACCCATCCGCCAAATCAGCTTCAGGCCATTGTTCCGTATGTCTTTTCCATCCCTCATCTTCTGCGGAATAAGCCGGTGGCATTCGTGTTGCAGGAAGGCGGCAAGGTGAGTCATCCCCGGGAGCTTACGGCAGTAGGTGACCAATATGTTCAGTCCCACGCTGGAAACCCATCCGCCAAATCATCCCCAAACCATTGTTCAAAATGTCTTTTCCATCCTTCATCTTCTGCGGAATAAGCCGGTGGCATTCGTGTTGCAGGAAGGCGGCAAGGTGAGTCATCCCCGGGAGCTTACTGCAGTAAGTGACCGGGGTGATGAGCCGCGGCCAACGCACCTGCGGCGCGAAGGACACCCGCTTATTGGCTGGGGTGATGAGCTGCGGCCAACGCACCTGCGGCGCGAAGGACGCCCGCTTATTGGCTGGGGTGATGAGCCGCGGCCAAGGACACCTGCGGCGCGAAGGACGCCAGCTTATTCATTTGAAGGCGCGGAGGAGGGCCTCAAGAGGCCTGACAAGGGCGATGACGGTTTCGTCCTGCACCTGCGCCGCCGCATCCAGCTTCGCATGCATTTGCGCCATTTCGCTGGCCCCAAACGCCTGGTTACGGACATAGGCATTCACCATGTTGATGCCCATGACGCTCAGCTCATCCACCTGTTTCGCGCTGCTTTCCAGCGCCTTGAGTGGTGTGCTGCCGTTGAGTAATGGCGCAACCTGAGCAGCGTTATCGTGCCAGCGCTGGAGTTGGGAGCGAATAGCTGCGGCAGCCGCCACGTTGCTTCTGTCTTCAACCAGCGCGACCACCTGCTTATCCAGTGTTCTGACGGCGTCGCTTTCTGCCGGTAAAACATCGGCCAGCCGGTTCAGCGGCTCAAAGTAGTTGTAATGCCCGGCCTGAAACTTGAGATGCTGTCGAGTGTAATACTGGGCCGGTTCCAGCGCCTGAGCCAGCACGCGCAGCGGCTGAATATCCGTGCTGTTTGCAAGCCGCGTCATCTGTCGGTCTGCCTGATAATGCTGCTGCAGCCCCACCGATACGGCCGTCCAGCGGTCCATTGCCGCCAGCCGCTGGTACATGCTGTCGGGATCGGTGACATCCTGGGCTGACCATAACCGCTCCGCCACCACAAACGCACGCGGCCAGAGTTTGGTATCAATAATCGCGCTGTTGACGTTTTCGGCCCACAGCGCGGCCTCACCGCCCAGCAGGTTTTGCTGCATCTGGCGCGCATCCGGCAGCACAGGCTGAATCCCCTTGGGCACCGCGTCGAGCCGCTGCCCTTCGGCCGCGTAACGGACGTTACCCACCAGCATGTATCCGCTCAGTTGATTGTTCGCCAGGGTGACGACCGGTTTGAACGGTCCCATCCAGGTATCCACCGTGAACGTCAGCCGGTTCGCCGAAAGCCAGTCGATGGCGTTCACCAGACGACGCGATTTTCCGGCAAAGTCGATAAAACCGCGCCAGCCGTTGCGGCCTTTAATCAGGGTGAAACTCCCTGTTACCGGGCTGCCTTTTAACCGCGGCATGGTAAAGGACCAGCTCTGAGCCTGTTCGCCCGACTGCACCACATCTTTGCCGTTAAGGCCCTGAGGATAGATTTCGTTGCGATAGTGATAGCTGGCCGGCTGAGGCTGGTCGAGATAAAAACCCGTGGACAGAATGCCGCGATAGCCGTTTTTCGCTACCGTGCCCAGTGCATCCTGTCCCTGCCAGGACTGAATCAGAATGCTGTGCGGCAGATCGGGATGGGCAATTTCATCCCAGCCCACCATGCGCCGCTGATGTTTTTCGAGAATTTTCTCAACGCGCTGATTGAACCAGGCCTGCAGCGCATGGGGATCGGCTAATCCACGATCGCGCATAAACTGCTGAACAGCGGCGGATGCCTGCCACTGGCTGGGATCCACCTCATCGCCGCCGATATGCAGGTAGGGATCGGGGAAGATCGCTGCCATCTCCCCCACCAGCGCGTCAATAACCTGATAAACCTGTTCGTTGCTGGGATCCAGCAAGGGTTTGAAAACGCCCCATCCGCGCTCCATCTGATACGGCCCCGGCGCGCTGATCAGTTCCGGCATCGCCACCGCCAGCGCGGAGGCATGGCCGGGTATATCCATCTCCGGCACCACGCGTACGCCACGCTCAGCCGCATACTGCACCACCTCACGCATCTCCGCCTGAGTATAGAAAAGCCCGTCGCCGGCTTTCTGATGCAGTTGCGGATAGCGGAGGGAGGCAAAGCGCCAGCCCTGATCGTCGGTGAGATGCCAGTGCAGCACGTTCATTCGCGCCGCCGCGATCCCATCGATCTGGCGTTTCAGCGTTCTGACCGGCATAAAGTGGCGGGCGCTGTCGATAAGGATGCCGCGCCAGGCAAAGCGCGGTTTATCGTGAATCGTTATCCAGGGAATGCGGGTGCCTTCGGCACTGTTTTCTATCAGCTGCAGTAACGTTTCCATGCCGCGCATCGCGCCAAAGCGGCTGTTGGCTTTCAGCAGCACGCCATCGCGGTTGACGTCCAGTTGGTAACTTTCGTCGCTGTCAGGCTGAGGGACAGGGTTGACCGCCTGCGCGATGGCAATACGAATTGTGGGATGCTCAACCGGCTGATCGGCGGGTAACAGCGGCCAGCCGGTTTGGCGAGCGATGCGCGACAGC
>Ga0157371_10003456_pt1 | contig 14321 bp, 10 predicted proteins | sample C45metaG_FD_113462 | JGI IMG/M metagenome (GOLD analysis project Ga0157371, IMG submission 113462) | Corn rhizosphere microbial communities from Kellogg Biological Station, Michigan, USA - C4-5 metaG | ecosystem: Host-associated > Plants > Roots > Rhizosphere > Soil | place: USA: Michigan...
AGTGATGGCATTCTCTAATTGTTCAGGAGTTATTTTCCAATCGTTTTCCGGCTTTGCATTTACAAACACAATTTTTGCGCGGCATAAACGGGCGATTTCAGAATAAGAAACCCAATATGGAGTGGGAATAATTATTTCATCATCATCATCCAAAATACTCATCATCGTGTTGGCAATGCATTGTTTGGCTCCGGTGCTCACTACAATCTGGTTTGGTTTATAATCAAGGCCGTTATCACGTTTTAATTTTTTGCAAACAGCTTCCTTTAATTCCGGAAAACCAGATACCGGGGTATAATGACTATAATTTTCGTCAATCGCTTTTTTGGCTGCTTCTTTAATATGGTCAGGCGTATTAAAATCCGGTTCGCCAAGGCTAAGGTTGATTACATTGATTCCCTGTGCTTTTAATTCGCGCGCCAGAGTAGACATTTTAATGGTTTCCGATTCGCTAAATCTGGATAAATTTGATGAAAGTTGCATTGATTAAATTTTTAAAATCTGCGCAAAAGTACGGCATTGAAGAATTGGTTCACAAAACAAATTGTGAAGAATTAGGATGGAGGATGTCTGATTTAGAAATGTTTACTTTCTTTTCGTTAGCAGTAACAATAATTATAAGTTTATGTTTTTCACCAGCCAAAACCAAAAACAATTGTTTTAAAATTTTTGCAATGCAACTACTTAATATCTCTGATATAGTAAATAAAATATTTCGAAAAATAAATGAGCGTTATTTGTTTGTTTATTGTGAAATTTCGTACATCAGTTAGCCTTATTCTTTTTTCATTGAAGATTCCCTGATAATGAGTTGGGTGTCCAAAATTTTAGTTTCAAAATCTGTTATCGGACGTTTGCTTTCGATCATTTGAATCAGCATTTCTGTTGCAGTTTGCCCGATTTGAAAAGCCGGTTGCTGCACAACCGTCATCGGTGGATCGAAAAGATCGCCCACACGGCTGTTGGTGAAGCCGGCAAAGCCAACATTTACTTTTTGTTTCAGGTTTTTTAGTTCTTTAAAACATACCGTTGTAATTCTGTCGCCAGCAGTGAAAATCGCATCCGGCTTATTTTTTCCTTTAAATAAAGCGACCAGTGCATCTGCAACCTCATCAGCGATCATGCCGCCGTGATTACAATATTTTACCAGAGATTCATTGTAAGGCATGTTATGTTTTTCAAGCGCTGCAACATATCCCTGCAAACGTTCTTTGGTAATAGACAAATATGGTGAACTGGTGATGTGTGCTATCTTTTTAAAGCCCTGGTAAATTAAATGTTCCGTTGCCTGGAAAGCGCCCATGTAATTATTGGCAGTTACTTTGTGAGTGTCAATTTCATCGGTGATGCGGTCAAAGAAAACGATCGGCAATCCTTTGTCGTATAGTTCTTTTAAGAAAGTAAGATCAACAGTACCACTGGACAACGATATCAATAATCCATCAACCGAGCGCGAGGCATGGTGCATTACATTTACTTTTTCACGTTCTTCTGATTCATGACTTTGTGTTATGATCACATGATAGCCGCGGTTGTATGCGATTGATTCGATTCCATTGATGGCCTGGGAGAAAAAATTATTGGCAATTTCACTTACCACTACACCGATGGCACGGCTTCTTCTTTCTTTCAAACTAAGCGCTATCGGATTGGGACGGTAATTAATTTTCTCTGCATATTCCAAGACCATTTTTTTTGTTTCATCACTTATTTCATAGCTTCCTCTCAATGCTCTTGAAACTGTAGAAGTAGAAAGATTGAGTGCTTTAGCAATGTCTTTAATGGTAACTGTATCAAATCTCATAATGGAAATTTCGCAAATTCTTTTTACAATCCGGCATTAAAAGTAGCCATTTTTTTATCGGTATTAAATAATGAGAAAATTGGAAACGTTATCGGGAACGATTGCATAAAAATACTTGCGCCTGATGGATTTATCCTAATAAAATATCGGTACACTTGCTTAATAATATTTATGAGAATTTTATCAAATTTTTTTTCTCAAACACCTTGCTTGTTATTATGAAATTAAACGAACTCTTTGATCTTTCAGGTAAAACTGCACTCGTTACAGGTTGCTCAAGAGGCATCGGAAAAGCAATGGCGACCGGACTTGCAGAAGCAGGCGCTGATATCATCGGTGTATCTTCTTCACTTGAATCCGGAAGCGACGTTGAAAAAGAGATCACGTCTCTTCGGAAAAAATTTTCTTCTTATAAGATCAATCTTGAAAACAGGGATGAGTTATTGAATTCGATTGCCAAAATAAAATCTGCACATCCTGTTGTTGATATTTTAATAAATAATGCAGGAACAATAAAAAGGAGTCCTGCGATTTCTTATACCGATGCAGATTGGGATGCTGTTCTTAATATCAATCTGAATGCTTCGTTTGTGCTTGCCCGTGAGTTTGGAAAAGAAATGGTACAAAGACAACAGGGAAAGATCATCTTCACTTGCTCTCTACTTTCCTTCCAGGGTGGAATTAATGTGGCCGCATATACTGCCAGCAAGAGCGCTGTTGCAGGTTTGGTAAAAGCGCTTGCCAACGAATGGGCGTCAAAAGGCGTAAATGTAAATGGAATCGCGCCCGGATATATCGCTACAAAAAATACAGAAGCTTTAAGAGAAGACGCTGAAAGAAATAAAGCCATCCAGGATAGAATTCCGGCAGGAAGATGGGGAACACCGAATGATCTTATCGGGCCGGTTGTGTTTTTAAGTTCTGCTGCATCGGATTATGTACATGGGGAAATATTAACTGTTGATGGTGGCTGGATGGGCCGTTGATCGATTGTAATTCTAAAAAAGATAGAGTAGGAATATCTTGGTATTTAACCTATAATAAAATCAAAAAATAATCATCATACATTTCTAAAACCAAAGCTTGTAAATATGAAAAGTAAATTCTGTTTTTTCATGGTGCTACTGTTTTCTTTTACAACAGCTATGTCGCAAAATAAAAAAGTGACGGGCCATGTAACATCCGGAGCAGGAGAACCATTATTGGGAGTGACAGTTTCTGTAAAGGGAACAAAGACGGTTACTGCAACGGATGCCTCAGGTAATTATTCTATTTCCATTCCTGGTGCAAATTCGGTGCTCGAATTTAGTTTTGTAGGAAGTAAAACTCAGGAAATAAAAGTTGGAGAACGAAATGTGATTAATGTTACACTACAAACTACTGCCTCTACCCTAAATGATGTAGTTGTGGTAGGTTATGGTACGGTAAGAAGAAAAGATCTTACCGGTTCTGTTTCATCAGTAAGTGCAAAAGATTTAAAAGATATTCCGATCAATTCTGCGGAAGAAGCATTGGCCGGGCGTTTGGCAGGAGTGCAGGTTACCGGTTCTGAAGGCTCGCCTGATGCACAGGTTCAAATCCGCGTAAGAGGCGGTGGTTCTATTACACAGGATAATGCTCCGTTATATGTGGTAGATGGAATCATCGTTGACAATGCACTTTCTACTTTATCACCACAGGATATTGAATCGATTGATGTGTTGAAAGATGCATCTGCCACCGCGATCTATGGAGATCGTGGTGCCAATGGCGTTGTTATTATCACTACAAAAGGTGGGCACAAAGGAAAAAGCAGTATCAGCTATAACGGCTTAGTTGGTGTACAAAAAGTGCCGCATGAATTGAGCGTGATGAATCCTTACGAGTTTGTGATTTATCAATATGAAAGAAGCCGCGGAAGCACCCAGAATGAACAGAATTTTTTAAATACTTATGGTACGTGGAATGATCTTTCTTTGTACAAACAAGCGCCTTTTGTAGATTGGCAAAACCAGGTTTTTGGAAGAGAGGCATTCATGCAAACGCATAATGTAAGCGTGTCTGGCGGCGGTGAAAAAACACAATTTAATCTAAGTCTTACTTACAATAAGAATGAAGCGGTAATGCTGAATTCTGATTATGACCGCAAACTGGTCAATTTTAAATTGAATCATGAAGTAAGTAAAAATTTTAAAGTCGGATTTAATGTCCGTTTTGATAACCAGGTGATCAATGGTGCCGGAACTTCAAATCCCGGAAGCAGCGGCTTGAATTTCCTGAGACAGGCCGTCCGTTATATTCCTTACTTATCGCCCGGGCAGGAAGTGGCAAATTATGATCCTGAATTGATCAATGAAACAAGTGGAAACGGATTGTATATAGTAAACCCACTTTTATTGATAAATTCTCAATACAAAAGACAATATCAAACGTTAGCAGGATTGAGCGGCTACGCTGATTATACGTTAACCCGTTTTCTTTCTTTCAGGACAACTGTTGGCTTCGATTATCATGATTATCGTACAAACAGTTATGACGATAGTTTGAGTTCCAATTCAATTTCAAATGGATCTGGAATGCCGATTGCAACGGTGCAACAAAGCAACAGGCAAACTTTTGACAATTCAAATGTTTTCACTTTTAGCAATAGGAAATTCAATGGTACTTTTAATGAGAATAATACTTTTGATTTTATTGCGGGCCAGGAAACTTATGAAGTGCGTTATAACACCAATACCATAATTCAGCGTTTTTTCCCATTGGGAACCACCGCTGAAAAGGCCTTGGGAAACCTGAACCTTGCAAGTCCGCCAACCGGAATTTCGCAGCCGGCCCCCACGAGCAATGAAGATGTACAAAGGATTTCATCATTTTTTGGTAGATTGAATTATGGCTATAAGGACAAATATCTTGCTTCTCTTAGCATGCGTGCAGATGGTTCATCCGTATTCGCTCGCGGCCGTCAATGGGGCTATTTTCCTGCCGCATCATTTGCATGGAAAATGTCTGATGAAAAATTCATGCATGGTTTGGAACCTTTTATTTCTAATGTAAAACTTCGTTTGAATTACGGTGAAGCCGGAAACAACCGAATTCAATCTTTCCTTTTCCTCACACAATTTAATACTCAACAGAATTATTATGGATTACAAAACCAGTTGGTTACAGCATTTGGCTCTGTTGGACTGTCAAATTCATTATTGACATGGGAATCAAATGTATCACGAAATTTAGGACTTGATTTCTCTTTGTTTAATAATCATGCTCAATTCAGCCTCGATTATTATCGCAATAAAACCAGGAATCTTTTGGTTTCTGTACCTGTTCCAACAACTTCAGGATACACCACACAAATTCAAAATGTAGGTGCTACTTCAAACAATGGATTTGAAGCGCAGGTAAGTGCGGGTATCATTCAAAAAAGAAACTTTAACTGGAATGCAAGTTTTAATATTTCATTCAATCAGAATAAAGTGTTGAGCCTAGGAAAACAAACTTCATTCCTTCAAAGTTCAGGATGGGCAGGTTCAAACAACCCTGCAGATTATATCATTAAAGTGGGGGCACCTGTTGGAAGCATGTATGGTTTGGTAAATGATGGTTATTATACAGTGGATGATTTTAATTATGATGCAACCAAAAATGTTTACATCCTTAAAGAGGGGGTTCCAAATGATGTAAGCGTTACCGGCCTTAATCCACAGCCTGGAATTATTAAATACAAAGATTTAAATGGCGATTCTGTTGTAAACAGCAATGATGAAAGAATTATTGGAAATGCAAATCCAAAATTTTTCGGCGGATTGAATCAACAATTTCAATACAAGAATTTTGATTTGAGCATCTTCATCAATTTTCAATATGGTAATGATATTTTTAATGATAATAAACTGGAATTTGGAAGTGGGTATACACCTAATGCCAATCTTCTTTCTATCGAAAATAATCGTTGGAAAACCATTGATGCAAACGGAAATGTGGTAACAGATCCGAAAGCGCTTGCCGAGCTAAATAAAAATGCCACTCTATGGCAGCCGATTACGACCGGAAGTGCTTTTTATCCTCAATCGTGGGCTGTGGAAGATGGTTCATTTATCCGTATTAATAATATCACATTCGGATATTCATTACCAAATTCATTAATCAAAAAAATGCGGATGCAGAGATTCAGAGCGTATGTTACTGTAAATAACCTGGCTGTGATTACTAATTATTCCGGTTATGATCCTGAAGTAAATACGAGAAGATCTACGCCGATGACACCCGGCGTCGACTTCTCTGCTTATCCCCGCAGCACGTCTTATATTTTTGGTTTAAATGTGACATTCTAAAATTTTAAAAATCATTTTATGAAAATAAAATCATTCTATCATTCATTAATTGCAATAACGGTTTTGACAGCCGCAGTTCAATTGAGTTCCTGTAAAAAATACCTGAAGTTGGATCCGATTTCTTCTTTTGGTCCTGAAACCGTTTTTGGCACCGTCGCCAATGCGCAAAAAGCAGTCCTCGGCGCGTACCAGGAAATGACCGGCGACCAGGGATATGGCATCCGTGTAAGCATGTATTTTCCTTATGATAATGATTGCATCATGGGCGCCGGCGGTCATGGCGATAACGACAGAAGAGATATCGGCAGATACAATCTTACACCAGGAAATCTTCAGTTGGCAAAACCTTTTAACCAATTATATGAAGGTGTTGAAAGATCGAACCAGTGTATCAAATACATTCCTCAAATGGATTTGTATAAAAACGGTTCGCCGTCAGATAAGGCAGAATTGCAAAGATTGTATGGAGAAGCATTAACTCTGAGAGCGCAATATTATTTTGAATTGGTAAGAAACTGGGGCGATCTTCCTGCACAATGGGAGCCATCAGCGGATCAGCCGGATTTGTTTTTGAAAAAAACAGATCGCGACAGTATTTATGATCACATTTTGAACGACCTTAAAACTGCTGAAGACCTGGTTCCGTGGCGCTCTGGCGTAGCTGCTTTAGGTGATGCGAACGATGAGCGAATTACAAAAGGAGCAGTAAAAGGTTTACGTGCAAGGATCGCATTATTCCGTGGAGGATATTCTTTGAGAAGAGATAATAAAATGGAGCGCGGAAGCGATTATTTAAAATATTACCAGATCGCCGACCAGGAATGTTTATCAATTATTCAATCAGGTGAACATTCTCTCGATCCAAGTTTCCGCGATTTGTGGCAGAATAATGTTGATGCTCATCAGATAGATCCTTTTGGCGAAATTATTTTCCAGGTAGCGATGGCCGGTGCAACTTCGGCAACAGACAGTAAGTTGGGAAAATATAATGGCCCCAATGGAAGCCTGATCGTTTTGCCAACTTATTTTTATCAGTTTGATTCAACAGATACGAGGAGAGATGTTACCATCGCACCTTTTAAAATCAACAATGACAATTCTCTTTCAGCGCTTGGAGCCACTAATCTTGCAGATGGAAAATTCCGTCGCAACTGGATTACGAATCCTGATGTAGATATCAGCAACCAGGCGCAAAACTTTAGTCTCAATTGGCCAATCCTCCGATATTCCGATGTTTTGCTGATGTATGCAGAAGCAGAAAATGAAATTAATAACGGGCCAACTGCAGGAGCAATTGATGCATTTCAAAAAGTAAGAATTCGCGCATTTGGCGGAAACGCTGATCTGGCAGGAACTCCACCTTCCGATAAAGCTGGCTTTTTTAATGCAATTGTCAATGAAAGAGCTTTGGAATTTGGCTCTGAAGGAATCCGTAAATATGATTTGATCCGCTGGAATTTGTTAGGAGAAAAATTATCAGAAACAAAACAGAACCTTGCAAAAATGGCTGCGTTTGCAGCGCCTTACGATAATCTTCCGGCTTCGATGTATTATTATCCCAATACCGATCCTAAAAATTATATTAACTGGGCAACATCTTTCTATCAACCAGCGCCTTCTTCCGGACCGGCTGGTGCTACAAAAGTTACCTGGATAAGCAGTTCCGTAAACAGCGGAAATTTCTCTTATTATGCTGAAGGTTTCAAACCAAATCACAGTGAATTATTCCCGATACCACAGGCATCAATTGATGCGAATCCCAATCTGACACAGGATTACGGGTATTAATTAATTTTTAAAAAGATTATAAAGAAATAAAGCTCATGAAAAAATTAAAATATCAATTATTTGTTGCTTTACTGCTGACGGTTGTTGTATTTTCCTGTAAGAAAGTAGAGCTTGAAAGGTTTACGCCAAATAAGATGTTTACTCCTACGGCACTAACAGTTTCCGGTGGCGACACTTCAGTTATTATTAGCTGGCCTGCATCATTATTTTCCGCAGGTAGCGGCGTAAATTATACTTTGGAGATTTCGCAGGATTCCACTTTTAAAGCAACTCCCGATCTTTCAATCAAAGTTGATTCAACTGCTGAGGTGGTAACTGACGATAAAATTAAAGACAGGACGCCTTATTTTGTCAGGGTTAAAGCCAATGCTACTGCTAATGCTGCGGAATCGGAATGGGTCAGCTCAACTACACCATTTTCTTTGGTAGGAGTACAAATTTTTCATCCTCTTCAAAGCGCTGATATCATTGATGATGCAGTGATACTTGACTGGACAACCACACAGGGAGTTGATAAAATTGTTTTTACAAAAGCAAACGGAGATACCATGCAAGTGGCGGTTACTGCTGATCAAAATGCAGCCGGAGAAGCTTTGGTAGAAGGCTTGTCAGCAGGAACGAATTATACTGCTGAAATTTTTGCAGGTAACAAAAGCAAAGGGCTTTTGACTTTTACTACAAAGGCTCCGGTAGTTGGAAATAATGTGGTTGATCTGAGGCCAATCGCAGACAGACCTTCTGTTTTATTTGATACATTATCTCAAATTTCGGCTGGTGCTATTGTTCTTTTAAAGAGAGGACGTACCTATACAATTCCATCTGCTTATACTTTTGATAAATCCGTTTCTATCAGAAGTGGCCTGGGATTCGGCAATCCTGCAGAGCTTCTGCTTTCGAATAATTTTGATGCTTCAGGAAATATAGATTCTTTAAATTTTTCTGATCTGACAATCGCTACAGACGGCAATGCAGATTATTTTATGAATATTGGCCATGAAACTGTAATTGGAAATGTAAAAGTTGAAAATTGTACAACTGAAGGTGTGTTTAATAACTCATTTATTCGTTTGAAAAAAGCCGGTGCTGAGATTAATAATCTGCTGATCAATAATTGCATCATTGATAGTTTTGGAATTGGCGCCAAGTATGCGGTTATTTATGCAAATGCCAGCAGCAGCGCAGTGATTGATAATATCAGTATTCAAAACAGCACCTTTTATTCTTTCTATTATTTTATCAGGCAGGACGGAGTGACCGGAACTTCATTGAACATCAATAATTGCACATTCAATGATATGATCAACCAGGGAGGATATTTTATTAATTATTCAGGAACATTTCCTCCAAAGTTTAATATCATGAATACAATTCTTGGAAGTACAATAGATCCTACAAATTCCAATGGAATCAAATCTTCTGGAAATGCAGTTTTGTCGAATACTTATATGACATCTGATTGTGTATTTAGCGCGAATCCTATTACCGGCGCCAATTCTTATTCCGGAACTGCGGGTGATTTATTTACGGATCCTGCAAATGGCGATTTTACGATCAAGGACAATTCATTTGCCGGCAAAAGCACTGCAGGTGATCCGAGATGGAGATAGCCTGATGAAATTAAAACAATTGATTTAATCAAATGATTAATCGGATCTAAACTTTTTCAATGCCTGTAGAATGCTGTGAGAACCTTCAAATTTTTTACTAAGGTTATTGGAATTAGATTTTAGGGTTTACAAATGATTACCATCATTCAAAAATTTTTTATTTGAAAAAAATATTAAATAATGTGAAAAGTTACTTGCCGTTATCAATCTTAGTTCTGATAATGTCTTTTGCGATTGCTCCAAATAAAAAGATAACTGTTTATCTTATCGGTGATTCTACCATGGCTGATAAAGAAGTAACAGCTTATCCTGAAACTGGCTGGGGAATGCCGTTTCATTACTTTTTCGATTCAACAGTTGTGGTAGATAACCGTGCTAAAAACGGAAGAAGTACAAGAACATTTATTGAAGAAGGAAGATGGAAACCGGTAGTTGAAAATTTGAAGGAAGGCGATTATGTGTTGATCCAGTTTGGCCATAACGATGAAGTACCAACAAAAAAGAGTTACACAACTCCTGAGCAGTTTACCATCAATTTGGAAAAATTTGTTTCAGAATCAAGAAGTAAAAATGCAATACCGGTTTTGATCACTCCGGTTGCCAGGAGAAAGTTTGATTCATCAGGAAAGATAGAAGAGACGCATGCTGTTTATACACAGCTTGTAAAAGATGTAGCAGCAAAATATAAAGTTCCTTTGATTGATCTGGATCAGAAAAGCCAGGAATTGGTGCAGCAGTTTGGGCCAGAAGCTTCCAAATATTTGTACAATTATTTATCGCCGGGCGAAAATCCGCATTATCCAGCAGGTAGAAAAGATGATACGCATTTCAGTGAATTGGGTGCAAGAAAAATGGCGGAAATTGTTTTATATGAAATAAAAAGCCTCAATCTTGGACTGGCAAATCATATTCGTGTCGTTCCTGTGAAAGAGAAAAAATAAAGTGAATGAAAATTTCAAACAATACAATTTATCGTATGATCAAAGCGAATTTAAAAAAGACATTATTTGTTTGTTTACTGGCGCTGCTTTCATTCGCTTTACCAATAAAAAAGCACATTACCGTTTGGATGATTGGCGATTCTACCATGTGTGAATATGATTCTTCACGTTTCCCGCTAACGGGGTGGGGAATGCCGTTTGCCCAATATTTTGATTCTTCTGTTACCATAAAAAATGTAGCAAAAGGAGGAAGAAGTACGCGTACTTTTATTGCTGAAGACCGTTGGCAAAAAGTGGTTGAGAATTTAAAAGAAGGAGATTATGTTTTCATACAATTCGGCCATAATGATGAAGCAAAAAATTATCCGGACCGATACACTACGCCTGACGATTACCGAAAAAATTTAATAAAATTTATTACCGAATCGAGGGATAAAAAAGCGATCCCTGTTTTGATAACCCCGGTGAGCCGCAGGAAATTTGATGCAAATGGAAATGCCATTGAAACTCATGAAGTGTATTCCAAAATTGTGCGTGAAGTAGCAGCGCAAATGGATGTTCATTTGGTTGACCTGGATGCAATGAGCCTGAAATTATTGCAACAATTTGGAGAAAAAAATTCAGCATTATTATTTATGCAACTGGAACCTGGCGAAAACCCGAATTATCCATCAGGCGTTCATGATAATACTCATTTTAATGCTTATGGAGCAAGACACGTAGCGGAATTGGTTTTGCAGGCAATCAACGATTTGCATCTTGAAGTTTCTGACCGAATTTTTAAAAAATCATAAATCATAAATCCTGCATCATAAATCATACATCCTTATTATGAAGTTTAAAAAATTATTCAGTTTAAAATATTGGGCGATTGCGTTATCGTTTTTGATCGTTACTTGCGGTTGTTCTGCACAACAGGCAGCAGAACAAGGTTGGAAAGATCTGCCATTGATTTTAAAAAATATTGTGCATCCAACTTTTGCAAATCGCGATTATTCCATTTTGAATTATGGTGCAAAAGCGGATGGAAAAACAGATTGCCTTCCTGCTATAAAAGCAGCGATTTCAAAATGCAGTAAAGACGGTGGTGGCAGGGTTATCATTCCTGCAGGAACTTATTTTGTAAAAGGACCGATTCATCTGCAAAACAATGTGAACCTGCATCTGGGAGAAAATGCAGTCCTAAAATTCAGCACCGACGATAACGATTATCTTCCTGTTGTGCTCACGCGTTTTGAAGGTGTGGAACTGATGAATTATTCGCCGCTGATTTATGCATACGGACAAACGAATATTGCCGTAACCGGTAAAGGAGTTTTGGACGGACAGGCTGATAATGATCATTGGTGGAATTGGGTAGGAAAGAAATCGTTTGGCTGGAAAGAAGGAATGCCAAAGCAAAGCGACAAAGAAAATGAGCCCGCATTGATGGAAATGGCTGCGAAAGGGGTTCCGGTTAAAGATCGCGTTTTTGGAAAGGGACATTGTATGCGTCCGACGTTTGTAGAATTTTATGATTGCAAAAATATTTTGATCCAGGGTGTTACGATCATCAATACGCCATTCTGGATTTTGCATCCAACGCTGAGTGAAAATATTACCATTGATGGCGTTACCATAACCAGTCTTGGGCCAAATAATGATGGTTGCGATCCCGAATCCTGTACGAATGTTTTAATTAAAAATTGTTTGTTCACGAATGGCGATGATTGCATCGCAATTAAAAGCGGTCGTGATGCAGATGGACGCAGAATAAATATTCCTTCAAAAAATATTATCGTACAGAATTGCCAGATGAAAGATGGGCATGGCGGTGTGGTAATTGGCAGTGAAACGTCAGGCGGAGTGGAAAATGTTTATGCAGAAAATTGTGTGATGAGCAGCAAAAATTTGGAACGCGCTATTCGCATCAAATCAAATTCATGTCGGGGTGGTGTGTTGAAAAATTTCTATTTCAGAAATATAAAAGTAGGAGAGGTGCGTGAAGCGGTCGTGAAAGTGAACATGCATTATGCAAACAATGAAAAGGGCGCTGATTGCAATTATCCGCCGGTTTTATCACGGGTTTATGTTCAGAATGTGACGAGCCAAAAAAGCCAGTATGCCATTTACATTGAAGGCCTTGATGATAAGCCGGTGAGCAATATTTACATCGGTAATTGCGATTTTCAAAATGTTGCAAAAGAAAATTTTATAAAGGACGCAACAGAGATTCATGTTACCAATACATTGATCAACGGAAAGAAAGTGAAAATCAATTAACCTCTTTTAAATAAAAAAATATGCGCAGTTGTAATCCGCGTTTTAAATATTTTATTTACTGCCTGGTATTTTTTTCTTTTTCAAAAAATGTGTCAGCACAACAAAAATTCGGGATTGAAAATGTTTCCGGTTTTTCTGACAGCAAGCATCATTGGATGGATATCACCGATCATGAACAAGTGATCGTTCCATTAAAAGATCAGCAAAGTTATCCGCCTTCAAATGTTCGGGAAATAGCAGATAACATTTTATTGTATCAACAGCCAAACGGAGGCTGGCCGAAGAATTATGACATGCTTGCGATCCTTACAACGGGACAAAAAGATGCATTGACGTCGCATAAAGATTCCAATCATACAACCATTGATAACGGAGCCACTTATACACAAACAGAATATCTCGCAAAAGCGTATTCCATTCTTGGAGATAAAAAATATAAAGACGCTTCGATCCGCGGAATAAATTTCATGTTGAATGCACAATACGACAATGGTGGCTGGCCACAATTTTATCCCGACAAAAGTGGCTACCGCAAATACATTACGTTCAACGACGACGCTATGATTGGTGTGCTTACTGTGTTTCAGCACATCGTTCAGAATGAAGCTTATTTTTCTTTTATTGATAATGATTTAAGAAATCGCGTTGAACAATCATATCAAAAAGGAATTGCTTGTATTTTAAAATGCCAGGTAAAAGAGAATGGAAAACCAACCGTTTGGTGCCAGCAACATGATAATATAACACTGAAACCAGTTGGCGCAAGAAGCTTTGAACTTGCTTCGAAAGCAAGCGAAGAAAGTGCCAATATTGTGGAGTTTTTAATGCAAATAAAACATCCAAATAAACAAATTGTTGATGCGGTAACAGATGCAGTAAATTGGTTTAAGGAGGTGGCGATCAAAGATGCGCGCATCAAAACGGTGCCGGCAAAAGATGTCGTTTATAAATATCACGAAGCAAAGGATGATAAAATTGTCGTTACTGATTCTGCTGCTCCCGATATGTGGACACGATATTATGAGTTGGGAACGAATCGTCCTTTTTTTGCAAACCGTGATGGGAAGCCGGTTTACGAATTTTCGGAAGTGTCACGCGAACGAAGAACCGGTTATGCATGGTATGGCTATTGGCCTGAAAAAATTATCCGCGAATATCCAAAATGGTTGCAGAAAATGAAAGTAGAAAATGAAGAGAAATGAAAAGCTTTTTTTCCATATTGATAATTGATTTTGCCTTCGCTTTTCTTTTGACAGGGTTTAGAAGTATCGATCAGCAAAGAATTTTACATTCTTTTTCTGAAAAATATGATTTCGTTGTTGCCAAAGATGGAAGCGGAAATTTTACCACCATTCAATCGGCGATTGAAGCGTGTAAATCCTTTCCTTATCAACGAATCAGAATTTTTATCAAGAACGGAACTTATCATGAAAAGATTTTTATTCCTTCATGGAACACAAAAATTTCACTGATCGGACAAAGCAAGGACAGCACGATTATTTCCTATGATGACTATTTTAAAAAAATAAATAAAGGGCCAAACAGCACTTTTTATACAGCCACTTTATTGGTGCAGGGAAATGATTTTCATGCAGAAAATTTAACGATA
>Ga0157371_10003457_pt1 | contig 14318 bp, 13 predicted proteins | sample C45metaG_FD_113462 | JGI IMG/M metagenome (GOLD analysis project Ga0157371, IMG submission 113462) | Corn rhizosphere microbial communities from Kellogg Biological Station, Michigan, USA - C4-5 metaG | ecosystem: Host-associated > Plants > Roots > Rhizosphere > Soil | place: USA: Michigan...
CCGAGCCGAGGCCCGCGCGGAGGATGTCCGAAGCACCCTGGTAGCCGCCATTTATCTTTCGCTGGCCTGAAGGGTGAGTGAATTGCCCCGTTTTTATAGACATCCTATGACCGCTTTTGGCCGGTTTCTGTCTGTCACGACCGACCGAAATCGACCCATAGCGGCCAGTGGCATTTATCGGCGAATGAACAGGGTTGCTTGTTATCTGACATGAAAAATTTCAGAAATTACACTGAAGGCTTTTTTTCCGTCGGATTCATAAAGACCCCGTAGTGATATCTGGTCGCTAAGACGATGTAGACGGAAATGATTGTAGAAAGCCTGGCCCAACCGCTGGCTCTCGAAGTTACCTTTGTCCCAACGCTCCAGGAACTCATCGTAGGCCGCTCTCTCAATTTCCGATCTTATTCTACTTTCCAATACAGGCCCCAATTGATGGTGAGTGCTGACTGGAGCCTACGAAAGCAATACTGCCGACGTAAGGCACGTCAATCTCGGTGATCGCTTTTGACCGATTGCCACCTGTTGTGAAGGGTCGCAGGCGACCTAATGCAGCCCTTCTGTTCATTGGGTCTGTAACTGTCGGCTCTCGACAGACCCGGAGAATCGGGCTTGCATTGAATTACTTGCACTGCAATTGCTGCTGGGTCTGTTTCATTCGAAAGGTCAGATCAGGACTTAGTATGCGGCTGAGCGATTCTTTCCCTGCGTACACGGATTATAAATCTGGCGAATACTCTCGCTGGTTCCTACATAGGTTTTGGTACCTGGTACCGCCACAGCCGAGTAATTCTTGCGATCGGTGACCTGAATAAAACTTCCTTGCGCAGCCGTGAAGCTCTCAGTGTTTGGTGGCACTAGCACGCTCAGGAACTGGGCTTTTTTGTCGAGGGCCAAGGCACCTCCCGGGGTGATTGGCGCCAGCATGGCGACCCAACGTTCACTGAATAGGTAGAAGGTATCGGCTGCGGCTCTGCCACTTTGCAGATGGGCACACTGCACATCGCTGGCTTTGATGACTTCAGCTTGCTGGTAGATGCCGCCCTTATAGAGGGCCAACACTAGCTTGCTCTTGGTCAGCACACCTAGGCCTTGCTTGGCTCTGCACACTTGCAAATCACCATAGGGAGATAAACACCAGTTGGTTTCGGTGATAGTGACGATTTCGTCTGCGCTGAGCTTCAAATCGCGTTCAATATTGGCGCGGGCTTCCGGGGTTTCGTAAGGGATGGCGCATGCGCTCAATAGAGCTGCGAGGGTAAGGGCGAGTAGCGGGGTTCTCATCAAGCGTCCTTTGCTGCTGGAAGGTACATGTAAATGACGAATATTTTTTGCAGATCTCTTCCTTCAACACTCTACGAGTCAGGCAATCGCGAGAGCAGGAGAAAATAGCCGTCGTTGAGATTGTTCTGAGACAAGAACATCAAAGCGGACGATGTGATCGACAAGCTCTGACCGCTGATGACGGTTGAGCAGATCCTCCTCCGGTCTAAGTGCCGGAAAATTATACAGATCGCGCTGAGTTTAAAGAGCTGTTGGAGAATTTGCTAAAACTCGTCGTTTGAATTTCTCGACAGCTAGCGCGCGACTGAGATCCATTTTGGGTCAGACGCCGCGTTGTGCGCTGACGTCCAAAAAAGGCAGCTATCGTGAGAGTCCGCTTCTGGCCGTTTGCTGCCTGTCGCGAAGGCAGTTACCGACCCGAAGCAGTCTTTTGCTTTTGCCTGTCTATGAGTTTATATAGCCTCGCGAAATTCGTTTCGCGCACTCATTGCAATATCCAGGACCCTTTTATGCATACTGACCAGACTAGGCTACTCGCCCTCGCATTCCTTGAGATCAGGGCATTGCTTGCTGATTATCTGGGCAGCGATGTCGATGCTCCAATGAGCGTCCGTGTCGCGGCGCATATGGCCTACGCACTCCACAATGAAGCGGAGGCTGCATACAGCAACGCTGACTTTCAGCTCGACCAAGCCACCCGGAAAATCGCCGCGATCGATCAGATTCTTGGTGTTACGGATGGTGCCGCGTTGTTGAGCAGATTTGAAATCGAGGCCAAAGTCATTCTGGATAGCGCTCAACCTGGATGACCGCTTCTGGCCGATAGCTGCCCGTCATGAAGGGCCGCAATCGCAGAAAAGCTGCCGATCATCACGGGCAGCTTTTGGCCGTTACGGGAGTGCGCGCAGGCATTACCACCTTGCGCGCCCGCCGCTACCGAAAACAGGTCACTCGACGCCAGACACCTGCGACTCAGGGCTGACAAGCGCAGCCTGCCCCTTATCGCTGACATGGGGAATCAGCGTGCTGGCCTCCAGGTCCCGCATCAGTTCGGTGAGCATCTGCCGCTGGTTCTCTGTGATGGGCGGAGGCACGTACCAGGCGCCCACGCTCATGCCCTCGCGCTTGTAGGTGAAGGTGCGCAGCAGCTCTCCGTCCTTGTAGAGCTTGCCGGTGAGGTTGTGCACATAGCTGTAGGGCATCGGGAACGTCAGCAGCGTCAGGGCATTGAGCGCGACCAGCACCCCGGCCCCTTTGCCCGGCGGCTGGCTGATGACCAGGCCATAGCCTTTGCGCGCGAACCCATGGTCGACGAAGGAAAACGCGCCAGACGACCTGACCGCCGTGGTCAGCTCGTCGCGCTGCTGGACGTCGAAACGCGAGTAACCGTTCGGCACCACCATCAGGCTCATCGGCACATAGGTTTTTTCCGCGTGGTAACCCAGCGGCTTCATCGAAGGGTTGCAGCCGCCCAACAACAGCAACCCGACCACGCTCAGTCCTACCTTGAACAGGTTGTTCACTGCTTCGCCTCCAGCGGTTTGTTCGCCAGATTTGCGGCCTGCATGTCCCGGGCAAAGGCGCGGGCGACACGGCGGATGTTTTCCTGCCGCTCGGGAATGCCGAGGTCGAACAGCCAGGAGTACTTGGTCATGTAGTTTTCATAGTGATAACGGTTCAGCACCTTGCCATCGCGCATCACGGTGAATTCGGCCTTGGTGTCCAAGTCGTTCTGCAAGGGCAACAGGAACAGGGTGGCGCAGCTGAGCAGCAGCAGCGGCGTGGGCGCGAGCTTGCGCTGGGCATCCAGCTTGACCATCACTTGGGTTTCCCCTTCGCCGGCGGCACCGTTGTCGACCTTACTGAACACACCGCTTTCACGCAGGTAATTGCGCAGCTCGTAACTGTGTTCCAGCGAATCGACCATCACCGTGATCGGCGGCAGGTAATCATGACCCACCTGGATCTGCGGGTCGGGCAGGGTCTGGGTGCCCGCGCAGCCGCCCAGCAGCAGGCTTGCGGTGAGGAGCAGGGTCTTTTTCATTGTTTGGGTTCCTTGTTGTTCACCACGTCGGCCGCTGGCATGGGCATGACGAAGGGAAAAGCCGGTGCCATGTTGAGGTTCAGGGGCAGCAGGGGTGGCAGCCCGGGGGTGTAGCGCCGCGCGATCACTTCATCCCGTGTCTGTTTGCCGCCATGGAAGAACAGGCAGGCCGAAACCCCGAGGCAGCTAGAGCGGAATTCGCCCATGTAATACGCCTTGCCTGCCTCCAGGTGCATGGGCACGAGGAACTGCTCTCGCGCCTGGAGGCTGCGATAGCCTCCGTTGTAGCCGCTCCAGAAAAACTGGAAGTCATAAAATTCGTAGTCGCCGGGCTTGAGCGGCATGACGAAGACGCTGGCTTCGCCGGGGAGCGCCTTCTTGTTGCTGCCGTGGACCTCTTCGATGTCCTTTGGGGTATGTGCTACTTCGGCATGTCCCCACCAGGCCGCCGCGCCGTATTGCGAGCCGCGCTGGCGCAAAAGGATGCGCTGGTTGGTGTAGGCGTTGTCTCGGCCTAGAGGGCCGATGCTGCCTACAAGGTACGCGACCGGACCGCCCGCAGCCGGTTGCAGGGGATCGCTGACCAGGACGGGGGATTGGGCGGCGCAGGCCGTGAGCAGGGCAAGGGGCAGCAGACGTGCGAATGCACGCAGGACTACAGGCATAAAAGGTCCTTGTTGAGGGGGGCGTTCCATCGGTTGCCGGAGGTGGAGCGGGGGGGAAGAACGATGCCTTCCGACTGTGGGGCTGGATGATATAGCGAGGTAGGGCATGACGCGAGATTTTAGTATGGCTATGTGCCATGTTTTTTGAGGCGGGGCTCGCCAGACCGGCGTTTTGCCCATCAACCAGGGTTGGTTCTACGCTTCACAGATAAATGGCTACTAGAGCTAGTCCGCTTTGATAATTCGACCTGGCAAAGGTCACGCTGAGTTTGGATTTATGGCTGGTAATTGATAGTAGGTTGATCAATCCGTATCTCGGTTTCCTGAAATCTGCTCAGACTGATTTTCATAGTTTTGGATGTCTGCTTTTGGCAGTTTTCGTCCATTGGCAACCGACTGAAATCGAACCAATGGCAGCCTGTCACTCGGAGCTGTTGTATAGCGGCTGCATCAGTCATTCGCAGCGGCGTGAGGATAAGACGGCTGGTGTATAGCGTCGGGGGGGCAATCCATCGCATAAATCCTTGGTAAGAGTCGTCGCCGGTTTTGCCAATACTTTCCTAACAATTGCGCCTTTGTCGAGTGTCTACACCTGGCCGTTTTCAGCCCTCAAGACCTGACCTTAACTGGCTAACGTATCAAACGATATCGTCGATGAGTATGTGATGCAGCCCGCGGCTGCACTGCTCGATGCGCGCCTCAACCTTGTATACGTTGCGCAGCATTTGTTTGGTAATGACCTCGTGGCTTGGGCCGCTGCCTTGAGTGGTGCCGTCCGCGATAACCAGCACCTGATCGGCAAAGCGCAGTGCCTGGTTCAGGTCGTGGATGGCGATGAACACAATGACCTCGCGTTTGCGGGCCAGTTTGCGCATGAAGTCCAGCACCTGCACCTGGCGATACATATCGAGGGCGCTGGTGGGTTCGTCCATCAGCAGGATTTCCGGCTCGCGCACCAGCGTTTGTGCGATCGAGACCAATTGTTGCTGACCTCCGCTCAATTCGCCGAGGTTGCGGAACGATAGTCCCGTGATGCCCAACGCCGCGAGAATCTCGTCGACCAGTTTCAATTCGTCGTCGTGTACGACCCAGCCCGGTGTCAGTTGTTTACGCGCCAGCAGCACTGATTCGTAGACCGTCAGCCGGGCGCTGGCATTCAAACCCTGAGGCATATAGCTGATGCCCTGCGCGCCTTTTTTTGAGTCTTGCAGGATGACCTGCCCGGGGCCATCGATCAGCCCGGCCATGCGTTTGAACAATGTCGACTTGCCTGCGGCATTGGGCCCGACCACTGCGACCACCTGACCACCGAAAAAAGCCGCGGTCGTGACACCGCGGATGATCTCGCGCTGGCCGTAGCGGGCACCGAGATTCTCCAGCTGAAGCGTTACCATGAATTTTTCTTCCCGCCGAGAATCAAGGATATGAAGAACGGCACGCCGATCAACGAGGTGACGACCCCGATGGGGAATATCGCGCCCGGTATCAGGGTTTTGCTGACCACAGAGCTTGCCGACAGAATCAATGAGCCGGTCAGCAACGAGGCCGGCAAAAAGAACCGTTGGTCTTCACCAATCAGCATGCGGGCGATGTGCGGGCCAACCAGCCCGATGAATCCGATGGTGCCGACAAAGGCCACCGGAAACGAGGCGAGCAGGCTGACCATGATCAGTGTCTGAAATCGCAGGCTGCGCACGTTGATGCCGAAACTGGCGGCCTTGTCATCGCCCAGTCGCAGGGCCGTCAGGGCCCAGGCGCGTTTGGCGAAAATCGGCAGGGTGATGAGAATGACCAGGCAGATCACCCCGAGCTTCGGCCAGGTGGCCTTGGTCAGGCTGCCCATCGTCCAGAACACCACGGCGGCCACGGCTTGCTCGGTAGCGAAAAACTGCACCAGCGCCAGCAGCGCATTGAACGTGAACACCAGCGCAATGCCGAGCAGCACGATGGTTTCTGCGGTGACGCCGCGACGCATGCTCAAAAAGTGGATCAACAGCGCCGACAACATGGCCATGATGAACGCGTTCAACGGCACCATGAACTGTGCTGCGAGCGGAAACAGTGCGACACCGAACGCCAGCCCCAGCGCCGCACCAAAACTGGCGGCGGCGGAAATGCCCAACGTAAACGGACTGGCCAACGGGTTGTTGAGGATCGTCTGCATCTGGGCGCCCGCCAGCGACAACGCCGCGCCGACGGCGACGGCCATCAGGGCCACCGGAAGGCGGATGTCCCACATCACCACACGCACTTGCGGTGAAGCGCTGTCCGGCGAGAACAGCGCGCCGAGGACTTCGCGCAAGCTGTAACTCGCGGGCCCCAGCGCCAGGTCGAGCAATACGCTGCACAACAGCAAGATCAGCAGTCCGGCGAGAATCAGGCGTTTACGCAGCACCAGGCGACGATAGGTTTCGCGCTGGACGACCACGGCGTCGGTCAATGAACTCATGGTTTTACCTCAGGCTGGCGCAAGCTGACAAAGTAACCGGACTCATAAGGCACCGGCAGGAAGCGCTCATGCAGTTCGCGAAATGACGCGTCCGGATCCAGATCGGCAAACAGCGTTGGATGGAACCATTTCGCCAATTGCTGGATGGCCACGAACTGGTAGGGGCTGTTGTAGAACTGATGCCAGATGGCGTGAAAGGCTTGATCGTCCTGAGCCTTGATCCCGGCGTAGGCCGGACGCTGGGTGTACCAGGCGAGTTTTTTCCTGGCTTGAGCCATGTCCGCGCCCGGACCGACACCCACCCAATGGCCGCCGGGGGCAAAGGCTTCCCAGTTGGCGGTGGTGACAACGACATGCGCCGGGTTGGAGACGATGACCTGCTCGGGGTTCAACTGGCCGAACGTGGTGGGAATGATGCGGCGGGCGATGTTGTTGCCGCCGGCCATATCGACGAACAGGCCGAAGTTCTCGTTGCCGAAACTCAGGCAGCAATCATCGGTGTAGCCTCCGATGCGCTCGATGAACACGCTGGGGCGGGGTGGGTGTTGTTTCTCGATGACGTCGGTGACGCGATGAATCTGCTGGTTGCGAAAATCGATGAAGGCTTCGGCGCGTTGCTCCTTGCCGAACAGTTGGCCGAACAGGCGCATGGTCGGTTCGGTGTTCTGGATCGGGTTATTGCGAAAGTCGACGTAAACCACCGGGATGCCCAAGGCGTCGAGCTTCTCGATGTAGCGCGCATCTTCGGTGGCATGCTGCGCTTCAATATTGAGGATGATCACGTCCGGGCGCTGGGAGATTGCCTGCTCGATATCGAAGGTGCCGTCTTCAAACCCGCCGAAGGTGGGGATTTTTGCGATGTCGGGGAATTTGCGCAGGTACGCGCCGTAGGTGTCCGGGTCTGACTGGATCAGATCCTTGCGCCAACCGACGATACGCTCGATGGGGTTTTGTGTGTCCAGCGCGGCAACCAGATATAACTGCCGGCCTTCACCGAGAATGACGCGCCTGACCGGCAAGTGCACCTTGACCTTGCGTCCCAGCAGATCGGTCACCTCGGTGAGCGCCGGATCCGCTTCAGCGGCGAGCACGCTGCGCGGTGCGAGGCAAAACACTGCCATGCTCAGCAGTCCTGCCAGTAGCAGCGCAGCGAAAGCGTGGCTGCGTCGATCAAAAGTCACCATGGTCAAAGCCTTTGCAAAAGCCAGAACGGTCAACGGCTCACACCGTCACCGGGCTGAACGTTTCAGAAATCGACAGTCGCCGACAGTAATAAGGTGCGCGGTGAGCCCTGGGAGAACGCGCCGTAAGAGGCAACGCCCGACCAGTATTCGTGGTCGAGCACGTTTTGCACGGTGGCGCGAAACGTGGTTGGTCGTTCATCGATGCGGGTGGTGTAGCGTGCGCCGACATCGAAGCGCGTCCAGTCATCCAGTTGCTGGGTGTTGGCCTGGTTCACGTACTGGCTCCCGGTATGAATCGCACCACCGGTGAGCGTCAGGCCTTCGACCCACGAGGTATCCCATTCGGCCCAGAGGTTGGCTTGCACCTGCGGCACGCCGACCGGTTTGTTGCCACGGTTGGCGGCTACCCCGGTTTCGGTCAGTTGCGCATCGAGCAGGGTTACGCCACCGAGCAGGCGTGTGCCTGGTACGACTTCGCCGAACACATTGAGCTCCAGCCCGCGGTTGCGCTGTTCGCCCTGCACCGAAAACACACCGGATACCAGCTCGCCACTGGGTTTCTTGATTTGAAACAGGGCAAGTGTCGAGGTGAACGTGCCGTAGTCGACCTTGACCCCGAGTTCCTGTTGTCGGGAGACATAAGGGGCAAAGATCTCGCCGGCGTTCGACGCGGCGGAGGGGGCAATGTCACCTTTGCTCAGGCCTTCGACATAGTTGTAATAGAACGAAACGTGGTCCCAGGGTTTGACCACCACACCGAAGAGCGGCGTGGCTTTGCCATCGTCGTAAGAGGTGGTGACCGTGCCGACCGCGTTGTAGTTGTCGGAGTGGATGTTCTGTTTGCGCAAGCCGAGCGTTACCTGAACGCGCTCATCCAGCACTGACAGCGTGTCGGCGAGAGCCACGCTAGTCAGTTCGCTCTCGGACACCTTGGGCGTGTCCGGCTTGAGGATGGCAGGTTCCGGGCGATCCACCGGGTGATAGATATTCGACAGGATGGGTGGTCCGGAAATGATCCCCCGGGACAGTACATCCCGATAACGGCTGACCTGCAGGGCGGCCCGGTGACTGATCGGCCCGGTGTCGAAGCGCAGGCGCGCACCGGCGTCGACGGTGTACCGTTCGACTTCGAATTTGTAATAGCCGGGAATGGAAGAGGTGTCGCCGGCCGCATTGATGATGGTCGGGGTCTGGTCGGACATGCGCGCGACGTCCGATTTGCCGCCGCCGGCGTGGGCGAACACGGTCAACGCGTCGCTGAGGTCGTATTCGCCGCTGAGAAGGGCCGATTTGTCACGGGTTTCGGACCAGCCCCATGCCTGGCTCACATTGGTACGGCCATTGGCGGCAGAGGGAATGTCCACGCCCGGGGCGATCAGAAACGGCCTCGAGGCGGCATCGAAGTGTTCTTTCTGGTTGAGCCAGTCGAAAGTGGTTCGCAGGCGTTCACCCTCGTAGTCGAGGGATATGGCGCCGATATCGACGTGACGGGATTGATCGTCGATCGCTGTGTCGCCCTGCTGAGTACTGCCGTTGATGCGCACGCCGAACCGGCGTTCCTCACCAAAGCGTCGGCTGACATCGAGGTGGCCACCGACCTGTGAATCCATGGCATAGCTGGCGGTGAAACGGGTCAGGTCCTCATCGAGGGAGCGCTTGGGCACGACGTTGATGACGCCGCCGACCGCGTTGTTGGGCGACATGCCGTAGAGCAGGGCGCCGGGGCCTTTGACCAGCTCGATGCGCTCGGCGTATTCGGTGAATACCCGGTAGTTGGGCGCCACGCCGTACACGCCGTCAAAGGCCAGTTCGCCGAGGTTGCCTTCACCAACCGGAAAACCGCGGATGAAGAACGAGTCGACAATGCCTCCCGTCTGCCCCGTGGAGCGCACCGATGAGTCGCGCTCCAGCACATCGCCGACGGTGACGGCCTGCTGATCCTTGATCAGCGTCGAGGTGTAGGTGCTGACGCTGAAAGGCGCGTCCATCACATCGGTGTTGCCAAGGATGCCCAGGCGCCCGCCATTGGCGACCTGCCCGCCGGAATACACGGTTGGCAGGGTCTCGGTGCGTTTGTCGGTGCCGATAACGGCCGTTTCATCCAGCGTCACCCGGCGCGGCACCAGTGTGTAGCTGCCGTCGCGGCGCGCAACCATGTCCAGGCCACTGCCCTCCAACAAGCGAGAGACCGCCTCCTGGGTGGAGTAGTTGCCGACCAGTGCGGGACTGATCAGGCCTTCGGTCAACGATGGCTGGAACGACAGTGCGATGCCGGCGTCCACGGCAACGCTCGACAGGGTCGCACCAAGGGGGCCGGAGGGAATGTCATAGGCACGGACCGCGACAGCGTCCAGTTGCTCAGGCACGACGGCCAAGGCAAACGGGCAAATGGCACCGATCAGGACAAGGCTTAGCAACGCACTGCGAAAAACTGGGCTGAACTGACGATCCGGGCGCAGGAGGCGTGCAGCGAACATGAATGGATGAACCTATAAACAGGACGAAAAAGTTCTTCTTCCCCATAGCCAGTCGAGATCAAAAAAAGTATCACCTGTGCGCACTTTTTTTGGCTCAGGCCGGCGAGAGCATGACCCAGAAGCCATTCAAGTGGCCGCTGACGAGAATCGGGTAGGTCTGCGCCAACATGTTCAACGTGCGCTGGGTGTCGCTAATCGGATAGGCACCGGAAATGCGCAGGTCGGCAATCGCCGGATCGAGACGCACGAAGCCGTGGCGATAGCGGGTCAGTTCGGCGACGAAGTCCGCCAGGCGCATCTTGTCGGCCATCAACATGCCTTGGGCCCAGGCGCCGATGTAACGATCGGTGGCGGTGACCTGGCCAAAGGTGTCGGACGAAAAGTCGGTGCGTTGGCCGGCATTGATGATCAATGGCGATCCCTGGCGATTGTCGGCAAGGTTCACCTGCACCGCGCCTTCCAGCACTGCAAGGTGAGTGCGTGACTGCAGTTCTCGAACGGTGAACCGTGTGCCCAGTGCCTGCATTCGGCTCTGGCGGGTGCTGACCAGGAAAGGCCGCGCCAGCGGGGAAATATCCGGTGCGGTCTGCACCAGTATTTCGCCTTCGCGCAGACGGATGAGCCGTTGGTGGGCGTCGAACAGCACGTCGATGGCGGTATCGGTGTTCAGGGTGATGTGCGAGCCGTCAGCCAGGGTCAACTCGCGTCTCTGGCCGACAGCCGTGTGATAGTCCGCCGACCATTGCAGGGTTTGCGCCAGCTTCCAGCTGCCCAAACCGGCCGGCAGGATCGCCAGAATCATCGCCAGTTTGCCCAGCGCTGCGCGACGTTGCGGGCTGCTTGGGCGATCCAGTGCCGACATCGCCAGTGACGGTGGCAGACCGCCGAATTTGCTCTGCAATAACTGCGCGCGACCCCAGGCACGACCACGTTCGGGCGTGCTGACTTTCCAGCATTCCCATTCGGCACGTTCAGCGTCACTGAGTTCGCGCTCACTGAGGCGCATCAGCCAGTCTGCGGCTTCTTCAAGGGCCTGGTGATCGGGATGAGGTGCTTGCCGGCGACTGAGCATTTACTCCACCAGCAACAGGCATTGCACGAAGGCTTGCTTCATGTAGCGTTTGACGGTGATCAGTGACACGCCCAGTTGCTCAGCGATGTCATCGTATTTCAGGCCGCTGATCTGCGAGAGCAGGAACGCACTTTTGACCAAGGGGGGAAGGGCGTCGAGCATTGCATCGATTTCGTGCAGGGTCTCCAGCACCATGAAACGCAATTCCGGCGAAGGCACTTCGGGAGCGGGCACATGAGCAAGGGCATCCAGATAGGCACGTTCCAGTGCCTTTCGCTGGTACCAGTTGATCAGGATGCCCTTGGCCACGCAGCTCAGGTACGCGCGAGGTTGTTCGATGACCGTGACCCGGGAGGCGAGGATCCGAGTGAAGGTGTCCTGTGCCAGATCCGCCGCATCCATGGCGTTACCCAGTTTTTTTCTCAGCGTCGCATACAGCCAGCCGTGGTGGCCGCTGTACAGGGCTTCGATCGCACGCAGGTGATCGTCGTTGTTCGCGGAAAGGGTTTCGCTCATGGCTGCAGACTTTTATGCAATTGAGAAGTATTCCCAATGCTAGATTACAAAGCGGCTGTGACGCAAGCAGCGATTGGTATCCCTTTCAGACGCGTGGCAGGCGGATCAGTGCTTCGATCATCGTGTCGATTTCGGCCTCGGTGTTGTAGGCATGGAGTGAGGCGCGGCTGACCTCCGCCAAGTCCCTGTGCTGCATGTCGAGCAGGGTCGAGCGCAACGTTGAGGTGGAGACATTGATGCGTTTTTCCTGGGCGGCCAGCCATTGCTGGACCTGCGCGGCACTGCTGTTCTGGTGGGTGAATGTCACGATGCCTGATTTGATAGCGCCGAGATCCTGCGGTGTCATGCCCGGAATGTTCGCCAGTCGATGACGCATGTGACTGGCCAGTTGTTGAATCCGTAGCCACATCGGCTCGATGCCTTGAGCCAGCGCGTACTCCACCGCCGCACCGAGGCCCAGCTTGGCGGCGACGTTGCACTCCCAGTTCTCGAAGCGTCGTGCGTCGGCGCGGATGTTGAACGTGTCGGATGTCAGCAAGGACGCCGCATGCAGGTCGAGAAAGGCCGGCTCCAGGTTCTGGCACAGAGCGCTTTCAACATACAAAAATCCCATCCCCCTCGGCCCACGTAAATATTTGCGGCTGGTGGCGGCGAGCATGTGACAGCCGACTTTCTGCACATCAATGGGCATTTGCCCGACACCTTGGCAGGCATCCAGCAAAAACAGCACGCCGGCGGCCCGAGCGAGCGCGCCGATCTGCTCGATGGGTTGGACCGGCCCGCCATTGGTGGCGATCACGGGCAGGGAGATCAATGCGACGCGGTCATCGTCGAGCATGTCTTTCAGGCCCGGCAGCGACACCTGGCCTTGCTCATCATTGGGGATGATGCGGATTTCAATGCCGCGTTGCCTTTTCAATTGCAGGTAGGGGATGTAGTTGCCGGCGTACTCGGTGGTTGAGGTGAGCACCACATCACCGGGTTGCAAGGGCAACGAATAGAAAGCCATGTCCCAGGCGCGGGTCGCGTTTTCGATCACCGCGATTTCATCAGGCCGGGCGTTGATCAGGCGGCCGATGGCGCCATAGACATTCTCCAGTTCGGCCGACTGTTGCCCGGCGGCTTCATAACCGCCGAGGTTCGCCTCAAGCTGGATGTGGCGGGTCATGGCCTCGATCACCGACTCGGGCATCAGTGCCGCGCCGGCGTTGTTGAAGTGGATCAGGTTCGCGACACCGGGTGTATCGGCGCGCAGTTGTTCAATGTTCAAAGCAAGACTCCTTGATCAATCCTGGGGCGGGGCATGACTCGGGAGCATCTGTGCAGGCCAGTAACGCAGCGCGACGATCGGGATCAGTGCCAACACGTAGGCCAGGCAGACAAACAGGTAGGTGTATTGCAAGCCATAGACCTGGCTGAGAAATCCACCGGCCGAGATCCCCGCAATCGAAGCGAATTGTGCGGTGCCTTGGGCAATTCCCAGCACGTGACCTTGTTGCGAGCTATCGGCGGTTTTCGAGATCAGCGCCATAAGCACTGGCGTGGTCGCCCCCAGCAGCACACCCCAGATGAAGTAGGCGATGACAAACACCACAGGGTTGTGCGTGACGCCTGCTATTGCGGTCAGGGCGATGCAGCCGATGACGACGTAGGTCATGCGGTGCAAGGTTTCCTGTTGAGTGCGGTGTTCGAAGTAACGCGACCAGGCCGTTGCCGAAAGAATGAAACCCAGCGCCAACAAGCCGTAGCACAGGCCGACCACCGAGTTACTGACCTCGAATACCGAGCTGACGTAGAGCGAGAAGGAGGTCTGCGGCAGCATGCGTGCCAGCAGCAGAATGCCCATCACGCCCAGCAACGACAGTAACGGTGAGCCTTGCCAAACGCTGCCCGAACGGCTGGCCGATGTCGTTTTGTCCGCGACCGGTGCTTTTTTCACCGGCGGTACATCGGGCAAGGTAACGGCCGCGATGACGGTGCAGACAGCGCACAGTGCCGAGGCAATGATGTTGATCCAGAAGAACGTCGCGTAATCGAGGATCAGCCCGCCGACGACAGCGCCGAGCAACGAGCCGACGTTGGTGGAAATCTGCAGGATGGCGAACAGGCGTGCGCGCCGCGAAGGGGCTTCGATGCTGACCCCATAAGCTTGGGCCGGCGCGATGTACCCGGCGAAAGCGCCTTGCAGAAAACGCAGGATCAGAATGACCCAGATGTCACTGAAGAGTGCCAGCCCAAGCTGGGTCAACGACAAACCGGCGAGGGCGCGGATCATCATCAACTTGTGCCCGTAGCGATCACCGATACGGCCCCAGAATGCACTGGTCAGAATAATGCCCAGCATCGGCCCGACGTATACGGCGATGCTGGCGAAGCTGAAAACCGACTCCGAGGAGGTCAGCCCACGCAGGTGGACGGGCCAGAAGGGCCCACTCATTTCCATCGCGCCCATGGACACAAGCTGGATCGCAAATAGAAGATAAATCAGGATTCTTACTTTAGAACCCTGGATGGCACCTGCATGGGACATGAGTCAGCCTCGGTGGTTAAACGCTAGCGAGCGGGTTGGTCAGGGTGTGTTGCAAACGATAGTTGGAGTACTGCATCAAGTGCATGCGCAACAACGA
>Ga0157371_10003459_pt1 | contig 14314 bp, 13 predicted proteins | sample C45metaG_FD_113462 | JGI IMG/M metagenome (GOLD analysis project Ga0157371, IMG submission 113462) | Corn rhizosphere microbial communities from Kellogg Biological Station, Michigan, USA - C4-5 metaG | ecosystem: Host-associated > Plants > Roots > Rhizosphere > Soil | place: USA: Michigan...
CAGCGGCAGGCCCAGCTCGCGCTCAAGATTCTTCAGGCGCATAGAGAGGGTTGGCTGTGTAACAAAACTGGCTTCCGCGGCCCGCCCGAAATGGCGTTCACGTTCCAGGTTACACAAGTAAATTAGTTGCTTGATATCTATATTCTTTTACCATCAATAACTTAAGGTTTACAATTTTAGCACCATGATTTTTTATGTACTAATCAATGTACTAAATAAAATTTCACTATGGCTTTCACGTCGTTGTTAACATCATATTATGCCTGACGTGACTTCGATTCAAATCGTCGGACGTAGCGGTTCATAGACGGACACTATCTCCGCCGTCACTTTCCCCAGCACGATAATCCCGTCCATCCCCTCACCGTCGATCGTCTCGCCGTCTGAGGTGATAATTCCCGATCTGAATAATCTGCCCAGTTGCGGGAACTCGCCGAGCTGGAAAGCAACTTTATCGCCTGGCACAGGCTTCAGTGATTTGTCGGCCAGCACGAACCCGTCCGGCGTCTCAATCAGGATCATGTTATTGCGGTGCGGCATCAGTACATCGTTCAGGTCGATTCGCTTTTCAATATAGTCGTTTGCAGGTGATGGAAATCCCATGGCTACCTCACGTATCCCATGTTGCGGAGTGCCCACGTCTTGTTTTCACTCTCCTCCGTGACCAGCTCGAAGAAGAAGTTCTGATACCGACGTATCCACCTGTTGCACTCTGCCAGCGTCCAGACGTGATTGACGTCATCAAGCCGCTTCTGGAAAGCAGCAGTGGTTAGCGTCTGTCTTCCCCTACCATCCAGCACTAGCGAGCCCATGAAGGCCGCCTGTATGTCACTCTCTCTCGCCATGATAGATCCTCCTCCGATAAATACTGTATGGATAAACAGTAATGTCGATCGGTTGATTTGATCAAGGCGGAGCGGTGCACAGATTTGTAAAGGGGTTGATGGTGCAGGGTTTTTAGTTGGCGCTTGCGATGGTGAGTGACTAATCTCAAATCACCCACCCCGCAGCCTGTTCAGACAGGAGCGGCTGAGTCATTGCCCGGTCGCCGGGCTTTTTTTGTGCCAGTATCTTCGCTAGATTTTCATAGTAGCGAGGTGTGACATTTATGCATCTGGTGGTATCATCTACTGATATTATGATGTAATTCTCCAACATTAAGCCGAATAATGAAGCTTTAAATATCCTTATTTTGGCAAGAGACATGTTTATTTATGGATAAAAAAAATCACGATATTGAGGTTCTAAGAACTCTTGCTATTGCATTCGTCATACTTGCTCACATTCCGGGCATTCTGGCACCAGACTCCTTTTACTTTAAAGTGATAAGTGTAAGTAAATTCGGCAGCGGTGTTGATTTGTTTTTTTGTGTTTCTGGGTTTCTTATTACAAAAGGCTTGTTGGATAAAAAATTAATTGAATTAGACTTTGACGGCTTTAAAAGTGAAGCAAGGCAATTCTACATAAAAAGAATATGGAGGCTCATGCCTGCAGCCATGTTCTGGATTATAGTTTCGATAATTCTTTCTTTTGCTCTTGAAAAATACCATGCCTTCCTTACGCCATCTGATATGCTTAAGTCAGCATTTTTCTCTATCACTCAGACTCAAAACATGTATTTCCCCATGTGTAGGCAAGAAGGTACGTGTGGGAATCTAGGCATTTACTGGAGCCTTTCATTAGAAAATCAGTTTTATCTCTTATTGCCACTAATACTCTTCTCAATGAATAACAAAAAACTGTGTTTTTTCATGCTTGGGGCTTTCCTGATTCAGTTTTTTATACCGAGGACTTTAAATAGTCAAACCCCTCTCGCGTGGCCCGTCAGAACGGATGCTATTGCGCTGGGTGTTATAATTGCAGTTTTGAACCATAAAAATATCAATTATTTTATTAGAGACTACATCTCCAGTCGAGCATGGGTTGCAGCTCTAACATTCATATCATTAACATTTTTCCTTGCATTTTTCACCAATCCGAATCCTGTAGTATTTTATCAAACCGGATTGACCGCACTGTTATCTGGAATTTTTGTACTATTGGCAAGCTTGAACGTAAATTTCTTTGCTCGTGGTGTATACATTAGGGCCATTTGCGATTATATCGGATCCCGGTCATATTCTATTTATCTTACTCACTTCATCGTGTTGGTCTTAGTGGGAAGATTTTTCTTGTATGATGCAAAGAGCACCACTTGGCTTGAGTCAGTTGCACATGTAGCTCTCTTTCTCTTTGGAAGTTTATTGCTTGCAGAGCTGAGTTATAGATTCATTGAAAACAAGTTCAGATACGGTTGGGTTTCCAACTACAAAAAATAGATGCTACTACTTCTCGCCATGATAAACCCTCCGCTGATAAATACTGCATGGATAAACAGTAATATCGTTCGGTAGTTTTGGTCAAGGTGAAACGGCTCACGGATTTGTAAAGTTGCGGTGATTTCATAATCGCGTAGCAAAGCGTTGCCCTGAAAATTACTGTATATAGACACAGCAAAGGAAGGTTACGTTTTAGCTAACGGCTATCGTTCAGTTTTTTTAGATACATGGGGCTCGTTTTATCAACATGTTCATAAGTAAAAATCTTCTATATGGTAAATCAATGTCATACGCGGATTAAACAAGTCAAAAAGCTATACTTTCTAAACCAAATTTCTTGTCATATTAGCTAAGAATGGTAAAATTCATTAAATTTTCTAAAGGTTACGGGAATGTCTAGTCTTTTTTTTAGAAGCCAGATTATTAGGTACGCCATGGTTGGCTTAGCGAATACGGCCGTTACTGCAGTAATTATTTTTACGTTAATGCACTTTGATGTAGGCCTATATGCTGCAAATATATCAGGATATTTAGCTGGCATAATATTTAGTTTTTTAGCCAATTCGATTTTTACGTTTTCAACGCCGATGGCTGCTAATCGCTTTGCTAAATTTTTAATTGCGTGTTTAGCTTGTTGGGTTTTCAACTTAATAGCAATAAAGATATTTCTATCAGCATTTCCTCAAAAAGAATACGCATCTCAGTTAGTGGGGATGTTTATATATACAACCGCTGGTTTTTTAATTAATAAATTATGGGTTATGAAATGAAATATTTCGGAGTTGAAACAACCGTAAAGGGTAGAACTGATCACAAATCGATTGAAAAATTCAAAAGACCTACGCCATCACTAACTATCATTGTACCATGCTATAATGAAGAGGAGGTTTTTGAGAGGTGCTTATTGGAGATTAATTTAATTCTGGAAAAGCTTATCGATGGAGGTTTAATTAGCAATGACAGTCATATTCTGTTTATAGATGATGGAAGCAAAGATAACACATGGAAGTTGATAAGTAATTCAGCAAAGTCTTCATCTAAAGTAAGAGGCCTTAAATTATCCAGAAATAAAGGTCATCAGGTTGCACTTCTTGCTGGCCTGAATGAGTGTGAAAGTGATATAAGCATTAGCATTGACGCAGATCTTCAAGACGACACATCAGTAATTGAAACAATGGTTTTAAATTATTTAAATGGAAGTGATATAGTTTATGGCGTTAGAGATGATCGAGCTTCTGATACATTCTTTAAAAGAAAAACGGCGACACTTTTCTATGGGTTAATGAAGTGGATGGGGGTTGAACAGATCCCTCATCATGCTGATTTTAGGTTGTTAAGCAGAAGAGCTAAAAAAGCTTTAACATCATATAAGGAGCAAAGCCTATATTTGCGTGGTTTGGTTCCATTAGTTGGTTTTTCTTTTTCTGAGGTTTACTATTCACGCTCAGCAAGAGAAGCCGGCGAATCAAAATATCCTTTAAAGAAAATGCTTGGGTTAGCACTCGATGGAATTACTTCGCTAACGATTACCCCACTAAGAGTTATTACTGCTCTTGGTTTTTTAATTAGTGGCATCTCCATAATCTCAGCCATTTATGCCCTAATCCAAAAATTCAATGGTAACACAGTTGAAGGTTGGGCATCGGTCACGATAGCAATATTCTTTTTAGGCGGTGTTCAAATGCTATCTTTAGGTATAATTGGTGAATACGTAGGTAAAATATACATGGAGTCTAAAAACAGACCAAAGTATTTTGTTGACGAAAAGGTGGGTGAGAAAAATGTTTAAAAGAGGGGTTATTTTAAGCGCATGGATTTTCATCCCTATATTTATTGCTCTACAAACATTATATTTCATAAGACATGAGCAAAGTATTTACTATTGGGATTTCAATGGCTACTGGCGCTCATGGGAGAACTTTGTTGCATTGCTGGCACATAAACCAAACGATGCCTTAAATATCGTTGCGCTTTCTGTCATGAGCGATGATTACAATATTTTACCAATAGTAATCCCTGCACTCTTCAGTGACATAAATATCTCCTCTAGGCTGCTATTCATTGAATTGCTTAACTTGTTTTATCTTGTTCCAGTCATATACCTGTTTCATATTCTATGCATTAATCTCACAGAAAAAAATCGCATAGACAATTTATTATGGCATCTGACAACCTTATTTATTCCATTATTTTTTGTTTCATTTTGGGCTCCATCACTAAAAGGCTACCCAGACATTTCTGGGTTAACATTTGTTTTGGCGGCTGTAATACTCTCATCAAAAGTAAACTTTTCTAGCAAAATAAGTTTAGCATTACCTGTGTTACTTGGGCTAATTCTTTGGGGGCCTTTCCTGTTCAGGAGATGGTATGCTTTTACGGTCGTTTCACTATACTTCAGCATTCCTTTATTAAATTACTATATTTTCAATGGATTAAAGTTAGAAAAAAATAAAATATTCAACTTGCTAATTAACTTTACCATTTCCGGCCTTTTTTCATGTGGGTTTGTATTGTATTTTCAGCATGAATTGTTTGAGCGAATTGTACATACAGATTATGCAAATATTTATCAGGCATACCAAGCGTCGATAGGAACATCAATAAGGACACTTGTCAATGGCACAGGTGTTTACTTACTACCTTTCTTTGCGCTAGGGTTAATCTCTGCATTTTACTGCAAAGATAAAAAAGAAAAAGGATTGATATACTTCTCTTTATTTAACTTAATCTTCAGCTTTTTCCTTTTTACCAAGACTCAAGCTCCAGGTGTTCAGCATTGCTTGCCTTTTTCTCTTTGGATTCTGATTATATGTACCCTAGGCATAAAATTTATTATGATCCAAATAAGAAACAAAAGAGGTGCATATCTATTCATCGCATTATTCTTAGGAATGCACGGATATATATTTGGAGTATCAGTAAATCATACAACTCGTTTTTATCCTGACTGGTGCAAGGAACTCCTGCCGACAAAGTCCTATCCTTTATTAGTTGATAATTATGACAACTATCTTAATTTGGTTAATGACTTGAGGAAGCTGACTGAAAATGGAAAGAAAGTTACAGTATTTGCCTCCAATAGCGTTCTCAATGATGACATGCTGAATACCATCTCAGGATTATCTTTATCGAAGAGCCTTTCTTATGCATCTCAGGTTGATTTGCGAGACGGGATGAGAATTGATTCATTAATGTCTGATTACTTCGTCGTTACCTCACCTCCGCAAATTCATTTGAAATCCTCGGGTCAACAGGTCATTACAGCTCCAATAGATCAAATACTTAATGGCAAAAGCATTGGCAATGCCATGGTAAAGCTTGAAAAAAACTATACTTTGGCCAATGGCGTGAATGCTGTTATTTATCAAAGAGTACGCCCCTATAAGCCTGAAGAAGTAGACCAATTTTTTAATTTGCTTTTCAAAAGCTATCCTCAATGGAATGGAGTTATAAATAAAGGGCTTCCTTTCACATATCTTTCAACTCAGGTTGACGCCGGAGATCAGTGGGGAAGCTATGGCATATCTTATGATGGTAAGGTAGGGGCTCACCCGGGGGAAAACACACCAACCATTTTTTCTTGGAATCTCCGCGGAGTTAACCGATTGATTATTAAGTCTGTCAATACTAGCTGTCAAAATGCTGATGGGGTTGATGTAAGTATCTCCGCGCCCGGCCATCAAACAAAAACGATTCATGTGGATAATGGTAGGTCCCATGTCTTGCAAGTTGCTGATTTCAAAGGCATCGAAAGTAAGTTGAGCGTGTCTAAACATCTTAACTCTGCGTGCGATTCGATAGAAATTTCGAGTGATTAGAAAGCATATTAGGCTTCGCTTGCCACAAGCGAGGCCTTGAATTTTATCGTAAATTTTTACCAAAGCATTATCTAAAATGCTACATTTAATTTACACATTTTAATGAGTGGTCAATCTTAAATGGATAAACGTATTGGATGGCTTGAAGTTACTAGATTCATAGCGATACTGATGGTTCTGATTATTCATAATGTTGATGAAGGTGTATATAAATCAGGTTTAGAAAATGATAATCAATGGTATGCCTCGCAATTTTTTCACTTGATTGGCAGGCTAGGTGTACCACTTTTCTTTATGATAACCGGATCATTACTAATACCCAGATTAAAAGATGTTAAGGTAATGGATTTTTATTTAAAAAGAATACCACAATTTTGCATGCTTATAATTTTTTATACGTTACTTATTAACGCCTCTCACTCCTTGATAAACAATCAACCGATCAACTTTAGTTCGACAATAAACAAGCTCTCTCATGGCGATACTGGTCCTGCATACCAACTTTGGTTTTTATATAGCATTACTGCCATGTATTTAGCTATGCCGTTTTTATCAAAAATGCTTAATGTGATGAATGATAATGAAATCCTTATATTTATCATGTTGAGTGTCGTTTTTTTCTATTTGCCAATATCCTCTGATACGCTTTTTTCTTATAGGCTATTTTCAGCACCTTTAAATGTCGATCCTGTTAATGGTTTTATTTCTTATGTAGTAACAGGATATTTTATAAGCCATAGGATGAGTTTAAAATTCAACGCGCCACTTTTATTGCTTTCTATTATAATTATGCTCAGCTTATCTCTGTATACTCAGGGGTACCTTAAAAATTTGAACAAAATGAACGGGGATGGGATAGGATGGTATTCTTCCATATTTATTTTCGCCTGTAGCGTTCCGACATTTTGCATTCTTAATAAATATGGTGATTCAATTTTTAACTTAGCCCCTAAAACATTTACATTGTTAAGCAAAAGCAGCTTTTGTGTTTTTTTGTTGCATTTAATACCAACATGGATAATTTTACAGCATTTGGTTGACCTGAAAATTAATTTAGCTCTAGCAATTTCCATTTCAATTATAGGAAGCTACTTGTTTTGCATAGCTTTTTACCTGGCTTTTTATAAAGTCCCCGTACTCAAAAAATTAGTTTCTTAAAACCGGGGCCTTTCGGCCCCCATATTTAACCAGCGCCACCTATATAATGCGCAGCAAACTCTGTCCGCGATGCTGAGATCGTTCCGTCGCCTAAAGAAAGCGTAATCTTAATGAACAACGCATCTCCTGCCATGACGTTCACTTCGGTATTCATGCATCCGGCAACAGCTGTCGTCGTATACGGCGGGATGACCTGATAACAAACATCCTCATTAGCTACACCCGCCCTCACCCTGACCAGGGTGAGGTAAGCTGTTGCTCCTGCCGTCATGCCTGTTATGTGTATTTTCGTACTGATGCCAACCCGACCAGCAATCCGGCAGTACTTATAACCCATTGTTGCAGCATTGGTGACGTCCAGCGTTTTTTGCGGATCTCGAGTGGTGAAATTAAATCCGATGCGCCCGGCATAGTTACTGACCATGTAACTGTAAAGCGCGTTACCGGTAAGCGTTGCTTCCGAATGGCCCCAGAAAACATCGTTACGTGATGAGTATCCATTCTGGTCGTAGAGGTCAGTAATTACTATACCCTCAGGGTTACTACCGGATCTGAAGAACGCAAAGTTATTATTGTTATAGCATCCAAGAACGAAGTTTGTGCCAGGGCCATCGTTGTAAATACTCGCTTCGAAATTACCACCGACGAATTTAACGCCACGGCATCTGTCCAGGCGCACAGCTCCGACAGTGGGTGAGTCGCCATAAATACTGCAGCCACTGAAAGTCATACCAGCGGTCTGCGCCACCATATTGACGTTATATCTGGTGTTGTGGGCAATGGTCATGCCTACAACTTGTCCGTGAGTAGTATTGGTGCCGCCCTCGGGACATGTGAAACCCTCCGCATTGTCAACAAGCATTCCGCCAATAAACTGGCAGTTCCCGGCTGACGTGCGTGATGCGATCTCACAACCTGATGCTTTAAAATTAATCCAGCCAGTAAATTCGTTCATCAGATTATTGCTGTTGTTATTAGCAATATCCTCACGTCCTACATAGCAATAATAAGCCGAGCAGTTTGTCCAAGAACCTTTATTGCCCCTCGGAGCCTCCCAGGTCCCTACGGTATTCTGATAATAGGCACGGCCGGCAATGCCGGATGCAGTGACATTATCAACACGATAGTTCTGACAGCCACTTTCAAGGATGCCGATCTGCCCTTGTTCAGCAATGGCACCATTACCGATAAGAGACAGTCTTCCCTCAATATTCCAGTCATCGACGTTAACTGCATAGATCATTGCTGCCGTTTTGGAGGTGCTAGTTATGCGGCCGCCTTTGCTGATGAGTCTGGTCCCAGCAAGAATATTGATAGACCCAGAGCTGACATTATAAAAACCCTGCATCATTACAGGCTTGCCGGTAGCTATCGCAAGATTTATAGCGACCCTATCATCGTTGACGCCGTCGGAGACAGCACCAAACATCTCCGGAGTCACAAAATATAACGCGTCTGAAAGAGTCCCGGACGGACTAACTCCTATCAACTGAGAACCTGTAGCTTTTTTTAGTTCCGCCCTGAGCGATGCATCACCCACAGAGATCCACTTTCCAACGCCTATACCTCCTGAGTTCTGAGGTGTAGACCCAGCCGCTACGATCTTTGGCAAATCTCCATCCCACCGATAATATTCGCCATTACTTGTATCGCGCAGAACTTGGTTAGGTAGAGTGATAGTCGCGCCTGCCTGGAACGAATCAAGGGTAACATAGCCAAACTGAGATATAGCATATTGAGCCAGCCACCTTAGACCCTCAATCGTGTAATGCTTACTTCCGAATCGATCAATATATTGCCGCTCTAAAGAGGTCACAAACTCGTCAATTTTCGCGGAATTAAATTTCAGATCGCGAGGTGACTCACTTGGAACAGGCAGCTGAGTGGGTTGAGTGGCCATATTTTTCTCATTAAAAAAGCCAGCGCTAAGGCTGGCTTGCGGTGGATGACGGATGATTAGGGGTAAATCAAATCGCTATATTCAGCGAGGGTTAGAGCTGTTGTCCCATCGCTATTTGGCTGCTTTTCGCTTATTACCCACTGAGTGGCATTAAGCTCTTCTGTCGTTGCGATCACATAACGCGAAGGAGATTGAACGTCATAGCCGTCAAAGATGTTCAGTGCCATCTGTGGGATAGCCGCGGTGAAACCAAAGGCTGTATCTGGGCGAGGCGATGCAGGATAGCGAGCAGACGAGTTGCCCAGGGAATCAGTAATGACCACATACATCGAGCCGGTGAAGTTGATTCGCTCGCTGGTTTCAAATGAAATCCCACTGCGCGAAATAATATAGCCAGCCTGTTGATTGGTGTCGTAGGTGTCAGGAACTTGAACCATATCGCCCACATTTACCCACTCACCGTCAGATAGCGTGGTGATCGCCATGCTCATTCTGGAATAAAGCAACCGTCGGCACTCTTTCTGGGCACGAAAATCAGCCTGAAAACCATCGCGCACATACATCATCTCCAACTTTTTAGCTTTGACTGGCTGGCCTAACTCGATCTGATTGTTACTAACCCGGTAGCGTATGTAGGCCTGCTTGTTGGTGGTTGGATTGCGGTACTGAACCTCAACGCCGTCATACCCCCCAGGAAGCGTCATGTCATAACTTAGAGAGTATCCCGCATCAACAGTATTGGACCGGTTGAAAACGGTTGCCGGCACAGCTCTTTTCGCATCAAGTGTGAAAGAAAGAACGCTGTCATCCCAGTAAACACTTACCCCAGCCGCATCACATATCGTTTCCATCCTCTGACCGAGCGACACATCCTCATCATCGAATGTGTAGTCAAAATAACCAAGCCTCTGATCTCGAGCATCAAGCTCAGCCTGAATCTGATAAAGGCCATAAATATCGATTGAACTTTCTGGCTGGCCGCCAATAACCAGCCAGTTATGCAGCGCTATATCTGCAAATTTTCTCGACGCCCTGATGGTGTAATCGACCTTCTGCGTGATCAGGTTGTAGGTGATAACGTGGCGGTTGATGAGGGCGTTATACTTCCTGTCCCGCGCGTTGGTTGCGTTCTCAGTCTGCCTGACCGTAACGCGCACGAGAGTGTCATTAGGATAGCTGACGTTATTGCGGGTATTCACGCCGTGGATGGCTTCAACCTTTAGCTTGCTGTTGTCGCCACTATTATCTGTCCGCTGGAATGTCACCGCATATCTTCCATAACCTCCAGCCGGTACCAGCTTATCTGTTCGATAAAAGGTGTCAGATGTGGATTGATGAGGTGTCGTTTGCCGGTATGAGAATCGTTGCGTGGTGCCCGGTATCTGAACGTTGTCGTCGTTCACTTTCCATATCGTGACCTGCCAGTTAGTCTCACTTTTACCGCCCAGCCCTGACTGAGTATGCAGCCAGAGCTGAGAGGACTCTACTGGTGAAAAGAAGGGGCCAATCGCCAATGCCTGATTGTCGTTCAGTATAAACTTGGTTGTATTTATCGTCGCAATTGATATGTATGAGGCGTTTGATCCCTCAATACTATCTATTACGAAGTTATAGAAATAAGTGGGTGCTATAACCGCCCCGTCAGACGTTTCAGTTGCGGAGATGAGGTTGCCAGATAATGTAAAATCCTGGGTTACACTTCCGCTAGCCGTGGGATATGTGGCGTTAACTACAAATGAAACAGCGTGAGGCAAGGTTAAACCCATGAAGTAGTCAAAGCTCGATTGCTTGACGATTTTCATTAGTATCTGTCCGCCGGAGTAGCTTCCGCTTATCACAGTGCTGGCAGTGGCGCTCTCAATTGGGAAATCCTCTGACTCGTTCTTGCCGGGAACCTCCTGCCCGTCAACGTCATCGAACTGATAGCCTTCATTTATCGTGCCGATCACATCACCTGGGTTATATACATTAAACGATGCCCCCGCCATAGAGCCTAGGTTGCTTTCTGAATATCTTACCGAGCTGACGGTGTATCTTCCAATACCAAAGTTCATGAACTCGGTGAGGTATTTGAGGTTGCCTGAATACTCGAACAGAGACTCCTGAATCAGGTCAGGGAAAGCCCTAATCAGACCGTAATTGTCAGGCTTTGCCTCACCATTACGAGCGAGGTTAGACTGACCCTTAAGGCTGTTATTCGATGAAGTTTTGCTTTGCCCGATATTGCCTGTTCCAGGCTGCTTAATGAGCCCACTCATGATTTTCTGAGTAAACTTGATCGGGTTGAAGTGCTCGAGCGGATTAAGGAGGGTTTTAGCAAGATCGCCTGATTTTGGCTGATCGAAGATGATAACCCGGTCTTTTTCTTGCAGGCTGAACCCCATATCATCATCGTCCCGCAGTTCCTGACCGTTAACGCTGATGCGTAGTTCGTTATGAAGATTCTGGCCTGCAAGCCACTCATTGAACGGCACACCCGCAGGGGCTTTAACTCTCTCTTTTGGCAGCCCCGGAACACGCTGAATCTGGACAATTGGCATACTGATAGAACTCCACGCGCGTGAATAGTTTTTGTATTGTTCGGATGCTGTCTGAGCGCACATGCCCACTCTCTCCGCGACTGTGGAAAGCCCGGCCATCAAGAGTAAGCCCGACGTGAACAGGCTGGCTGCCGTACCAGGCAATAAAGATCCCGCTGTCGCTGAAGATATCCGTTTGCCGCCAGTAAACTACTTCTCCCGTAAAGCACGTCAGGAAGTCAGCGCCGGATTCGTAGTCAGGCTTATGATGAATCTCTACGCCCATTACATGGCGGTAATAGAGAACTACCAGCGCCCAGCAATCCATAGCATCAAAGGTGCATGACCTGTCTCGCCATGGAGCCCCCGACACCTTCTCAATGAACTCAGATTTAAGCATTCTGTAACCCCGGGAATTCCTCTGGCGTGTACAGCCTGCCAACGTTGTTGTTGAGCGGGTTTTTAAGCGTCAACGTAACGGTCACATCCTTCTGATCCATGCTCACGTCATTGACGTAGAGCGTCCATGGCTTGAGTGGCGTGTTCATATCAGCCGAATCAAAACGCTGGTATGTGGCCGAGATTGGAGTGATGCGCGCATACCCCCGCCAGAGCTTAAGTTGCTGCTTAAAGTCCTGTGCAAGCCGGCTAAACTTGACGCTGCAATCAATAACAGGAGTGCTGCTCTGCTGGCTTTCGTTTATTTCCATGCGACATGGTGTATAGATTTGGCCGGCAAAGGTTTTGGGGAACACCTGCTTGTCTACCAGCCTGATGTAGCCGAATGTCTGGTTATAGAACGTCAGCGTGTCGAACAGCACCCGGTTGGGCCGCTGGCTTTTGAATTCTCTGAAAGTAGGCATTAAGGCACCCTTGGTAATGATTCCTTATCCCGCCCGTCGGGATAACCAGTGACGACAATGTCCAGCCAGCTACCCCATGGCGGCGGAAGCTCAACCAGGATATCGTCAAATTCGTCATCTGAGTTATTCATTTCTCTGGCAATTACGCTGCCCGTCCAGGTGAACACAGACCCGCTCTGGTTCCATGTTGGATAAGCGGTGAAATGAAGCTCCTGAACCTCCAGCCCGGAATCGCCAGTCCCGGTCGATAGCCTCATGCTGAACCACTGATTACCGTTATCCAGGTAGTTAGGACTACGCAACCACTGGTAAAAGGCACGGTGCTGATGGCGTGTGAATATCCATGTCAGGCTGAATGAGGATTTAAGGTCGTCAGTCAATTTCTGGAAGATTGGCGCACCAACCTGAGGCTGGTCAGTGCGGAACCCCGTATCATTGGTGACGTTTTTATTAGACTTCTGTGCCAGCGGGAGCCAGTCAGGATAATCAATAGCCATTATTCTGTAGCCCTCGCTGATGCGGTTGTGTTGCGGGTGATAGCCTGCCGGATTGGTCCGCCCTGGTTTAGGTCTGCAACGATGACGTCAATAGTTAGACCGCCACCTGTGTTACTGGCCTGAGCATCAACCGTAGCGCTCGTGTAGTTCTGGATATTGATAACCACACCACCTGAGCCGCCAGTTGATGACGTCATGTCTTTGTTGCTAATCACTGAGCCGTTATCACCGGGGATCATGTATTGCTTACCACTGCTGGCCTGATAGATTTCAGGCATGCCGCCCTCACCTACCTGATACATGGAGCCTGCCGATACTGGGCCGCCGTTCTTACGCTTGCCAGCTAATCCGCCTGCCAAAGCCATTCCCGCGATTAAGGCACCGATACCAATGACCGCCGCGCCACCAAATGAGCCGATTGAAGCTGCTGCCGCCGCTGGCAGCCATGCAACTGTGGTAGTCGCAGCTGATGCTGTACTGGCTGCTGTAGTGGTTGCAATCCCTGCTACCGAAGCAGATGTTGTCGCTGCAGTTGCTGAGATTTGCGCGGTTGAACCCATTACGGCCGATTTAACCCATTCAACACCCATCTGGACGAAGGAGTTGATCAGGCTATTCAATGCATTGCTTGCCAGCGAAGACATGGCTTCTTCAGCACTCATGCTGCCCGTAACCATGCCAGTAAATGCATTGGATGCATTACCAGCAATGGAGTCGAATGAAGCCGCGACAGCCTCGTTACCTGCGCTCTGATTGCGCCACATCTGCCACATGGCGGCGGTGCGTTGCTGGTCATACTGCAGGTTAAGAGAGTTTCTGAGAGCAAGGCTTTGCTGCTCGGTGATTACCTTCTGATTCTCGAACTGCTGAATCAGCGCAAGTTTCTGGGCATTCTCATTCGCCAGAGCCTGAACCGGGTCTACGGTTCCTGCGGCTACTTGCTGAGGGGTTACAGCCTGTTCGGAGCGGATTTTTGCCAGATTCGCCTGATGCTCCTGCTCAAGACGCTCTGATGTTTCGTTGTACTGCTCCTGGCTAATCTTTTTAGCTGACAATGCAGTCTGCAGGTCAGCTACATCCTGCTTATAACTGGCATCTGCCTTTGTTTCGGGGAGCAGCTTTTCTGCTGCTGCCTGCGCCCGGATTGCGTTGCCGGTATCCCACTTAGCTGCGGCATATTGCCCAGCAAGCCTGATATCGTTCTGCGTTGCCGCACTACCCAATGACTGTTGAGCAGTGAG
>Ga0157371_10003461_pt1 | contig 14304 bp, 18 predicted proteins | sample C45metaG_FD_113462 | JGI IMG/M metagenome (GOLD analysis project Ga0157371, IMG submission 113462) | Corn rhizosphere microbial communities from Kellogg Biological Station, Michigan, USA - C4-5 metaG | ecosystem: Host-associated > Plants > Roots > Rhizosphere > Soil | place: USA: Michigan...
ATTTTATTCAAACTTATCATAACTTAACAATATATTAGCTAATTTTTAAAGGCTGATATTCTAAATATGCTATATAAAATATAAAGTTATGAGATAGTTCAGTGGTTTAAAAAAAACATACAAATAACACTGTTCTTTTGATAAAAAATATTCTATATAATGTCCTCAGTCCTAGGACTAAGGACAGGAGATAGGTGGTTTATGTTGAAAAGTCAAGATTTCTTAGTTTTAGTTAAACTAATAAGCTTACAAAAAGAGTTGTTTAAAAGAATTCATTATCCGTCATTAAAAAAGAACTATGATGGTTTAAGTAATTTTACGATAAATAATTACGAATTAAATGATTTATTTTCAGTCCGTGGCCTAGGAAGTAGCTTAGGTATAAGCAAAACAGAGGTAGGTGCAAGTTTAAGAAGATGTATGGATAATAATTTACTAATTTTAAGAAATATTTCTAACAAAAATAATATAAGCCTTATAGAATCTGATTGGATTATCAATAAAAAAGCGCTATTTGAAATAATCAAATATGCTGTTCCATATCTTTATCCGCCTCAGCAATTAGGGTTTGACTATGGAATCTTAACTGGTTTTTCAGCACCAGTATTGTCTAAAGAGTTAACTTCTGCTGGTTCCTCTTCTATTATATGGCCTTCAGAGTATGGAACGGCTTATGGGCAAGCTTTAGAGCCAATTTATAAGACAGTAGCATTTGCTTCGAAAAATGATAATTTTGTATATAATTGTTTTGCTTTAATAGATGCTTATCGATTAGGAAAAGCAAGAGAAAAAGATATAGCCATTAAATTGATAGAAAAGGAAATTTTGGGGGAACTATGAATAATCAAAGTCATATTTTAATAACTATGCTAGATGAAATCGCTCAAGCTTTACCAAGCGAATATTTAGAAGAAATGGCATTTATTGGTGGGTGTACAACTGCTCTTTTTTTAGATATTCCAAATGCGGAAGAAGGCATACGTGCAACTTATGATGTGGATTTAATTGTAGATATTTCTACCCAAAAAGAATGGTATCAATTAGAAGATGAATTGAGAAAATTAGGTTTTAAAAATGACCAAAATAGTGAGATTCTATGTCGATTTAAATTAAGAGATATAGTTGTTGATTTCATGCCAATAAACCAAAATATACTTGGTTTTTCAAATGATTGGTATGAAAAATCAATGAAAAATACTAAAAGCTTTATATTACCAAGCAAAACAAAAATAAAAATTTTAGACCCTTGTTATTTTTTAGCAACCAAATTTGAAGCTTATTCAGGTAGAGGAAATGATGATCCAATGTCTAGTAAGGACATTGAGGATATATTAAATGTAATAGCTGGTCGGTCAACAATTATTGAAGAAATTTACTCTAGTGAACAAGATATTCAAAACTATCTGAGTGAACAGTTTTCTAAATTAATTAGCCATAATGATTGGCAATATGTATTACAAGGAAATATTTCACCAACGCTAGGAATGAGAGTTGCAAAAAATATAAATGCAATTATCAATCGTTGGGGGAAAGCATATTAATGAATACTCCTCTAACCGTTATTGAAAATTTGTATACCTCACATGGGGCAGATAATGCAAATTATATGATTTGTGTTAAAACCCAAAAGGCATTGTATTTTATTGCTGATGGGCATAGCCAAAGGATTGGTAGTGCAGAATTAGTAAAGTTATTTTTAGATTTCCTTAAGAAAAATGTGGACTTACAATCTTTAGATGAGTTGAATATTGAATCAACGATTAATCAATATTTGGTTCAATTTAAGGATTCTATAAAACGAAAGCTACCTAGAGCAGCAATGTGTTTTATTTTGGTTGTTAAAATAGACAGTTATTTTCATATTTTTTATTTGGGGGATTGTCGACTAGGCAGGTTTGTGCAAGGGAACATCGAATGGATTACAACGCCTCATTCTTATGTACTTCAAACTACACCAGAAATGACTGAAGAAGAGCTTAGAATTAGTGAATTTAATCATATTATTTATAAGCAATTTAATACTATGAAGTTTTTAAAAGCAGATTATGAAAAACTTGCTGTAGAAAATGTTGAATATATATTAGCCACTGATGGATTTTGGAAATTGTTACCTGAAAAGCAGGTATTAGTTTTAAATCAAAAAACAGTTCTATTGGATGACGATGTAGCTTTTTTAAGATTCTAATAAAATATTAGTCACTAATTAGTCACTAAATTAATGTGTTGTTTATAAGCAATTAATTTTAAATATTATATTGATTATAATTACTTTCTGTATTGGAAAATAATCTTTTACTCTAACAGCTTAAAAGCGGACATTAGTCCGCTTTTTTTGATGAAAAGTTGTGCTTTTGTAAGCTGAATTTACATCAATCTTAGAATTGTTTACTGTAAGATCAATTACATATTCAACAAAGGCTTCTTTTCATGAAAAAAACTCCTTTATTGCTTGCGATTGCTGTTTTAGTGATGACGTCAAATGTTTGGGCGGGTAAGGATGATCATGTGATTATTCAAGAAGCTGCCAAAAACAAGATCACCATTGGACAAGCAATACGTGCCAATGATGAAACAGCTGTCACCTTGACGGGGACAATTGTTCGTCAAATAAAACATGAACATTATGAGCTAAAAGACAGCACGGGCACTATTGGGATCGAAGTGGATGACGATCTTATCGATTTAAAAAAGTTAAAACCGGGTACCAAAGTTAAAGTTGTGGGGGAAGTCGATACCCATCGTTATAAACCCACTGATATAGAAGTGGTTAAAATTGAAATTATTCAATAATTGCTTTTAACCAATATCTAGGCGCTGTGCGCCTAGATATTTGATCAAGCTTTAATTTTTAAATGACTGATCAATAAATAAATACATAAGATACCAATTCCTGCACAAAAGCCTAAAACACCAACCATTAAACCGAAATGATCAGATAAAAAGCCTGCGCTAATGATCGGTACAATGGTACCAAAATAGGCAATAAACAAATAAGTGGAAACCACAGCTGCCCGATTTTCAACATTGGTCATGTGGTGAATCAATGCAAAAGCACTCAGTAACGTTAAACCATGCCCCATTCCGACCAAAACCACACTCAAAAAGAATAAGAAACTCCAATGCATGGTCATACAGATCGATAAAATAATATAGCTGGAAATCAATAAGACTAAGCCAGTATTCAATGCTTTATGCATATCAAAAGACTTTGCGATAAATTGGACGATCGCAGAAACCATTAAGATACTGGCAATGGTTGCACCACTGACCAATGGCCCATGCCAAGGAATCACATCTCGAATAAAGGAGGGTGCCAATGAGGCAAATAAACTAAACGAGCCAAAAGCACAGAATGCGGTAAAACTGGCGATATAAAACAGTTTTTTAAATTGAGCTTCTGGCAGTTGTAAGTGGGGTGCAATAGAAAATGGCTGCCTTTCAAACCTCATGGTTTTAATCGTAAATAAACTCAGCAAACTGATGATTGCTGCAACAATTACGGGTAAATAAGGTGTGACAAGTGGGCGATCAGAAAATTGTGCGATTGCACCACCAATAAACGGGCCCAGTCCAAAGCCAATCACGGTAATAATTGAACTTAACTGTGCTGCATTCTGCTTATGTGAGTCAGGAATGGTATAAATCAAACCTAACATTGCGGAAGTGCTGATCAATCCAGAGGCAATACCAATGATAAAGCGCCCAAATCCAAGCAAATAGGTGGTTGATGCAAACACCGACAGTGTTAAGCCAACCACAGCAAACAATAGCCCGATTTGTAAGGTACGAATAAAACCAAAACTATTACTGCTACGTCCTAAAAATAATAATGTGGTTAAGCAACCAAACATATAGGCCACGAAAATATAGGTGATCTGGCTTGGGAGTAATTGCCAAAGTTGTTGATAAATTGGATATAAGGGGCTAGCAAGCGCTGTACCAATCGTACCAATACATAAGGCTAGGCTGATCATTAAAAATGAACGCCATGATTGTTGATTCATAAATATAGGACTTCAAATGCAAATGTTTTGCAGATAAAAATGCCAAACCTGTTCAATACAAAGTTCGGCATGGAAGGAATTGAGTATGGAAAGATTAAAACTTAATCAGTAAAGGGTCAATGGAAACTTGAACATTCAAGCATAGATGACTGTGAATTGAGTTATGAATAGCGTTTTAGCAGCTTTAAAAATTCTTGTAATTCAGCTTAATCTACGGCTTGAGTGTCTTTAATCACATGCTCAGTTAAATGCTGCTCAATAAGCCATTCACGGCACCTTTTTAGTCGGGCGTTGGTCATATGGTTTAATCAAAGAAACGGCCCAAACATTATTAGATGCGGAAATGGATCATCCTATAGTTGAAGACGTACGTGAAGTGATTGAGCGTCTAAATGTTGAAGCCCAAATAACCGATATTCATATGTGGAAAGTGGCTAAAGGCAAATTTTCAGTGATTTTGGCGCTTGAATCCAATGATAAAAATTTAAATGCAGATCATGTACGCCACGCTTTATCTATTCATAAACAATTGGTGCATATTTCTGTTGAAATCAACAAAACCGCGATGTTTAGTTGGGTTTCACGTGAAACCTGCGCAAGAATAAAGTACAGCTTTTTTAACAGTTCAAGGTACTGTGATCGGTAGAGAACCATTGCAAACAGAGATAAGGATCAATCACAGTTTTTAAACAAGTCAGCTGATGAATTATGCTTTAATGCATCTCAATATTTATTTTGATTTTATCGATTTATGTTAAAGCAATTTATCGCATTGAGCTTAAGTCTGGCTTTTTGTACAGCTGGTTTTGCCAGTGTTGAGACTGTGAAAGCAAAATTAGCACAGCAGTATCCCAATGTAAAAATTAATAATCTGCAAACAACAGAAATGCAGGGTTTATATAGTGGGACCTTGGATAATCAAATTGTTTATGTCAATGAGGATGCCCAACATTTATTTATTGGTTCAATGATTCGTTTGAAAGATCAGCATAATTTAACCAAAGATTTAGCAGTTAAAGAAAATACGATAGATTTTAAAGCATTACCTTTGAATGATGCGGTAAAAACAGTCAGGGGGAATGGTAAGCGTCAGCTTGCAATCTTTTCTGACCCAAATTGCCCATATTGCAAGACGCTTGAAGGGAATTTAGCCAAGCTCAATGATGTGACAATTTATACATTTATCTATTCCATCAAAGCGCAATCAATTTTGCCATCTAAGCAAGTATGGTGTTCTGCAAATAAAGAATATGCATGGAAAAATTTGATTCAAAATGGGATCAAACCAACTGCACCAGCAAATTGTGCAACGCCCATTGAGCGTAATTTGGAATTGGGTAAAAAATTAGGTTTGCATGGAACACCAGCGATTATTTTCTCAAATGGTTATAAGGTCATGGGTGCCTACCCTGCCGAAGAAATTGAGAAAATATGGAAAAATTTTGGATTATAAACAGCGCTTAGAAACTGATAGCGTAAAAAAGCACCCATCGAGGGTGCTTTTTATATTGAGGAGAAAATTTAAGTACGCTTGGCAATCATGTTATAGATAAAGAGTACCACTATTGCACCAATGACTGAGGCAATAAATCCAGCTGATGCACCTTTTGGATATAGGCCGAGTAATTGACCTCCATAGGTTGCAACCAATGAACCTACAATACCGAGTGCTGTTGTTACAATGAAGCCAGCTTTATCATCACCTGGGTGAATTGCACGTGCAATCAAACCTGCAATAAAACCAATCACAATTGCACTAATCAGTGACATCATAATCTTTCTCCTTTTTCTTTATTTTGTCGTGAGTTACTGCATCGAATTAGTTTAATAATCAAATATTCTCTAGTGAAGTAAAAGCGCTTATTTGCTACAAGTTGTTGCATTTTTGTTCACTACAACAGCTAAAAAAATAAAAAAAGCGACCGAAGTCGCTTAACTCATTTTAGTTAAAATGATGTGATGAGGTCTCAATTAAAGACCAATTTCTCCAATAAATGGAATGTGACGATATTTTTGATCATAGTCTAAGCCATAGCCCACAATGAATTTATCTTCAACTTCAAAGCCAAGAAATTTCACATCTAAGTCGATTTCACGGCGAGACGGTTTGCTGACTAAAGTACACAGCTCGATCGAGTTGGGATGACGTGTACTTAAAATTTCCAATACTTTGCTTAAGGTATTGCCAGAGTCAATAATATCTTCCACGACTAAGATATCCTTACCGCGAATTTCGCCGTCTAAATCTTTGAGGATTCTGACATCACGAGAAGATGTTGTACTGCCACCATAGCTTGAAACGGTCATAAAATCGAGTTCATGAGTCTTACTGATTGCACGACATAAATCAGCCATAAAAATCACTGAACCACGCAATAAACCAATTAAGACAAGCTCTTTATCGCTATTGGCATAATGCGCATCGATTTTTTTACCAAGTTCCTGAACTTTTGCATGAATTTCTTCAGCAGAAATCATCACTTTCATTTCAATAGTCATGGGAAATACCTAAAAACCTAAACATCAAATTCTAAAATTAAAAAAGGTGTTGACTAGCAACACCCTAAAAGATGACATAATTTTAAAACATATCAGATCAAGATGCATCTTTTTTGACATTTGAAAATGTAAATGCCCTAATTTAAGCCGAAATGATCAATGTGCATCACGTTTTAAAACGAATGCACAAATCACAAAAACTGTACCAATCAAAATCAGTTTTTTCTTTGATTTACGCGGTTTTTGTTTGGTTTTGCTCATAGGCTTTTTGTCCATAAATATAGGTGGCTTGAATATTGCGATCATCCCCCATGGTAAATAAGGCAAATAATGCATCGTCTATGTTTTTAGCACGTTCCTGACGCAGTTGTTGTAGCGCCGTTGCTTTTAAATCTAGCACAACAAAATCGGCTTCTTTACCGATATTGAAATTGCCCAATTGTGCATCCAAATGTAACGCTTTCGCTCCACCAAGCGTTGCATGATAAAGTGATTCCATTGCCGAAAGTTTATCACCTTGGAGTTGTTGCACTTTGTAGGCTTCATTGAGGGTTTGTAATTGGCAAAAGGCTGTTCCTGCACCAATATCTGTTCCTAAGCCGACTTTGACCTGTTTTTCCCAGGATTTTTTTAATGGGAATAAACCACTTCCCAAAAATAAGTTTGATGTCGGGCAAAATGCAATCGCTGAATCAGTTGCATGCATGCAATCCCATTCATGCTCTTCTAAATGAACACAATGTGCAAAAACAGAACGCTCTCCTGTTAAACCATAGTGGTGATAGACATCCAGATAACCTTTCTGCTCTGGGAATAAGTCTTTGACCCATGCAATTTCATTTTTATTTTCACTAAGATGAGTATGCACATATACCGTTGGATACTCTGCTTTTAACTGCCCTGCTTTTGCCAATTGCTCAGGTGTAGAGGTTGGTGCAAAACGTGGGGTAATGGCATATAGGTTACGACCTTTACCATGCCATTTTTCAATCAGTGCTTTAGAGTCAATATATGCGCTTTCAGCAGTGTCTGTCAGTGCTTCAGGTGCATGACGATCCATCATGACTTTACCTGCAATTAAACGCATCTGATGCTGTTCTGCGGCTTCAAATAAGGCATCGACTGATTGGGGATGTACCGTACAAAAAACCAGTGCTGTTGTGGTGCCATTTTTAAGTAATTCTTGGACAAAAAACTGTGCGATTTTGTCGGCATAGTTTTTATCTGCAAACTGAATTTCTGTTGGAAAAGTATAGGTATTTAACCATTCTAAAAGTTGTTCACCATATGCACCCACCATTTCTGTTTGTGGAAAATGAATATGGGTGTCAATAAAACCAGGCACAATCAGTTGTTCTGGGTAGTGATCAATTTGAATATCATCTGTCAGGTGAGACTGTGCATCTTCCCAAGGGCCAAACCATGTGATTTTGCCTTGCTCTGTGATCAGTAAACCATCTTCGATATAACGAACTTGATCTAATATTTGAGCTGCTTGAGAAACGGTATTTTTAATATCAAGAAAACGCCCACGAACCGCTGTTTTCTGTACAACACAAGACATGTAGAACCTGCAATTTATCCTTTTTTCGATTGATTGTACCTGAAATTTGTATCAGGTGCTGTATGCAGTTTTGCGCGAAAGCATACTAAAAAATTGAATAACGTTATTTTTTATTGTTTTAGCGCAGGGAAATTTTTATCGAAATATAACTAAAATTAGTGGCTAAAGGCATATTCTATATTGTGAGTTTATCTTGATAGCAACAATCGCTACAGTCTTGGAAAATGGTGAAATAAGACAACAATGGACAATGCTAAACAGTTAAAACAGATCATCTATTCATGCCCTGAATTGATGCTTCGGTTACAGTATTTGCGAGATATTCATGCACATGCATACTTGAGTGCAGGTGTAATTCGTAACTTGGTATGGTCTATTTTACATCATCAGAGTTATGGATTTGATCAGATTGAAATCGATGTGATTTTCTATGATTTAAATGATCAACAAGGCTTTAAAGAGCAACGTTTGGCTGAGTTGTTAAAGCAAAAATTTCCCAATAATGAATGGGATGTGGTCAATCAAGCCTATGTGCATTTGTGGTATAAAACAGATGATGGAAGCTCTATCTCTCAATATCAATCCTTATTCGATGCTTTATCCGTATGGGTTGAAACGGCAACCGCAATTGCAGTACGTTTACTTGAAAATGATGATATCGAAATCATTGCGCCGTTTGGGCTAAATGATTTGTTTGAATTAAAATTGAGATGGAATAAACGTTTGGTCAGTTATCCAGTTTTTTTAGCACGGATTCAGGCTAAACAGTTTTTAACCAGATGGGAAAAGCTGCTTGTTGTGGATGATTAGGCGATCAGATTTAAATTAATCAAACCATAGTGAAGATCATACTCCAAGACAACAGATGGCTATTACAACAGATGATTATGCTGATGGATAAAGATTTCATTTCAATACTGTCCATACAATTTAAATCGTTGAGTATTATTGTTGATCATAAAAAAGCCTTCCAATTGGAAGGCTTGATCTAGTGTTTATAAGGTTGTTTCATGGTGCTTTTTGCTATGGCGAATAGAGAGCCAAGCGGTAATTGCCAAGACAATCACAATAAAACCTAACGAAATCCAAATCGGCATATGGAAGACATCCAGCATTAACATTTTAAAGCCAATGAAGACTAAGATGATGCCTAGGCCATAAGGCAAGTAATGCATTTTAGACGCGGCACCCGACAATAAGAAGAACATTGCACGTAGACCTAAGATCGCCATTAAATTCGCAGTTAATACAATAAATGGATCACTGGTCACCGCAAAAATCGCTGGAATAGAATCGACCGCGAAAATTACATCTGAAGCTTCAACTAAAATTAAGACAAGGAATAACGGGGTTGCCCACAACACACCATTTTGACGAACAAAGAATTGAGCACCTTCTAATTTGGGAGTGATTCGCATGTGTTTACGCAACCACTTTAGAATAGCCATATCTTCGATATTGGTTTCTTCTTCATCCTGTCCTTTAAGGAATTTATAGCCTGTATAAACCAAGAACGCACCAAAGAGATAAAGCACCCAAGAGAATTCTTGAACGAACCATGCGCCAATAAAAATAAAGATAGTACGTAAAATAATTGCACCTAATACACCATAGAGCAGAATTTTACGTTGTAAGCCTTGTGGAATCGCAAATGCAGCAAAGATCATCAACCAGACAAAGACATTGTCGATCGCTAATGATTTCTCAAGTAGATAACCTGCAAAGTATTCCATGACTTTGCTATTGGCAATAGCAACACCCGCGGTTTGTTGTAGATACAGCCATAAACCACCACCAAATAACGCTGCAACGCTGACCCATGCAATGCTCCAGTAGGCAGCAGTTTTAATTTTGACTTCTTGCCCTTCTTTTTGTTTAAAGCCTAAAAAGTCGATCAGTAGCATGACAATAACAATAGCGAAGAACGCTAGATACAGCCATGGATTGCCAATAGTTTCCATAAAACTCTCCAAATCTGGCAATCAGGCATAAAAAAACCTTGACCTGTTGCCAGATGATTAAACATCTGTGTCAACATGATCAAGGTCTTGCCTACATTTGAGTTATGAACATCAATCTCAAATGCTCAGATACCGGCTTTTTTCAAAGCGTAATGACGATATTCTGATTAAAGGAGGCTACTCCCCTTGTTCAATATACTGTGTAAGAAATCTTTCATTTCTTAATATCTAGTGAGAATCGCATATTTATTAAAAATGTGCAAATTTTGAATGTATTTTTATGTAGTTTATTTTATGTACAAAATTCAGCGCTGGTTTTTAGCGCAACAAAAGCTTGATTGAGCGTTGAATTATGATGCTGAATAATACGGTCAGCATTGAGAACCTTTGAATCTATTGTGCTGTGCGCATCTGAAATTAATGTCACTTTATAATTTAAGTCTTTTGCCGCACGGCTTGTGCTATCGATACAAAATTCAGTTTTTAAACCACAGATGATCACTTCTTCAACATTTAAAGACTCTAATTGTTGTGCTAAATTTGTTTGGAAAAAGCAATTTGGCCGTGTTTTTTCTAAGAGGTAATCTGTATTGGGATCAATATTTAATTCAGCAATGAGTTGAGTCATTGGACTATTTGGGGCGAGTCCTGTGCCTGCTACACCAACATGACGTATCGCAAAAATCGGAATGTGTTTAACACGCGCATATTCAATGAGCTGATTAACGTTTTTCAACAATTGATCAGCTTGAAATGGTGGATGCTGTGCATGAAATAGACCATTTTGTAGATCAATAACGAGTAAGGCTTGTTTATTGTGATACTCAGACATGAGTTTCTCCGTAAATATTGACCAAATCACGGAGCAAAAAATAACCCCGCTCATTGGCAGGGTTGGTTTCTACATTTTATTTTAAATGTATACGTCCACACTGCCGATGCAGTGTGGTGGTGAATAATTTAAATAAAATGATGGGTTGCATTGCAGTTATTGCCTATATTGGACTTTACGTCCGCACTGGATTAATTGCGATGTTCGCGTCGGCGGCGCAGTTCGGCTTGCACCCACGCGACTGACTGCTTCATGTCTTGCCGTAGTGATGCGATCTCGGATTGCGTCAACACTCGAGGCTTTTCAGAAGTGTTCGGTTTTTCCTTGGGTGAGGCGGTCAATACCATCGAATTGCTCCTTGATACATACATACACCTTGACTGTTCGCACGATGTCTTTTTTGACCTTAAAGCCAAGTTAACTTTTATCAAATTAAAGTTTTTAACTCAGCATGTCACTTTAAAACTTGTAAAAAGATATTTAGGGTCTGTTGGCATTTCATAAATGGCTTGCGTTGTAGGTTAAAATTGAACAGGCAAGGCATTAAACGAAGAGAATAGTGAGTCTATTTTCGAGTTTCATAACGAAGGCTGAGATAATTTTAACCACAACCCTGAGCAAGAACAAAGCGCTGCTTTGTTTGCAGCGCAAGGCGCAGCGGGGGACTAGTGTGTTTTTGCCGCTACGTCGTTACCTTGCGAAACGATGTTTCTCATTATTTAGAATGACTAAATTTCGTATTTCGCGCCTAGTATCGCCTAAAAAACACACGTAGTCGCAAACGTAGACGAATTGTCAACAGACCCTATTTTTTTGAATAAAATCTTTACGTTGTACAAGCACTAAAGCCAATAGGGTCCCAAGAACAGCGATTATACCGCCAACGATGCCAATATGGTTGAGCCCATAATTGGTAGTCACTATGCCACCAAGCAAAGCGCCACCACCAATACCTACATTGTAAAGTCCTGAATAAATTGCCATCGCGACATCAGTTGCATCAGAAGCTAGAGCCAAGGTTTTGGCTTGTTGAGCTAAGCTAAAGCAAATAATCGCCATGCCCCAAAATAAACTCAGTAGACTAAAACTGGTAAAATCAGTACTCAGTGAAGTCAACAATAACATCGAAACAGCCAATATCGTACTACTTAACGGTATTGGAAGTTTTGGATATTTTTTGGCAAATTTACCAAATAAATAAGAGCCAAAGAAACCCGCTGCGCCATAGATTAATAATAAAGTTGTGGTCTGTGTCGAGCTAAAATGCGCAACATTCAGAGCAAAAGGTTCGATATAACTGTATGCGGTAAATTGTGCGGTAATCACAATAATGGTCAGAGCAAAAACAATCATTAGGCTTGGGCGTTTTAAAAATACCTTTAAACTACTCAGAGAACCTGAATTGACGCTTGGTAAGCGTGGCAATGTTTTGGCTAAGATGACGCAAACTATAGCCGCACCAATTGCAATCAAAGCAAAAGTATTACGCCAACCATAAGATTCACCAATCATTCGTCCAAATGGAATACCTAAAACCATCGCCAATGCTGTACCTGTGGCCAATAGCCCTAAAGCTTGAAATTCTTTACCTTTGGGTGCGACTCGCACTGCCAGTGATGCAGTGATTGACCAAAATAAAGCATGAGAAAATGCGATACCAATTCGACTGATCAGGAGTACATCGAAACTCCATGCAAAATAAGATAATGCATGACTGGCCACAAAAACCATAAATAGAATGATCAGTAAAAAGCGCCGTTCAATATTTTTGGTTAATAACATGATTGGCAATGAAATGGGTGCAACGACCCATGCATATAGAGTAATCATGATGCCAACATCAGTTACAGGCATCGCAAAGCTTTTTCCAATGTCACTCAGTAAAGCAACAGGAACGAATTCTGTGGTATTGAAAATAAATGCTGCGAAAGCAAGGCTAATCACACTGATCCATTGCTGGGATTCACTGGGGGCAGATTGTGGTGCTGGTGTTTGGGGAGATAAGGCAGACATGGTCAATATTAAAAGAGGTTAGCACTAAATTTTAGGCTGAATTGTGGATAAAGTTAAGCTAAGTTTGTTGTATCAAAAATAAAACTGTCAGACAAAATTTAACAATAATTCAAATATAGTTATGGCATTTTGAATAGGCCTATAAATTTAAACGTATATAAGAGTAAATAAAATGTTAGAAATCAGACATAAAGATGATGGTAAAAAAGGTGAATTTTATATTGGTGAAGAAGGTCACCATTTGGCTGAAATGGCGTACACATGGGCGGGTGAAAATATGTTGATTATTGACCATACACTTGTAGAAGATGAATTGCGTGGTCAAAGTGTAGGTCGAAAATTATTAGATCAAGTTGTAGAGATGGCTCGCTCAAAGAATGTGAAAATTATTCCACTCTGCCCTTTTTCAAAATCAGTATTTGATAAAGATCAATCGATTCATGATGTTTTGAAATCTTAAGTTTGCTTTGCTACAGTGGGATTGTGTTATAGAACATCCATGAGAAAGAATATATGCAATTCCAACATGTAGATAATCAACAAAAAGGTGAATTTTACTTTGATAATGAACAAGGTAAGCGAATTGCTGAGATCAGTTATTTATGGCACGGTGCACATCAGATCATTGCGAACCATACTTGGGTAGATGACTCCTTGCGTGGTCAAGGAATTGCGCGTCAGTTGTTGGATACTTTGGTTGAATTTGCGCGTGAAAAGCAGCTTAAAATTATACCCACTTGTTCCTATGTCGAAGTCATGTTTAGACGTGATAAAAGTTTTGTTGATGTCAAAGCTTAGCTTTATTGTGTGCCCAATGCTCATTGGGCCGTTCAGATTCAGATTCGGTTAGAAGATTAAACATGTTTAAAAAAATGATAATCACTGTATTGTTATTGAGCAGTTCATCGTTCAGTTTAGCAATGAGTTGTTTTGAATTAAATTTACAAACCTATAAAAAAGAGCAAGAAATACAGCCACGTTGGGAGTTGTTAGGCAAATCTAAACATCGTATTTATTTTTATTCAGCGCCCAAAAACATCTGTAAGATGAATGATACTTTTGTGCTTCAAAATGATAATGTCACGGCTTATTCAATCTATAAAGACAAAAAAAAACAACACTGGGTTTATGTGATATTTAATGATCCAAATCAAAATATAGAAGATGATCTGGTTGAAGGTTGGGTCAAGCTTAAGGATTTTAAATTTATTGAAAAGACACCCTCAGTAAATCAATAAAAAAACCCACAAAATTTTGTGGGTTTTCTACACGTTATTTCGACTTATTTTGCTTTTAATGCTGCAATCAATTTTTGATGTAATCCACCAAAACCACCATTGGACATAATCACCACAGCATCGCCCTCACCTGCTTGTGTAACAACGGTACTGATAATGTCATCCAGTGTACGAGCCACAACGGCTTTATTGG
>Ga0157371_10003463_pt1 | contig 14301 bp, 14 predicted proteins | sample C45metaG_FD_113462 | JGI IMG/M metagenome (GOLD analysis project Ga0157371, IMG submission 113462) | Corn rhizosphere microbial communities from Kellogg Biological Station, Michigan, USA - C4-5 metaG | ecosystem: Host-associated > Plants > Roots > Rhizosphere > Soil | place: USA: Michigan...
TCTTTTATAGGGTAGCAATGTTTCACCATTGTTTTCTTCAAGAAAATGAACGTCGATGTTCTGCAATTCTTCTTCCGTTGGGAAGCGCCATGGCTCTGAGCCGTTAGCAATATATCCATCGCTCAGGAATACCACGGGAGTCATGTGTTCCACTGCGATCTTACAAGCCTCAAAGACAGTTTCAAAGCAATCGGAAGGAGAGGATGCAGCCAGTATTGGCAGTGGAGCCTCTCCATGCCTTCCATGCATTGCCATTAACAGGTCGGCCTGTTCCGTCTTGGTAGGCAAACCTGTTGAGGGCCCGCCTCTTTGAACGTTTACAACCACTAAAGGAAGTTCAAGCATAGTTGCCAGTCCAAGGGCTTCTGTTTTTAAGGCCATCCCGGGACCTGACGTTGTTGTCACGGCCAGGCTGCCAGTGTAGGATGCTCCAATTGCAGAACAGATGCCTGCTATTTCATCCTCTGCCTGGAAGGTCTTTATCTCGTTGTTCCTGTACTTGGCAAGTTCATGCAAAATATCCGTGGCGGGAGTGATGGGGTAGGAGCCAAGGAAGAGGGGCAACCCTGCTTTTTCGGCGGCAGCAATCAAACCAATTGCAGTCGCATGGTTGCCGGTAATATTCCTGTAATCACCTGCAGGTAGTTTGGCAGGAGCTACTTTGAACTGAGTCGTAAAAATCTCAGTATTCTCTCCGTAGTTCCAACCCGCCTGCAAGGCTTTAAGGTTAGCATCGGCGATCTCCGGCTTCTTTGCAAACTTTTCTTTAATAAAGCTCTCTGTATAATGGAGAGGTTTATCAAATACCCACAGGAGTAGGCCAAGCACGAACATGTTTTTGGAACGCTCTACTTCCTTCATGCCCAGGCCTGAATCAACAAGACACTCCTTCGTGTGCTTGGTGACATCAACCTTGTGAACGATGTAGTTCGTAAGGTGTCCGCTGTCCAGTGGATTGAATCCGTCGGGGTAATTAGCGAGCTTCAGGTTCCTGGCATCAAAGCCCTGTGTATTGGCAATGATAATGCCGCCGTTCTTCAGCCGGGGCAAATCGACTTTCAAAGCGGCAGCATTCATGGCAACCAGTACATCGTACTGGTCGCCGGGAGTATAAATTTCGGTACTACCAAAATGCACCTGGAATCCTGATACGCCGGCAACGGTTCCCATTGGGGCACGGATCTCGGAAGGATAATCAGGAAAGGTACTGAGGTCATTACCTAACAAAGCCGCCGTATCGGTAAATTGCATTCCTGTCAACTGCATTCCATCGCCACTATCGCCGGAAAAGCGAACCACTATTTTATCGACTTCCTTTATTGAGGTGTTCTTCTCTACGGTTTCCATTTCATTGTGATTTTAAATGATCGAAACGGATCAGGCGTGCAATAGTCCTTTCTTATTTAAAAGTTCTTCTACTGTTTCTGTATATGCTTCATCTGGGACGCAGCAATCAACCGGGCAAACGGATGAACACTGGGGCGATTCGTGGAAGCCCTGGCACTCTGTACATTTTGATGGGACGATGTAATAGGTATCCGCACTGATAGCAGCAAACTTCTCGTTGGCATCAACAACGGTTCCATCTTTCAGAACATAAGAACCGGTTACGGTTGTTCCATCGGCAATTGCCCATTCAGTACCGCCCTCATAGATAGCATGATTAGGACATTCGGGTTCGCATGCACCACAGTTGATGCATTCTTCAGTGATTTTAATAGCCATAGATTAAATGTTTTCTTTTTTGGAAAATTCAGTAGATAAAGGAAAGAAGGGGGTAAATGAATAAAAATGATGAAAGTCAGTTTAAGACTTGATTATCGCCTATTTATAATGTCATTTGTTTACTCACCTTGCGGGCTCAAACTAGGTTATGAACGAAAGAATTGCTGATTTCATAACACACCAACGTGTGGCGTCGGTTTGCTGTGTTGATGAAGAAAATATGCCCTATTGTTTTAGCATTTTTTATGCCTTTGATCCCGAACGGCATCTATTTTATTTTAAGAGCTCAACAAGTGCTCATCATTCCCAGGTTTTATTGCAGAACCCTGTTGTAGCAGGCACGATCCAAGCCGACAAATTAAATCCCCTGGCCATTAAAGGAATCCAGTTTACAGGACGCATTCTGCATCCTAAAAACGAGTTGTGCTCGCAGGCCGAAGCCGTCTATCACAGGCGATTTCCTTTTGCCCTGGCGATGCCGGGTGAAATATGGACTCTTCAGCCTGAGGCCATTAAGATGACGGATAACACGCTCAGTTTCGGCAAAAAGCTTCACTGGCAATTACAGGAACTTGCATAACGAGGTCTAACGATTATCATCATACCTTCCAATTTCCTAATGAATAAAAAAAGCTTCCGGAGAAGCTTTTTTTTATGAAAACCGTGAACGGACGCCTATCCTTATAGCTTAATTATTTTCCGGGTAATGACCCGGTCTGTAAACACCGCTCTCACAGTGTACATTCCTCTTGGATAAGCAGTAAGGTTAAAAGTGTAATAGCTGCTCGTGTTCCCACCAGCGGCGGTCACTTCTGCGATCTTTTGACCAATATCATTGAAGACCTGGATTCCTTTCAAATTTGTTGGCTGAGGGTAGAATTGGACGGCCACTGTTCCGTAGGTAGGATTCGGAGTGACTAAGAATCCCTGGCTTTTCAGGTTAGGATTAACGACCACAGTCCTTAAGTTGATGTCATCAAGATAAATATTGTTCTCAAAACCGGTCGTGTTCCGGAAAGCAATCATCAAATCATTTGTTCCAATGAAACCTGCAAGGTCTATTGAGTCTTTTCTCCACTCGCCCGGACCCGGAACAAAATCAATGCCTGTCGGAACAGTAGTTGTCACGAGGCTCTTAGCCCATTTTTTATAAAGGCTGGTATAAGTCTTACCACAATCAGTACTTGCCAAGACCTCCAGGGTGTCCCAGTTATTGAATGTATTATTTACGTCCGTATAGGTTGCTGCAGCCACCTGGAAGGACAGGAAGGCGGAGTCGGTAATGGAGGGGATTTTTATTGAAGGCGTCCTTAGGTCATCCGTCGCGCCAATATGGTCATAATTGAAATTGTTCATCATTACACTGGCACTCCCCGATTTTGAAATGCCGTTTACTTTCTGCCATGTCAGTGAGTTATCGTTATTCACGATGTCCCAGCCTACGGGCGGAAACAGACTGCCTTCGAAGCCTTCATGTAAAGTAGTGACATTGGTCGCATATTGGAAACCCAAACGAAGTGTATCATTGCTGTGGTCTTCATCGGGATTTCCGTCCGGGTTGGAGACATAGACAGTCAACGTATGAAAACCCGGGGTTGAAGTAAGGTTGTTTAAAGTGACCAAAGCAGTATTGTAAGTAGAGAGGGAGCCAGTCCAGGGGAAAGTTGTGACTGGTCCGTCATCAATTTGAGTGTTGATCAGGACAGAAGTTAAGATCTGTGAACCCCTATTCCGAATGGTGACTTGTGGAGCGAAAACTGCATTGCAGAGACGCTGCGCGGGTTGATTCACTGCTCGCAACTGTGCATCGTAATTACTAAGCACCACGTGTTGGCAACCATTCGAGGAAAAAAGGCTGGGTCTATACATCGTCAATGCAGTTTCCATCCTGTCTACCTGCTGAAGGGTAAACATTACAAGACAGGGGTCATCGCTGTAGTCCATATAATTCTGGTACATGATGCCGTTACCGGTTTGTGTGCAACTGTCCGTCACCACACCGGTGGGGCAGCCAGACGTCGAGTTGCCCTGGTTAGGCGTATCGTCAACATAGTCGGTCCCCGTACAACCGCCGCCATCATCGCCCCAGATATGATAGAGATTAAAATAATGGCCTGTTTCATGGGTCAGTGTCTTGCCCCCGCTGAAACTAGTCGTGGAGCCGCCAGGTAGGGAATGGTAATCGACCACTACGCCCTGGTCCTCTGCAGCCGTATTGGGATCATTAGGAAAAGTACCAAAGCCAAGTACATTGTTTGACAAGGTGCACACCCAAACATTATAGTAATAGTCGGTATTCCACGCTTCTGTGCCCCCCGAGGAGGTATGCTTTACGCCGTCATCAAATCCAAATTCCGATTTGCCTGTGATCACCCTGTCGATTCCGTTTGTTGAATCACCTTCCGGTGTTCGTTGCGCCAAACAAAACTGGATGTTCGACTTACCAAAAAGAGACTTGAAATAAACCGGAATTTTTACTGAGTCCCCGTTGATTCCGAAAAAGTCCTTGTTCAGGGTATCTAATTGAGCCCGTATTTGAACATCAGTGACCGCGTTAGGGTCAGTCATTACGATGTGGAAGACGATAGGGATATAGACAGTAGAAGTTAATCTTGCTGTTTGGTTAGCAGTCCTCGTGGAGACCACCCGGTTGAACTCGATTCTTTTTTGTTCGAACCTCTCTCTTGAAGTGGCGTTCTGTTCCAGTTTCTTTTCAAGGTATTGCATAGTGCCACACCTTTCGTATACCATCCTGGCGTTTTGCGCAGAGAGTGATAGAAAGAGCAGGAGCGGAAAAACAGTCAATAGCAGACGGCGGCAGTTCATAGAATTGTTTGGCTAAATTAAGGGCATTTACTGTTAACGAAATGATAGACTCTTCATTCTCAAATACGTTTAAATCCAATTTCCGTTGTTCCTTTGGTCAAAAAGAAAACCCTTCAACCACCCATAAGAGATAATTGAAGGGTTATCCTATCAAAAAACGAATAGATCACTGCTTATCGTATACGGCCTTCCAGGAAAATTCTCCCTGTGGCGAAGAGGAATTGGTTTGTACGGTCAGAGTCTTACCATCGTCGGATACGGTCCAAGTATCGGTTCCTTTTATTTCCATGCTTTGCCCATTGAACTCGAGGTTTAAGGTATAACTGATAACCAGGTTTTTTCCATCATCTGACCATTTTGCGGTGGCCTTTCTCTTTCCATTTTCGAATACCGTGGTCTCTGTTTCTTTTCCATCAAAGCTAAGGCTCTCCGTAGAGGTCATGTCGTCACCATTGAAGGAAGGTTGTGTCCTGGTTATGGCGATTGACGCCTCCGTCTGTTCCGCTTTAATGGAACGAACAGCAAAGCGGTCAAACTGTCCCAGTTCGCTCTTTGATTCGTTTAGTTTCCATTCACCTGAATAGTTTGAGATACCACCTTTAGTGGTAAAAGCAAACAGGAAGGCCGGCGCGAGCAATAAAGCAAATAGTCTTGTTGCAAAAACAACTTTCATACAAATAGTTTTAAAACTAAATGTAACGCCTTTTCGGTCACATAGAGCTGATTTGTGTCGCGTTCTCCGTTTTTCGTTACTTCTCAGCGATTATGGCTCTAAACAACCGTTATTGACTCGATTCGCTTGTTTCAAATTGCAGCATTCTCTATGACGTCTTACACCCCGCATTTGTCGCGGTCGCACCCTTTCTCACCAGAAAAACTACGCCATCTTTGTGGCTGCTAAAAACAAATACGATGCAAAAGATCACACCCTTTTTATGGTTTAATACCGAGGCCGAGGAAGCGGCTCACTTCTATTCATCCATTTTCCCGGACTCAAAGATCCTGCATGTAGCTCGATACAGCGATGCCGGTTCTAAGGCCGCCGGTCTGCCTGCCGGAACTGTTATGACCGTCGTTTTCCAGTTGCAGGGCCAGAACTTCACGGCTATCAATGGTGGTCCCCAGTTCAAGTTTACTGAAGCCGTTTCCTTTGTGATCAATTGCGATTCGCAAGACGAAATCGATCATTACTGGGATAAACTTTCGGAAGGTGGTGATCCAAAGGCGCAACAATGCGGCTGGCTTAAGGACAAGTACGGACTTTCCTGGCAGGTGGTACCGACAGCCCTCGGCCAGATGATGAGCGATCCTTCGACCGCGGGTAAAGTAATGAGTGCGTTACTGAAAATGAAGAAGCTTGACATTAAAACGCTCCAGGAGGCGGGGAACAACTCCTGAATGTCATTCTAGTTGAGTGAACAACTAAACTCTATTTTAAACCGGCTGTCTCTGCTTCTAATACACGTGACCAGTAAGGAGACGGCGGAAGGAACTTCAACTATTTCCATTGTTGATGAACTGTTGTTGTAGCATTCCAGTTCAATATTACCCTTTATGGTTGTTTGAATCGTATACGTCGAAATTACATCCAGGTCCCTACAATAAAGACTTCGCTCGATTCCGCTTACCGGGCAATCGTATTTCGCCCTCCTGGTCCTGTGATTCACAATGTCTTCCAGTATCATTTTTGGAAGGCTGAACTGGTTGGTGGCAATTGCCGTAATAATTCTCGTGTGTTTCATAGCCAAAGATTTCTTTGATCACTTAAAAATCAAATTGAAGATAATCTTGGCTATAGCAGGGAAACTATGACAACGGTGAATCAGAATACTGATTAATATCATGAGGTATACTAACCTTCATTTCAAGCTTAGAATAGACCGTTATATGCGTCATTTTAACTCTTTTTTCATGCACACGCTACCAGGTAAGTTGGCATAGGGACCATAATTCGGTATCAGGCCATACCCATGGGAAGAATATAGGTTTTGTGCAGTGTTAAAATATTTACTTGTTTCTAAAACGGAGTATTTGTAGTTCTGTTCTTTTGCCCAGGTTTCTAATTCTTCCAGTATTCTCTTTGAAAGCCCCTTTCCTCTTTTGTCCTTTCTCACAAACATTCTTTTTATTTCAACGGTATTCTCATCGAATACTTTGAAACAGCCGCAAGCCACCGGCTCGTCGCCATCGTATGCTACGAGAGCTGTGTTAATACCTGGCACCTTGTTGTGTTGATCGTAAGTTGCCTGGTCTTCCTCCAACTCAACCCAAAGTTCGTGGTCGAGCTGTTTTACAAGTAATTGGAAGTCTTTGTCGTTCGCAGTGGTCCTCTTTATATAAAATTGCATCTGCGTTTGTTTTGAGAAAAGGGTAGTGTTTATTTCGTAATCTCTTGCATCCTGATGTCCTTGCCTATTTTTTAAATCTTACTATTTACACGGATAACAAGAGCCGGGAGTTGACCGACTCTTGTTTCCTTTTGTGTCGAAAACAAAGGTACCCTGGTGACTGGGCATCAGTTGTTCTCTGTATACTTTTTAAAATTGTCAAGGATTGACTGCCAGCCGGTTTTTTGCATTTCGGCCGGATTAGTGGATTCGGCTTCAAAGCTTTCCGAAACCTTTGTCGAGTTTCCTTCACTACTGAACTTAACTTTCACTTTTCTTCCGTCACCCATGGTGTATTCGATGTACTTGTGCTCTTCGACGGCGTCGTAGGTTCCGCCAAAGTCAAAACCAAAACTTCCGTCCCTGGCTTCCATCCTGCTCTTAAAGCTTCCTCCTGTTCTGAGGTCATTCTCAGCAAAAGGCGTATGCCAATCATCGGATGCGCTGTTCCACTTCATTATGTGGCTCGGTTCACTCCAATAAGCCCAAACTTTTTCAATAGGGGCATTCACCAGAGTCTCAACTGTAATGATGGTTGTGTTCGTTGCTTCCATATCAATTGATTTTGTTGACCACAAACTTAGGATAAGCGTTTAAAAAGGAAGGGGTGGTCTTGCGACAATGAACAGTCCGATCACGACTGTCTACAACTTGCCGGGCGTTTGTACTTTGGAGTTCAACAATTGTGGTGGTACAGGAATTGAGGAACCGTAACTACATGGGGTCAAAGACCCAGATTTACATAGCCCTCCTTTCCGACCTGGCTATTGCAGTTACCAAGTTTGTAGCGGCAGCTTTTACCGGTAGTTCTGCCATGCTCTCTGAAGGGATTCATTCAGTGATTGACTCTGTACCCAGGTGCTTTTGCTATTCGGTATTAAAAAAAGTAAGAAGAAGCCCGACGAAAGAAGACCATTTGGTTATGGAAGAGAATTGTACTTCTGGTCGTTCATTGTATCTCTCCTGATGTTTTCGATAGGGGGATGCATTTCATTTTACGACGGTATTATTCAGATCAGGCATCCGCAATCGAAGGAAGATCAGAATTGGAACTATATAGTCCTTGGTATTGCTTTCATCTTCACCCTTATTTCGCTTTTTGCCAGCCTGAAAAAGTTTAACAACGAAAGGGGGAGGTGCCTTTTTGGGAATCTATCAGAGAAAGCAAAGACCCGTCCGTGTTCACGGTGTTGCTCGGGGAAATTGGAGATGTTGCAGGGTTGATCATCGCGTTCCTTGGGTGTCTTCCTGGGACATTGGCTAAAGAACCCGCGATATGATGGGATTGCTTCGATGGCCATTGGCCTTGTTCTGATTGGAATTTCCTTATTGCTCGTTCGGGAAAGTAGTCGGAAGACACTCAGAAAAATTATTACCATTACTGAATCGGGTCCTTCTATCGTCAGGGTGAAAAAGCACTTTTCTATCTACCTGGCACCCGAGGAGATCGTTTTACAACTCATAGCCAGCTTTCGCAAGGAATTGACCACGGAAGAAATTACAGACAGTATAAAAAGGGTATCAGGAAGAATTCGAAAGGAGTTTCCGCGCGTCAAACAGATATTTATTGAACCAATGTAGTCGTTGCTTGTTTTGGCAGTTTATTTCAATACCGAGGCTGCAAACAACAACAGCTTTTCAAGGTCTTCTTTTTTGTTGAAGTCGATAGAGTTCTTACTTAAAAACTGTTTTAGCTCCTTTTCATACTTACCGAACAATTCGTTGGCCCCCTTCTTCGTGGCCGGATAAAGCTTTCCATATTTTCCTGAGAAGAAGAATGTCTCTTTAAATTCGAAACTTATGTTTTCATCGGAAAGGAAGTGAACCGTGGGATTCCCGGTTTCAGGCATTGTACTCACATTCGTGATGGCGCTGCTACTCGAATAGGTGCCATATGCACCCTTTTTTTCCGAACCGCTGTTTTGAAGTGTCCGTTTTTTTAAGAGGTTGTAAGTTGGATAATGACTTACCTGCTGAATGTATTGTTTGTTATAGTAATAAAACGTATCCACATCTATTACGATCATTTTGAAGTCAGCGCCATTAATTAATTGAAGCGTATCGCCTCTTGGATTTATAAAGTATACCTGGTTCAGGAGATAGTTATAATTCAGTTTGGAGCTAACTACATCACCGTTTTCGTAAATCGCCTGGCCGTTAACAAATTGTGGGTATTGATACATCCGCTTATACACTTCATCTTCATTCTGCTTTACGGGGTTAACAACTATAGTTTCCTTCTGTTGGCAGAAGCCACGCAGGCAAAGGAGCACAAAAGCAGCAAGAAGGATTTTTTTCATGGCGCAGTGGCTTTAATGCTCTTTCTAAGCTACAAAATCTTGTCCACTGCTGACATTATTTGTGATAGAAGGCAATATTAATTTTCGGTCTCAAAACAGTCCGTGAATTTTTCCGGAATTGTCAATTTCCATGTTTTCTGCAGCGGGGGTGGCTGGTAAGCCCGGCATACGCATTACTTCTCCCAGCACCGGAATGATGAACCCAGCACCGGCGGCAAACTCAAATTCACGGACTGTTATTACAAAGTTCTCCGGTCTTCCCAGTTTCTTTTCGTCATCACTCAGGCTCTTTGGAGTCTTTGCCATACACACGGGCATGTGCTCGAAACCTAGTTCCTTTATTTGTTTCAAACCCTGCTTTGCTTTCAGAGAATATTCAACTGCTTTTGCTCCATACATTTCTGTGGCTATGGAATGGATCTTTTGTTCTACCGGATCAGTCCAATCGTATAGAGGTTTAAAGGAAGTCTTTTTCGCTTCGATGCTTTTAACGATCTCGCCTGCTAACACCGCTGATCCTACGCCGCCCTCAAGGAATGCGGTTGACACAATCGCTTTTACACCATGCAATTCGCAGCAGCTATTTACGGCTTCTATTTCTTCTTCACTGTCGTTGGGGAAGTAGTTGATGGCCACGATTGGCTTCAGTCCAAACTTCTCTATGTTCTCGATATGTTTTACGAGGTTGGGTAGTCCCTGAACCACTGCTTCGAGGTTGGGTAACTTTACTGCCTCTTTTTTTAAACCTCCATGATGCCGCAATGCCCGGATGGTGGCCACGATCACGACGGCTTCCGGCAGAAGGCCTCCCATGGTACACTTGATATCGAAAAACTTCTCTGCACCAAGGTCGGCGGCAAAACCGGCTTCGGTTACTACATAGTCGGCCAGGGACAATGCCGTTTTAGTAGCAATGATCGAATTCGCTCCATGAGCAATGGAAGCAAACGGTCCCCCATGGATCAGTACCGGCGTACCTTCGAGAGTTTGTACAAGGTTTGGCTTAATGGCATCCTTCAATAGAACCGCCATGGCACCTACCGCCTTCAGGTCTCTCGCAAAGACAGGTTCCCCGTCATAGGTCGTGCCTATGTAAATGTTGGCCAGCTTATTCTTGAGATCCTGGAAGTCCTTTGCAAGGCAAAGGATCGCCATGATCTCAGAAGCTGGAGTGATGTTGAATCCATCCTGTCTCGGCACCCCATTATTAGTGCCTCCCAGTCCCACGATGATGTTGCGCAGAGCGCGGTCATTCATATCCATTACCCGCTTCCAAACAATGGTACGTGGATCAAGATTGCATCCGTTTTTGTGTTGTAAATGGTTGTCGATGATCGCCGACAAAAGATTGTTTGCTTTTTCAACAGCGGCAAAGTCACCTGTAAAATGAAGGTTGATATCATCCATTGGTATAGCCTGTGCATATCCACCGCCGGTGGCTCCTCCTTTTATTCCAAACACAGGACCCAGAGAAGGTTCGCGCAGGGCGGCGATCGCTTTCTTCCCGATGTGGTTTAATCCATCGGCCAACCCCACAGTCATTGTTGTTTTTCCTTCTCCTGCGGGAGTTGGTGTCATTGCAGTGACCAGAATTAAATGGTGTAGCCTGACCTTTTCTTCATCAATGAGCGAAAGCGAAAGCTTGGCCTTGTACTTTCCGTAGTACTCTACCAGTTCTTCATCAATATTAAGTTTTGAGGCGATCTCTTTAATGTGGCGTATAGGGGCGGCCTGGGCTATCTCTATATCCGGGGGCATCGTTAGCATGGAACAGAATTTATCCTTTGCAACTTATTATATGTCTTTATGAAAAGAGATGAGAATGGTCAGCCTTTAGGTTCATTAATGTCATCCCCTTAGGCCGAAAGGTAATAGGCCGATATAAGGGAGTGTAAACCAACTGCTGTAAAAAATTTGAGAATTAACTACCTTTTTAAAGTTGGGGTATACGAATTGCGGTAGACCCATTTCTAATATAGATCATCATGTTCAATAAAATAGCCAGTGTACATATAGCAGTACCCCTGAGGGGGCCCGGCAATATCATCAGGCAAAACCCTGTATCGTTTGACGTTTTCTCCGAAGACAACCACTATAAGGCAGTGCCTCTTTTAAACGAAGACGAAAGAAGGGTGGCCAATCTGCCACAGGAATTACTGTTTAATTATGAAAAGGGCAGACCCGTTTCACAAAGGGGAGCATGGGATGGTAATTTCCATGCTATCCAGGACATCTTCGACGAGCTACAAAGGCAAAATCTACTTTAGAGGCACGTTCCCTTTCATTTGACAAATCTCGTGGCGATAAGGAATGCTACAACTGCCAATAAAAGGGGAGCCCAAAAATGCAGCACTGTGTCCGCGTCGCCGCTATCCACAACCAGGAACAACATGACAGTAAACAATATAATGATGCCTGTAAAAAGAAAACGTTTAGCCGGTGAAAAATGCTCGTGATGGTGTTTCAGTTCTTTCATAACTAAACTTTACCTAACAAGTTTACAATCCATTCCGGCCGCCAACAATGACCGCCATCAGCCGCTGTGGTCTCCGCCGTCATGAACAGTGAAGGCTAAATGGGTTTGCTTATCTTACACCGGCCAAAAATTTACTGTATGAAAGGTTATCGCGTTCTCCTCCTGACTTCTTTCTTTGTCTTTCTATCTTACATTCTTTCCGCCCAGGTAATCGAAACCGGCAATAAGCTCAACTCCTCTGTGGATTACCAAAGGTTGAAACGGATCGACTCGCTTGTAAACAGTTATATACAAAATGACTGGGTCGAAGGCGTTGTTACTCTTATTGTAAAAAATAATCAACTGATCCAGTACAAGGGTTATGGCTATGCCGATGCTGCCACAAAAAAACCTATGGCTGCCAATGCCATGTTTCGTATCATGAGTCAAACCAAGGCTATTACGAGTGCAGGTGTACTCATTTTGTACGAACAGGGAAAGCTGTTGCTTGACGAGCCGGTGGGCGACTTCATTCCGGAATTCAAAAACCAGGTTGTGCTCGATAAGTTCGATCCGAAAGATTCGAGTTATACTACAGTTCCTGCCAAAAGAAATATCACGATTCGCGACCTACTGACCCATACTTCTGGAATTGACTATTCCGATATCGGTTCCAATACAATGAAGGCTATTTATGCGAAAGCCGGTATACCCAGCGGACTTGGATCGTTCGATGAAGACCTGCTAACTGAAATGAAAAAACTTGGTAAGCTGCCCCTGGCCTTTCAGCCCGGTGAGAAGTTTCAATATGGGTTGAATTCAGATTTGCTTGGCTGCCTGATCCAGGTCATCAGCGGCCAAACACTCGATGAGTTTCTTAGCAAGAACATCTTTGAGCCTCTCGGCATGAAAGACACGTACTTCAACGTACCTCAATCTAAAGCCGCTCGTCTCGCCACCGTTTATACTGAAGACGCCGATCACCGCATTATTCCCTGGAGTCATACGTTCCGCCATATAGACCCGGACTACCCGATCATGAATAAACATTACTTCAGCGGGGGAGCGGGCTTGTCTTCAACGGCTTTTGACTACGCCATTTTCTTACAAATGTTATTGAATGGTGGTGTATATAATGGTAAACGCATTCTTTCCCCACGAACGGTTGAAATGATGACCAGTAACCAACTTGACTTTCATTACAACGGCACCAATGATTTCGGTTTGGGCTTTGAAATCGTTACAGAAAAAGGAGCGAATCTAGGGCCCAGAAATAAAGGAAGCTTTTCCTGGGGTGGTTATTATGGTACCAACTATTGGGCAGATCCAAAAGCGAAACTCGTTTGCCTCATTATGACCCAGCAAACACCCAATAGCCATGGCGACCTTGCTAATAAATTCACGACGCTGGTGTATTCCAGCCTGAAATAGATGAAGCGTCTATAATTAAAAATCCCCCGAAAATGGTCCGGGGGATTTCTTTTTTAGGCCGCATGCCTATTATTGTAACCCTTTTGCCAGCAATTCATCAAGATTATTATGAGCCATTGCAAATCCTTCTTTGAAGCCCATCTCAACGATCTTATGGAGGGCTTCCAGCGAATCAAATGTTAGTTCTACTCTCACCTTGGTCCCCAAGGAACTTTCATTGAAGCTAACCTGCCAGTTCATCCTTGGTAGTTCGGTATTGATGTTTCCCTTTTCGTCGCAAAAGCAGTCAAGTCCCTTGTAGCTTTTGTTGGGAACTATTGAACTATAGTCGGCACGGCAATAGTGTCTTGTTCCATCAGGGCCTTCCATATAATAAAGCCATGTGCCGCCATCCTTGAAATCCATTGACAGGGTTACCGCCTTCCACGGCCTGGGAGCCCACCATTGGTCCAATAGCTGGGGTTCGGTCCATGCTCTCCAAACGTCCTTAACAGGAGCATCGAATTCACGTTCCGCGAATAATTTCTTGTTGGCTTCATCTTTTGAATAGATGGTTTCTTTTAATGTGGTCATGGCTTTTTGTTTTTTATGTTTTTTAATACGGCATCCAACTGGTTGAAGCGGTCTTCCCACATGGCACGAAAGGGTTGCAGCCATTTGTCTACTTCCTTTAGTTTCTTTGGATTAAACTGGTAATAGATCTCTCTTCCGGATTGCTCTTTCTTTATCAATTGACATTCGTCCAGTATACGAATATGTTTGGATACCGCCTGGCGGCTCATATCAAACTCGTCGGCAATAGCGTTAGGTGTCATGGCATTCAAAGCAATTAAACTCAGAATGGCCCTCCGGGTCGGGTCTGCAATCGCCTGGAAAACATCTCTTCTCATGGGGAAACTTTTAATGTGCAACTATACGGTTGCAAATATACATGCAACTTTTCGGTTGCGCAAATGTATTTTCCGTCCATTCCCAAATTTGGTCTGGCAGGTAATTTGTACCAGTCAAGTAAAAGGAAAACAATGTTACAGAAGTTACAAGGCATGCCACCGTATGTGGCCGCGTTTAAGGCAACGGGCGAAGTTTCTAAAGATGATTATAACAGTGTCCTCGTCCCTGAGGTCGAAAGGGTTGACAAAGAACACGGCCATATTCACTTTATGATGGTAATGGAAAA
>Ga0157371_10003468_pt1 | contig 14287 bp, 15 predicted proteins | sample C45metaG_FD_113462 | JGI IMG/M metagenome (GOLD analysis project Ga0157371, IMG submission 113462) | Corn rhizosphere microbial communities from Kellogg Biological Station, Michigan, USA - C4-5 metaG | ecosystem: Host-associated > Plants > Roots > Rhizosphere > Soil | place: USA: Michigan...
ACACCGAAGCTGCCGGTGATACGCCCTTTTGGTAGTGGCTCGACGACGCGGCTTTCGACAGCATGGCGGAGGCGTTCGGCCACCGATTCCGCCGCTACGAGGTCGGCGCCGGGCAAGACGATGCAGAACTCTTCGCCGCCCATTCTTGCGGCGTAGTCGTAAGGGCGCAGGTGATCCTTCACGGCTTCGCCGATGGCCATCAGAACATTGTCGCCGGCATCGTGGCCGTATTCATCATTGATGCGCTTGAAGTGATCGAGATCGAAGAGGATGAGCGACACGGCTTCTTCCGGTCGTGCGGCCTTGGCGCGAATGATCGGCATCTGCTCCATCAGCGCGCGGCGGTTTCCGAGCCCGGTCAGAAAATCCGTGGTTGCCTGATGTTTCAATTGCTTGGTCAAAGTCTCGACCTGCAACAGCATCGATCGCGCAATATCGGTCACGGTGCCGATTTCGTCGGGCGATGCCGGATACATCTTCAAAATCCCCTTGTCCTCCGGATACCGCTTCATGGCTTCCGCCAGCAGGTTGAGTGGCCTGATCAGCCGCCAGATCGCAAAAAGGCACAGGGACGTGCCGACCAGGGTGGCGACGAGGATGAGAAGAAAGACCGACAACGTGCTGAGCTGAAAACCCATCGACAGATAGGCGACAAGCGCAATCAGCGGCACGTGGACGCTGACGAAGCAGACCAGAAAGGTTTTCGCGACGAAGGACGATTTGATCTTGGTCACGAGCACCTCAGGCTGCGGCTTATATTAACGCTGCCTCATTTAGTGGCATAAACATGAGAATCCTAGACCATCTTCTGGTGGGCGACATTTCGCAGGGAGGAATCGCGCCCTTCGGGACGATCCCATCGAGGTCGATCAATTGGATAAGACGTCGTGGAGTGTGTTACGAGCCACTGGCCGAGAGCGATCTCAGCGCCGAGGACAGGTAGCGTTCTGTCAACTCCCGTTTCTGCGCCTTCGCCAGATCGATCGCAGCGCCAATGTGCGATTCGAGCCCGACGCCACCCGAACCGGCCCCTATTGCCCTTTCGACAAGCACGACTCCTGAATAGACCGAGGGCAGGCCATCGAAGTCCCTGGCACAGGACCCCATGCTCAGAAGGGACTTTATCTTTCCACCTGCGCAATGGATACGATAGGGCGACAGGAGCGGTGTGCCACCCAGGATCACGTCATGGATACGTTCGGCAAGACGTGGCCGGTCTTCCTCGACGATCCTTTCGAGGATGGATTCAACCGGAAGACCCCTCGCAAGCTCGTCCTGATCGATCTCGTATATCTGCGCAAAGGCGACATCGCCTGTCAGCAGGTTCGTGGACAATGACCACGAATAGAAGCCCGCGCCTTCCAGTAAATCCTTGATCAAGCCTCTCTGCATTGTCTCCACGGCGATTCCCCATTACCCTGACACGATTAAAAACCATGAGATTGTTTTCACCAACGGGTTGCGCAGGCATTCCGGGGCCGATTGCCCATATTGCACCGATCACATTTGTGTGTGCGGATAGTCTAAAACAGGACGGGCGCGGATTGCTGGCGGCAATACCATGCTATCTTGATGGTTGGGCCAGTCGCGATTGGGAAGGCGCCATGATGACAAACCTGGCTGAAGCAGGAATGCGGCGCTCTATCGTTTTTGATCGACGCATCGTGCTTTCCGAAAATCGAAAGCGATTTTCGGGCTGATGCTGTAGGCCACGGTCACGCCAACGCCAACGCTCTTGTTGCGGATAGGCTGCGGGAGTAAGCTGGTTCTTCATCTGATTGACGTGGCTGCTGAACATGGCCAGATCGAGCCATGTAGGCTCGGCCTTATCGTGCTCGTCACAGGCACGCCGTCATAGCTGCCTTTGCCACAGCAGAGAGCATCCAAGTCCATACCAGGAGAGATTACCCCATGGCCCGAAAGAACAGGGATGAGCAGGCGTCGTGGGACGAGCCGAAGCCGGAGCCGGTGATCTGTGCGCTGTGCCAGCGCGTCATTCCCGACGATCAGATGGACCAGCATCATCTCGTTCCCAAGAGCAAGGGCGGAAAGCAAACCGTGAGCCTGCACCGGATTTGCCACGACCAGATCCATTCGATCTTCACCGACGCCCAACTCGCCAAGAAGTTCTCCACGATCGAGGCCATTCTGGAGGAGCCTGCGGTGCAGACATTCGTCGCCTGGGTGAAAAACAAGCCTCCGGGCTTTGGGGATTCCGCCAGGGGATCACGGCAGTCCTTCGGGCGAGGGCGCTAGTCTTAAAGCATGGTCCACGCAAAAGTGTGCAGCGGTTTTGCGATCACGACATGCGACAAAACAAGGACTTGAAGCGTAGGGAGCGAATCTGAAAGATCGTGACACGCTTTAAAGCGCCGTGCGTCCTTTTGGACGCACAAAGAACGCTTGTCTTATGACGATCCTTGCCTCAGACGGATAGGTCGAAGATATCCGCCTCTTCCTGGGTCGCGAAGGTGAATGTCACCAGTTCGCTGTCGTCGCTCTGGCGAATGCCGATGGCCGTCACGATCAGCCGGGCGATCTCGTCCTGCGCTTCGCTTCCCGACCTTGATGACCCCACTGCCTTTTCGATGGCGGGGGCGAAGAGTTCGCTGATGACGCCGAGGCGCATGTTGTAGCGCATGATGATATCGCGGTCCTCGATGATCGCGGCCTGTTCTTCCTTCGGGATATCGGCATTGTCCATGGCGGTGATCGTCGCATTCGTCGCCAGCTTGATCGGGCCTTCGGCAAGCCAGCGATCGACCATCTCATCGAACTGGCGCATGCGCTGGGCGGGGATTGTCTTCTGTATCGTGATCGACATCTGCGTTCCTTTGTTCGCTGCCATGCTTGCTGTCACGCGCTTCCCGATCAGGGGTCGGCGATCGCCAGCATTAGATCTTTTGGGAGCAGGCTTTATGGCGTCAGGCCACAAGCTTCAATGGTTTTGTGTCGAAAGCCCGCCGCCGATAGGCGTTATCTTGAGGCGAAAGCAGAGCCCCCGGACAAAGCCACGCCTTCAACGACCATCTTTCGCATCGTCATAGGTTTTTGCTGCCGCGTCGATCCTGTCGCCATTTTCAGCTGCCCAGGCGCACAGGGCTTCAAATGGCTGCCGCAGGGAGTGGCCGAGCGGCGTGATGGCATATTCCACGCCGATCGGCTGCGTCGGCAGAAGCGTGCGGGTCACAAGCCCATTGCGCTCCAGCCTCTTCAACGCATCGGCCAGCGCCTTGTGCGTGATGCCATCCAGACGCCGCTTGATTTCGTTGAAGCGCGAGGGTTTGGGGCAGATCACCGTCAGGATCAGGATCGTCCATTTGTCGGCGATCTTGTCCAGCACCGGGCGGACTTTTGGCATATCGCAGAGCGCCTGCTGAGAGAGGGTTTCCAGGTCGGTATACTCGTCCATATCTAGGCTATCCAAGGTGCGTAATTGATATCAGATATCCACCGTATATCATGGCGGGACCATTGAGTGAAAGGAATTACGATGGCTCGCATGAACAACAAGGTGGCTCTGGTCGTGGGCGGCGCGAAGGGCATCGGCCTCGCCATAGCAGAGCGGCTTTCTGCCGAAGGCGCAAAGGTTTTCCTCACCAGCCGCAAGGGCGAGGAGGCTGAAAAGGCAGCTCGCGGCATCGGCAGTGGCGCGGTCGGCATTGCCGCCGATGCAAGCTCTCCGGAAGACATGCTCGCGGCTGTCGAAACCGTCCGCCAAGCCCATGGCCATATCGACGCGCTGGTCTTGAATGCCGGTCTTTCCGAATATGCACAGATTGCCGAGATCACGCCGGAGCATTTCGACCGCCACTTCGACGTCAACGTGAGAGGGATGGTCTTCGGCTTTCAGGCCGCTCTGCCTGCCATGAGAGAAGGAGGCTCAGCTGTCCTTATCGGGTCGATCGCCGGTAGCGCAGGCTATGCAGGTTACGGAACCTATTGCGCAACCAAAGCGGCCGTCCGATCCTATGCAAGAACCTGGACGGCCGAACTCGCCCCCAAAGGCATCCGCGTCAACGTGGTCGCACCCGGCCCGACGGATACGGACATGATGGCCTCAGTCGCAGACGACGTGCGCGCGGCCATTGTCGCGCCGATCCCGATGGGCCGCATGGGACGGCCCGCGGAAGTGGCCGCGGCGACGCTGTTTCTGCTGAGCGATGAGGCGAGCTATATCGCCGGCGCCGAGCTCTGCGTCGATGGCGGGTTGCTGCAGGCTTAAGGGCGGATGGAAGATGCTGCCCGACCGCGAAGGGGTCGGGCAGCCACGATCATCATTCCAAGCCTGCGGCTCACGATGGTGGCGATGTGGAGCCGTCAGGCTGTCGTGTGGACTGGACGCTGCGATGTCGTCTGCTGCCGGCTGGTCAATGTCAGGATCAGGGCTCCGCTCAAACCGGACACAAGCGATCCCATCAAAATCCCGATCTTGACGTGATCCTGCACCGCCGGATCGTCGAATGCCAGCAGGCCGATGAACAGCGACATCGTAAACCCGATTCCACACAAAAGGGCCGTGCCTGCCACCTGTCCCCAGCTTGCCTGCGCGGGAAGTTGTGCGAGACCGAGCTTTACAAGCACGGCGACGACGCCAAACACGCCGATGAGCTTGCCGAAGAAAAGGCCTCCCGCCACACCCATTGTCAGCGGCTCGGTAAACACCGACAGGCTCAGACCCGAAAGGGAGACGCCGGCATTGGCGAAGCCGAAGACTGGCACGATGATGAAGGCAACAGGCTTGTGCAGCGCATGCTCGAGGCGATGAAGCGGCGACTCGTCCGGCGTCGCTTCCGGTGTGCCGGGCGTCAACTTCAGTGGGATCGTCAGCGCCAGCATCACGCCAGCCAGTGTTGCGTGAACGCCGGACGCAAAGACGAGCACCCAGAGCACGGCGCCAAGGACGAGATAGGGCCACAGCACCTTCACCTTCATCTTGTTGAAGATGAAGAGATTGCCCCAAACGAGAGCGGCGCCGATAAGAGCGACCAGGTTCAGGTCTGCCGTGTAGAACAGAGCGATGACGATGACCGCACCGAGATCGTCGATGATGGCAAGGGCTGCAAGAAAGATCTTCAGCGACGTCGGCACGCGCGATCCGAACAGGGAGAGCACGCCAAGGGCAAAAGCGATGTCCGTCGCTGTCGGTATGGCCCATCCCTGCAAGGCGGCTGGATTATCGCGGTTCAGCAGCACGTAGAAGAGTGCCGGACATATCATGCCGCCCGCTGCGGCAGCACCCGGCAGAACCCTGCGGCTCCAGCTGGAGAGTTGACCGTCTAGCATTTCGCGTTTGATTTCCAAACCCACCATCAGGAAGAACACCGCCATCAGGGCGTCGTTGATCCAGTGCTGGATGCTCAGCGGTCCGATATAGACGTGGAGGATATGGAAATAATCTTCAGCCAGAGGCGAGTTGGCCGTGATGATGGCAAGAAGCGCGACTGCCATAAGCACGAGGCCACCCGAGGCCCCGTTGTCGAGGAACTTGCGAAGTGTGGAATTGATGCGACCTGGATTTGATGTCGAAGACACAGGCTCACCCTCCCTTTGTTGGAAGTTGATCTTAGTCTCCGTCGATTTCGGGGGAACCCGCAGCGCACGCAGCACGCGCTGTCAGGTTCAATCATAGCGCAGTTTGGTGCGTTTTTCCACCAAAACCGGCATCTTGCGCGTGCGGTTTAAGGCTTTTTTGCCGGGGAGGCCGACGTTTCAGCGCCGCACTTCTTCGTCGTCCACCCGTCCGGCAAACCAGTTGGCGAGAAGTGCGCCGGATATGTTGTGCCACACGCTGAAAATGGCGCTGGGCACGGCGGCAAGTGGCGAGAAATAGGCCGTTGCAAGGGCGGCACCAAGCCCGGAATTCTGCATGCCGACCTCGATGGCAATGGCTTTGCGCTTGGCAAGCGTCAGGCCGAAGGCCTTCGCCGCAAAGAAGCCGAGCAGGTAGCCGAGGCCGTTGTGGAGGATAACGACGGCGAAGATCATCAGGCCGGATTGGACGATGGACGCTTTGGACGCGCCGACGACCGCCGAGACGATCAGCACGATGCCGATGACGCTGACGAGCGGCAGAGCGGGGACGGCGGCCTTGACGAAAGCGGGCAGAAGTTTCTGCAGGATTGCGCCGAGCGCCAGCGGTATCAGCACCACCTTGATGATGCTCATGAACATCGCCCAACCGTCGACCGGCAGGTACTGGCTGGCAAACAGCCAGACGAGGAAGGGCGTGACGATGGGAGCCACAAGCGTGGTGACCGACGTGCAGGCAACCGAGAGCGCCACGTCTCCCTTGGACAGATAGGTCATGACGTTGGAGGATGTGCCACCGGGGCAGCAGCCCACCAGGATCACGCCTGCCGCCACTTCCGGCGGCATTGGAATGAATTTGGTCAAAAGAACAGCCAGAAGCGGCATGATCAGAAATTGGCCGAGAACGCCGATCGTCACATCAAAGGGCCGCTTCACCACCTCGCGGAAGTCATCAAGCGAAAGGGTAAGACCCATGCCGAACATGATGATGGACAGCAACGTCACGATCCATGGACCGATCTGCTTGAACGTATCGGGAAAGAAGAAGCCGAGGATCGCAAACAGCACCACCCAGGCCGCGAATGTCTTGCCAACGAACGACGATATCTGCGCCAGTGCCTTCATGATCTGTCCCTCCAAAGAAATGCTAGCGGGACGTCTAGATGCGTCAGCTTGACTGTCAAGGTCACTTTGGCGGGGTGGTTGCGTGTCTGCTAATATTGCGGTTGCCTGCTTTTAGAAGGGATGTGGACGACAGCTGCAGTCGACGTGCGTACACCCAGTGGTGAGCCTATTCCAATGCAACGCATGGCAAAACCCTCGGAAGTGGCCGCGAACACGCTGTTTCTGTTGAGCGATGATGCGAGCTACATTGCCGCGGCTGAAATCGGAGTTGATGGTGGGTCGGGGCAGGTTTAACGCTTAAGGTGAGATGCCGTGCCTGACCTTGAAGGGGCCGGGTGCTGCAAAATTTACGTCACCTTAACCTAACGAACTGGTAGGCATTGCATTGCAGGGAAATGGAAGGGGAACAAATCGCAGCACATAGTTTTAGGGAACTACGAGATACTGTTGCGGCTGGATCTTTGTATCCGGGCCGTAGTTGACGAGATAAGGATTAATCCAAATTCTCTTGCGCTCCTGTCGATTGCGACCGACGGCTTGATTCCTGTAGTGGCCCGCACGGACGTGCGGTTTGACGTGGCCACGACCTTCTTCGTAAGCATGATTTTGGCCTTGCTTATCTGTAGCGTAGCCGATGTGCACCGTTACATAATCTTTGGTGATAGGCGGTTTGCCGCTTTTAGTCCGCGCGGCATCTAGCTTAGGACTGATCGGAGCGGGCTCTCGCGTGACGATACCACGTACATGAAGCGTCATCGCAAGGCAGAGGGCTATCCCGGCTGTTGGGGCGTACGAATCGATAAATGAGCGCAGAAGAGGCGTGGGTACTGACCCGCGGTACCTTTTAACAAATGCTTCGCCTTTCGAAGTAAATGACGCTGGAAAGTAGTCTCCAAAAACCATACTGCGCTTGGCGCGACGATAGTGAAAGGCGGGCCATATTTGGTAGCTGTTGCCTCCTCCGCCTTCAATCATCCAGAATATCCGCTCATCGGGATTATCATTCCATTCAATGAGCATGGTCCCGTATGGAAGCTCTGTTCTCCCTGCTTCGATAGCAACTGCAACCGCATGCGAATAATCCTCGGAATGCTCCGTAAGCCATTCGATCACGTCACGCGAAAACACGAATTTGGGCGCAGACCGCATACGATCGAATACTTCTTCCGCACCAGGAAAATTGTGGTGCGGTAGAAAGCGTAGATCGTGGAACCGGCTAACTGACATTTCTCTCGCGTCTCCCGATAATCAAAGTGCTCGTTTTAAAGCAAACACACACCTCACAGTAACCCAAACTTGTGGATCGAGAATATATTCGAGCGAACCTCACGCCGGGCGAAGGCCAAAGTTATTGGCAGTGATACAGCGAACGGTGCGCTACTTCTCGCATTAGCCGTTCAAGCAGTGCCTTTATCAGCCTAATTTGATCGTCTTCATTCCTAGACTCGTTGCTAACGGCGAGCTGCTCTCAGGGGTCGACTAAACTGCAAACCGTCCTGACCTTTCAGGCGCATCCATTTAGATCTGCTTTACGAGAGGGTTTCTCTGTGCTCCTCTAACGTTTGCAGTTCGCGCTTGAGCTAGTCGACACGGTTCAACTCGAATATAGTGAAACAAATCCCGGCCTTAGGGTAAACATGTCAGACGAACATCGACAGTGGGGCGTGGAAGAGGACGGCAGCTTCAACGAGCTATCCCTTGCGTATAAGCGCAATCCAACGATGGAGACGTATCTTGCTTTGCGAAGAGCTCATCCGGATGCCGAAATAGAGATTTCCGCTTCGGGAGGCTTGGATACCCTTTTCCAAATTGAACCAGAACTGCGCAAGTACGGTTTTGACCCTGCCGATATCGCTGGGATTCTTGATGCGAATCCAGACGCGATCAGCAAAGTTGCTTTGCAATGCATGGAAAAGCTAATCGTTGCAAAGGAACTCGTAGCGAAGGGCGAGACTCACTTGGTTGGCCGAGGAATGGCGCTCCCGCCGAGCCTTGTTGACTGGATAATCGTGGTCGCTCTCGATGGAATGAGTTGGACGGACCAGCTTGAAATTCCTCGCGACCTGATGGTTCTAATCCAAAATCGCTTGGGAGGGGTTCGAGGGAAATACTTTCGAAATTTTGAGTTACATGAGCGGAAGCAAACCGCCCTCATGATTGCAGGTCAGATGCTTGCTCGAGGTGACAAGCCTAGCATTCGCGGCCTTGCCCGTATCCTCGGATTGGAGGCAAGCAGCGTGTCTCGCTGGTTTGAAGAGGGTGAGTTTGAGCGTGAGTCTAAGGATTTCGCGGCGTGGTTCGATGAAAATGGACGCTTAAAGCCGCTGTTGCATCCTAAATGACGTGCGCAACACGCGCGCTGTCATGTAGTCTTCTCCTTATGGAGAAACTTATGAACAAAAAAGAACTGGCGACAGATAAGCATGTCGAAAAGCTTCACGTCCGGGTTAATAATTTCGAAGTTTCGGCGAGTGGGCGCTTCACTATATTGGTTGTCGTCAGCGCTCTTTTCTTAGCGTTTCTGCTAGTTTGAAGTCCTAATATTACCATTATTACAGAGGGGCCACTTTTCTAAAGTGTCTTTTTCTAATTGATATTGGCGAACTCACATCGGACCGAGATTCGTGAAGCTGAACATCCTAAGCCTGCAATGACGCCCCCAACAGCGCCAGCCCCATCAACAGCACCACCAGCGCCCCGGCAATCTCGATCCCATTGGCGATCCTTGAGGCGCGGCGGCTGCCGGTTCCGGCGTAGCGGATGGCGGCGTCCTTGGCGGTGACGGCGAGGATGGCGAGGAGCGAGACAGTGATGGCGGTGCCGATGGACATGGCAAGCACCGAGAGCATGCCGCCGAGCAGCAGGCCGTTCAGCATGGAAAAGCTCATGACAATGATGGCGCCGGAGCAGGGGCGAAGACCGACCGCCACAATGGCTGACCAGGCTTCGGTGAGGCTGAAGGTGCGGGACTGGAAGAGCAAGGGGTCGGGCGCATGCGCCTTGCCGCAGGCATCGCAGAGATCGCCGCTGCCGCTTTGGGCGTGATCGGCAAAGACCGGCTGGCCCTGGAAGCGCAGGCCGCTGCCCATGCCGGTGCGGCGGGGTGCTGAGCCTGCGGGCTCTCCGAAGCCGGTCGTTCCGTTTTCGGCTGCCTTGAACGAGAACGTGCGGCTGGCGGACAGGCTGGCGCTTGTAAGAGGTGAGGCTGATGACGACGCGGCAAGGGCCGATGCGGGCGTTTGCGGGGATGTGACGGCGTGATGATCAGAGCGCCGATGCAACATGCTCCAGATCTTGCGCGCCAAGAGCCATGCGCCGAAGAGCGCGACCATGGCGAAGCTGGCAATTTCCATCGCCTGCGTCGCCTTGGTCATGGTGATGGAGGTGCCGCGCAGCACGAAATAGGCCGCGACGACGAGGAGGATGGCGACGACGCCTTGAATCAGCGCCGAGACGAAGGAGATCAGGATGCCGCGTTTCAGCTGCGTCTCGTTGGCGATCATGTAAGAGGAGATCACCGCCTTGCCATGGCCGGGGCCAGCCGCGTGGAACACGCCATAGGCAAAGGAGAGGCCGATCAGCGAGGTTAGCGCCCAGGGGTCTTCGCGCATGGCTTTCAGCGCGCCGGTGAGCGCCCGGTAGAAGCTCTGCTGATGGACGTTGATCCACTGGAAGAAGGGGGCGAGCGGCCCGCCGACGGAAATGGAGGGTTCGGCCGAGCCGATGCCGAGCGGCGATTGGGCGTGGGCGATGCTGAGCGAGGCGAAGAGCAGGGTGAGGGTGGTCAGCGCGAGGAGAAGCTTGCTTCCCTCATTCCTGTCCTTGTGACAGGAATCCAGTTGTCGCGCGTCTGCGCGGCGGGAGGAGTCTTGCCGACCCAACGACCTCTCCGGCGTCATGGTCACTTCCGAGGGTGACCTGACCATCCATGAGCCGTTGAAAACATGGATCCTCGGGTCAAGCCCGAGGATGACCCAAAGCGAGCGTTTCAGGGTAATCATCAATCCCTCAGCCTGCCGGGCTCCCCGTGGTGAAACGCCATCCTCTAGCATTGCAGTTCCAGTCTTGTCGCAAAGAGCTTGGTCATGTCGGTGCCGGTCGGGTCGTTGAAGAAGGCGTCGGTGAGGCTGCTCTGGTTCTGGGCGATGATTTCATCCGGGTCCGGGCGCACCACCTTGTGCTTGCAGGCGGCCAGATGCGGACCCTTCACCACGATGTCGGTGTCCTTGGCAAAATCGATGGCCGTATACATGGTCGGGTCCCAGGCGCCGAAGGAGAGCTTGCCCTTCACCGGCAGCGGGTTTTTCGGCTTGACGGAGAAGAACATCAGGATCTGGCCGTCCTTGTAATCCACATGGATGACGTCCGGCTTGTTGAAGTCGATGTTCTTTCCGTTCACCGCGATGAAGGTGTAGTAGGAATATTCCGCCAGCGATTCATGCACCGTATTGCCGATTTCGGCGAGCTCTTCCTTGTCGAGCTTGGCGTCGCTGTTCTTGTCGTAGTCCAGCACCACGCTTGCGGAAAACATCTCGTCGAAGCGCCAGATGTTGCGCACTTCCTGCACATTGCCATCCGCGCCTTCGATGATTTCCATGCGCGCTTCGGCAAAGATATGCGGATGGGCGAAGGCGGTGAGCGGCGCAAGACAGGCAGCGGCGCAGGCGGCCATTGGCAGAATGAGTTTTTTCATGGGCCGCGTTTATCCTCAGGCGAATCTGGGGTTACTCTATAACTAATTGGGACTGAATTTCGGCGGCAGCGCCGATCAACCGTTCTTTCGGAACCAGTTGGACAGATAATCGACGAAGCTGCGCACCTTGGCCGGCAGATAGCGCCGGTGCGGATAGACCGCGTAAATGCCGCGATCGCGGGAAATATAATCATCGAAAAGCGTCACAAGCTCGCCCGACTGGATATGCGGGCGGGCGATGAAATCCGGCACGATGGCGACGCCCAACCCAGAGCGCGCGGCGCGCAGCGTCGCCTGCGGGCTGTTGACCTCGATCGGCCCGCGGGTTGCCACCGAATTGGTGCCGCCGCCCGGCTCGAAATAGCGGATGTGGTTCTGGAAGCGGGAATTGGTATCGATGATGCAGGGGACTTTTCCCAGATCCTGCGGGTTTTCCAGTGGCCCATGGCGGGCGACGAAATCCGGTGTCGCCACCGCATGGACGCGAAAATCCGACAGCTTGCGGGCAATCAGGCCGGAATCCTCCAGCTTGGTGATGCGGATGGCGAGGTCGAAACCTTCCTCGATCAGATCGACGAAGCGGTCGTCGGCAACGATCTCCATGGAAAGCTCAGGGTTTTCGCGGGCGAAATCGATGAGGCTCTGGCCGACATCGGCATCGATGAAGGTGCGCGGCACGGATAGACGCAGCTTGCCCTTCAGATCGGAATTCTTCTCCCGCACCAGGTCGGCGAGATTGTCGATCTCTTTCAAGATGTCGGAGGCGGTGCGGTAATAGGTATGGCCGGCTTCCGTCAGCGAAAATTGCCTTGTGGTGCGGTTGAGAAGCAGCGCGCCGAGATCGTCTTCAAGCTCCCGGACATATTTGGACAGCAGCGCCTTGGAGCGTCCGGTCTTGCGCGCGGCGGCCGAAAAACCCTCCGCTTCGACCACGTCGATAAAGGCGCGAATGCGCGTCAGCGTGTCCATTCAAAAACTCCTGTTCGTTCCATATAATTGAACGATTGGAATCCACTGTCCAACAGGAAAAGCACTGCCGAAAAAATTCGCGACATGCTGAAAAAATCCTCTTGATTATGACGGCGAATATTCTTATCTCCCTGTCTGCCCAAAGTCGCACGTGCCCATGTGTGTCCGCCGACCCTCGATGTGGTGAGGAGTTCGGTAAGGTACCTGGAATTAACCCCTCCAGTCGCTGTTCCGGCCAACCGGATATGCGAGGACATACGAAGCAACGACGGTGCGGGCCTTTCTGGTTCTCTGCCGGCTTTCCATCAGCCGGGGTACTGAAGAGGCACACCATCATTGCCGTAAGTGCGGTTGGGTATGATTCCCTCCAATCCCATGGCAGACAAAGCCGAATAATGCTCCTGGCAGGGCGTTGTTCATATTTGCGCCTTGAGCGTATGCGAATGAATCTGCGCCTCCACCGGCTGATTCGTCTTGCATATCTCGAGCGTTCTTTGTCCTCCGGAATTTTCCGGAGCCGGATCAAGTTAGGGAACACAACGATGACGACTGCTCGCATCCTCGACTTCATCAATACCCGCCGTCCCGAAGGTCCCTGCCTTGTGGTCGATCTCGACGTCGTGCGTGACAACTTCCATGCGTTCCGGCATGCCCTGCCGAACAGCGCGATCTATTACGCCGTCAAGGCCAACCCGGCTCCAGAAATTCTGTCGCTGCTCGCCTCCATGGGCTCCAACTTCGATTGCGCCTCCGTGGCTGAAATCCAGATGGCGCTCGATGCCGGTGCGACCTCCGACCGCATCTCCTATGGCAATACGATCAAGAAGGAACGCGATGTTGCACGCGCTCACGCGCTCGGCATCGATCTCTTCGCCGTGGACAGCCATGAGGAAGTCGAGAAGGTTGCCCGCGCCGCTCCTGGTGCGCGCGTATTCTGCCGCGTTCTGACCGATGGCGAAGGCGCCGAATGGCCGCTGTCTCGCAAGTTCGGCTGCGTGCCGCAGATGGCTGTCGATGTTCTGGTCTATGCCCACCAGCTGGGTCTGGAATCCTACGGCGTGTCCTTCCATGTCGGTTCGCAGATGATGAACCTCGACGCATGGGATGCAGCCGTTGGCGATGCCAAGCGCGTCTTCGCGTCTCTTGCCAAGCAGGGCATCCACCTGCAGATGGTCAATATGGGCGGCGGTTTTCCGACCAAGTATCTTCGCGACGTTCCCGCCGCTGAAGAATACGGCCAGGCAATCGACACGGCGCTGCGCAAGCACTTCGGCAACCAGATCCCGAAGACCATCATCGAGCCGGGCCGGGGCATGGTTGGCAATGCGGGCGTGATCAAGGCGGAAGTCGTTCTCGTCTCGCGCAAGTCCGACAACGACAACCATCGCTGGGTGTTCCTCGACATCGGCAAGTTCGGCGGTCTGGCCGAAACCATGGACGAAGCCATCCGCTACCCCATCCGCACCACGCGCGATGAGGACACGATGGAGCCTTGCGTTCTGGCCGGTCCGACCTGCGACAGCGCCGATGTGCTTTACGAGAAGAACATGTACCCGCTGCCGGTCTCGCTGACCATCGGCGACGAAGTTCTGATCGAAGGAACGGGCGCCTACACGACCACCTATTCGGCGGTCGCTTTCAACGGCTTCGAGCCCTTGAAGGCCTATGTGATCTAAACCCTTAAAGCGTGTCGCAATCTTTCAGATTGCTCCTCACGCTTTAAGGTTCTTGTCTTATCGCATGTCGTTATCGCAAAACCGCTTCACACTTTTGCGCGACAGGCTTTAGGGCTTCACTGATCCAAAGCAATGTGATCTGCGCGAGACGCCACCCGTTGGGGCGGACGGCGTTCTCCCGGATCTTCCCGTTCCGGCCCGGCTGACGCCCGGGCCTGGCGCACACCCTGCTTGCCAATCCTCTGTCCAGTCGAGGGATAAGCTTGCGGCGCGCGCCGGGCCGGAACGGTTC
>Ga0157371_10003472_pt1 | contig 14268 bp, 10 predicted proteins | sample C45metaG_FD_113462 | JGI IMG/M metagenome (GOLD analysis project Ga0157371, IMG submission 113462) | Corn rhizosphere microbial communities from Kellogg Biological Station, Michigan, USA - C4-5 metaG | ecosystem: Host-associated > Plants > Roots > Rhizosphere > Soil | place: USA: Michigan...
AAACTGCCAGTGCTTATATCAAAAAAATTATTGGGGCGGTGCGTCAACACCGTCCCTTTCTAATTTATTTAGATATGATAATTTGATTCCCCCTTATTTTATATTTAAAATGTTCTGCATCTTGAAATGCTTTTAATGCCTGCTCTATATTTTCATGTTTAAATGTGGCTGTAAAGCGATATTTTTCGACTTCATGATCATTAAATATGATCTCCACGTTGTACCATCTTTCCAGATCACCTTTAACTTCAGCAAAAGTCTGATCCATAATCTCAAGCCTGTTTTGCGTCCAGGCCATTTCCATAATTGTACTATCGTTAACCTTGGTATATTGATTTATAGCAATTTGAGGATGCACCACCGACGGTTTTGGCGATTTGATTTTACCAGGCGCCTCTTCCACTTTCTTGTAAAAAGTTACTTTCTGACTTGGCCTTAAAGTTATAGAGCTTCCTTTGGTTCCTTTTCCCTCCATTACAATCAAACCTTTAACCAATACCGTTTCAGATGTCGCTTCTCCGGGATATATTTTAACATTAAATGAAGTACCAAGCACATTAATATCAAAATCTTCGGTATGTACCTTAAATGGTTTATTCTTATTGTGGGTAACATCAAAAAAGGCCTCTCCTACTAAATTAACTTCCCTGTTTTTATCATTGAAATGTTTATCAACAGTCAATACGCTTTTGGCATTAAGTAAAACCACAGAACCATCAGGTAAAGTAATTTTTTTCTTTTCACCACCGGTTGTACTAAAATGGGTAACTAAACTAGTTTTTGGGACTGCCTCTTTAACATTATTTTTATAAATAACTGCTACCCCAACTATTACCAGAATGGCGGCAGCAATTTTTAACCACATATAATTTCTGCGAATAGGAACAACATCAACCTCATTTTGAGACTCGATATTCTTCTTTAAGAGATCAACCTGTTTATTTAATGGTTTTTTATTTCCACTTAATATCACAAATAAGCGCTTTGCCTCCGCAATCACGACCTCTTGCTCAGGGTGAGTTTTAATATAATTTTCCCAGTAGCTAACACAAAGCTTATCTGTTCCGGCACAGTATAACTGAAAAGTATTATCTACTAAAAAGTCTTCAACATTGAAAAGACTACGATCTATCATAATATTTGGCTTTTATAATACCAGTGCCCAAAATCTTATGATTTTCCTAAGAAAATTTTACTTTTTTTTATTTTACCGGAATAACATTACCCAATATCGCATTTTGGCATGCTTAACTAGTCTTTCAACTCCTTACGTAATATCTTAAGCGCATCATAAATAGTATTGTAAGCAGTCTTAATTGTTTGCTGAGTTTGATCTGCTATTTGCTCATAGCTCAACCCATCAAAGAATTTGAGATGAATTAATTGCTTTTGCCTGAAGGTTAATTTCTCCAGTGCATTTTTTAGCTTGAAACGCACCAGTTCATCAGTTTGAACTTTTACTATAAACTCCTCGTACGACATTTCCATCCAATCGCCCTCGGCACCTGCATTTTGCAATGCGTCATTTATTTTGCGCTTACGCTCTAACAGCCTTAAAATTTTTCGCTTTAGAAATGTGCGTAGATAAGCCGGCACATTATCAACCCTGTTTAGTTGCTGGTGTTTCTCCCAAATAGTAATAAACACCTGATCGGTTGCTTCTCCGGATGTTTCGGCATCACCACAAACCCGGATACCAAAATTTACCAAATCATAATAAAGCGCTTTATAAAGATCAAAAAATGCACCATTATCGCCTCCCCTTATTCGTTCCCATAATAAATGATGCAAGAGCTTATTCTCCATTTGGTTAATTTAGGTTGAGACAATGTTAAGAAAATATGTGGAAATTAAAAAAACAACAAACTAGATGCACGACGTTGATTCGCGCTTAATCAAACTGGATTTTAAGATGTGATTTTCATTTGGTTCAAAATGCTTTTTATCTAATATTTTGAATAAGATACCTGCTGCCTCTTTTCCGATTTCAAACGCCGGCTGTTCAATTGTGGTAAGAGATGGACTTAAAAGTGGGGCGGTATTTAGATTAGAAAAACTGATTATTTTCAGATCCTTCGGAATACTTAAATCTAACTCTCTCGCAACATAATAGCAAGGCAAAGCAAGGTCCTCAATTGAAGAGATAATAGCATCTGGTTTCTGGGTTAACATCAAAGTTTTTATATTTTCATAATTCTTATTGCTGTCTTTATCATAATTAACAATCATCTCATCGGTACAAACCATATTATATTTCTCTAAGGCTTTCTTATATCCTGCAAACCTATTTTTACCGGTAACCAGATTATTAAGTGCGAACAGGTAAGCGATCTTTTTACAGCCACATTCTACTAAATGGCATGTTGCATTGTAAGCACTTTCATAGTCATCTGTGGTTATTTTCACAGCATCTATATCTTCAAAAACCCTATCAAAGAAAACAACAGGTATTCTTTTAACCAGTTCCTTAAAATGTTCATTATTATTTGTGTTGCTCGAAACAGAGATCAATATTCCATCTACCCTACCACTTAACAGGCTGTCAGTAAAAGCAATCTCAATCTCACTATTTTCATGAGTTTGATAAATCAGTACATGATAATCTCGCTTTCTTGCTATTTCTTCAATTCCATTTATGGCTAGTGAAAAGAAATTATTTGCTATCTCAGGAATAATAACAGCTATAGTTTTTGTTTTATGGCTGCGAAGGTTACTTGCAGAGGGATTACGTTCGTATTTTAATTTCTTGGCCAGATCCCAAACCTTTTGCTTGGTTTCTAAACTAATTTCATAACTGTCATTTAATGCTTTTGAAACAGTGGCAATAGAGATATTTAACTCCTTGGCTAGCGTTTTTACAGTTACAGTTTCCTTCATTTATACAGCAATTTGGATGATGAATCGGCAAAAGATAAGCTATTTCACTTAAACGTATTCGTAAAAAAAATATCCGTTAAACTCCGGATTTAATATTTTTATATACAGCTTTGATAAGTGAGACCACCCTTAGGTTTTGCTTTTAACCAAATGTAATATAATTAATTTAACTCATTTATATGAGGGAAACTGATTTAGCGCAAACCAAATATGAATCATCTTGACATCGCCGATTATGTAGTTTTCTTTGTTTATTTTATTGCGATAGCCGGCTATGGTTATTACATTTATCATAAGAAAAAAACTACCTCCAATAGTGCGAAGGATTTTTTCCTGGCAGAGGGTTCCCTAACCTGGTGGGCTATCGGAGCGTCACTGATCGCCTCAAATATTTCTGCAGAGCATTTCATTGGAATGTCAGGATCCGGCTTTGCACTAGGTCTTGCCATTGCTTCATATGAATGGATGGCAGCTGCAACCTTGATCATTGTGGCCATTTTCATCATCCCGGTATACCTGAAGAACAAGATCTTTACAATGCCACAATTCTTGTCTAAGCGGTATAATGATCAAGTAAGCACCATTATGGCTGTATTCTGGTTATTGGTGTATGTTTTTGTGAATCTTACTTCTATCATTTATCTGGGTGCCTTAGCCATCTCGTCCATATCACCCATCAGTTTCGAGTGGAGTATCGTAGGACTAAGTATCTTTTCTATGGTGGTTACTTTAGGGGGTATGAAAGTTATTGGCTATACAGATGTAATCCAGGTACTGGTACTGATTTTTGGCGGTTTAATTACCACTTATCTTGCCCTTTCTTTACTTTCAAGGGAATATGGATTTGGTGAGGATATTTTTAAGGGTCTCTCTATCCTAAGAAAGGAGGCGCCAGATCATTTTCATATGATATTTAGCCCCTCTGATAAATATTACAAGGAACTGCCGGGGTTGTCTGTATTAATTGGCGGTATGCTAATCAACAATCTGGCATACTGGGGCTGTAACCAGTACATCGTACAGCGCGCATTAGGTGCTGATTTAAATACAGCACGTAAGGGTATTTTGTTTGCAGCATTTTTAAAACTTTTGGTACCCATAATTGCTGTACTTCCGGGAATTGTAATGTACGTGCTTCACAACAAAGGTTTATTTATTAAAGAAATGTCCGACTCTGGTGTATTAAAACCCGATCATGCCTATCCAACCTTAATGAACCTATTACCGGCAGGTTTAAAAGGTGTCGCATTCGCTGCCCTTACAGCGGCCATTGTTGCTTCCCTGGCAGGTAAAGCAAACAGTATATCCACAATTTTTTCGCTTGATATTTATAAAAAATACTTCAACAAAACCGCCTCTGATAAGAAGATGGTTAATGTTGGCCGATGGGCTGTAGTGATTTCCATGCTGATTGCAGCTATTGTAACACCATCCTTAAAATCACTTGATCAGGCTTATCAATTTATCCAGGAATATGTAGGCTTTATTTCACCAGGGGTACTGGCCATATTCTTGCTGGGTTTTTATTGGAAACGCACAACAACTGCGGCAGCGATGACAGGCGCATTGATCACAATTCCGCTTTCAACTGTATTAAAGTTTCTACCTGTCTGGACAAACGGGGCATTTCCCGACTATCCTTTCCTGGACAGAATGGCTATTGATTTTGTAGTCATTGTGATCCTGATGGTTGTAATTAGTTTGAGTAAACCTCAAAAAATTGCCACTGAAAATGAAATTGAAGTAGACACCTCTATGTTTAAAATCAGCACTAGTTTTGCCATAGGTTCTGTCCTTATTATGGGCATACTTACTGCTTTATATACTGTGTTTTGGTAACAAATAAATAATTAATTAACTATAAAAAATTAAGCATTATGAAAGAGTCAAGAAAAGAGGACCTATCTCCATTGTCTAGTCTCGATGTGTGGGAGGACGATGTACTAAAAAGATACCCGGAACCCGGTGTACCTGAAAAAAAGAAAGAAGAGTTCAGAAACTATGATAGTCCGGAAAACGATTCTGTTCGCGAGTTCTATCGTTTAAATCACAAGTACCAAACCTATGGCAATGTGCTTGCAAAAAAAGCCAACTTTTTACAGTTTGATAAAAAAGAAATGCCATGGTGGGCTGCAATGGAATACCTGAATACTCTGGTTGACGACTCAGATCCTGACACATCTTTAGATCAGCTTCAGCATTTGTTACAAACTGCTGAAGCCATCAGGGCCGACGGACATCCGGATTGGTTTGTTCTAACCGGTTTTATACATGACTTGGGCAAGGTGCTATGCCTTTTTGGAGAGCCTCAGTGGAATGTTGTTGGCGATTCATTCCCTGTTGGCTGTAAGTTTTCGGACAAAATTGTATATCCCGATTTCTTTTCAGACAACCCGGACAATACTGATGAACGGTATAACACAAAGTATGGCGTTTATACGCATCAGTGCGGATTAGATAATGTACATATGTCATGGGGGCACGATGAATACTTATATCATATCACAAAAGATTACCTGCCGGAACAAGCTTTATATATGATTCGTTACCACTCGTTTTACTCGCAGCATCGCGAGCATGCTTATGATCATTTACTAAATGCTCATGATCAGGAAATGTTTAAATGGGTAGATAAGTTTAATCCTTACGATTTATACTCAAAAAGCCCTAAACCGCCGGTTGTATCAGAGCTAAAGCCTTATTACGAAGATCTGATTGCAAAATACTTACCGGCAACAGTTAAGCTTTAATATTTGCCAATAAGTTTGTTTGAATGCAAGGGTCTTTGAATTTTCTGAGGCCCTTGTTTTTTCATCTCAAATCGTAATCGCCTCTTTTAAAAAAGATTGCGTATCAGTATCTTTATAAGAAATTAGCTCATCTTAACCAGATACTGAAACTTATGAAAACCAAAACTGTTCATATTATAACAAGTATTTTCATTTGTGTTCTGCTCAACCTTTTCAACATCTCATTAAGCTTCTCTCAGGAATCCTCCAGGCAAAATCTAAATCAGATCATTACAAAGCTTAATACACAAAACGATAGCCTTTCAATAGAGAAACTTTACCTCCAAACCGACAAACCTTCGTACTTGGCCGGAGATACGCTTTGGTTCAAAAGTTATTTACTGAATGCATCATTTCTAACCTATTCGAATAAAAGCGGGGTACTTTATGTGGAGCTTTCAAACGACAGCAGCCGTCTTATTCAACGAATCATGGTTCCTGTATACAGTGGTCTGGCATCAGGTTACGTGGCATTAGATCAGGATTTGATGCCAGGGGGATATACGTTAACTGGCTATACTAATTGGATGAGAAATTTTGGAGAGAGCTACCTGTTCAAAAAACATTTTTACGTTGGTGCTGATGCTGGCTCAGACTGGCTGGTCAATTATAATACACAGTTGATAAAAGATAACGACAGGGACAAAATTGAAATGGGACTAAAGATTAACCATTTTGACAAAGCTCCTGTCGGGTTAAGAGAAATGCAGGTAAGTGTAACAGATGGCAAAAAAACCTGGTTTAAAAATAAAGTGGAAACAAATTTAGAAGGCCTTTTAAAATTAAATTTTGACCTGCCAGAAAAAACATCTGTAAAAAATATCTCGCTCGGAATACAGGATCTTCGAAAAAGTCAGGGTAGTCGTAAGTTTTTAATCCCTATTGTACTTAACCGACCAGAAAAAATCGATTTACAATTTATGCCCGAGGGCGGGAAACTGGTTTCTGGTCAACCAACTAACATTGCATTCAAGGCTTTAAACGAAGATGGTTATGGCGCCAATGTATCTGGCAAAATTTATAACAGCAAGCAACAGGAAATTACTTCTTTTGCCACCTCCTATGCAGGGATAGGGGCCTTTAGTCTGTTACCCGAAAATGCAGAAATTTATACTGCCAGAATACCATTGCCAGGTGGAAAATATCAAACCTATCAACTTCCATCTGTTGAAAGCACTGGTATCACCTTAAATGTTACCAACCAATTTAAAAGTGATTCCTGTAGAATAACACTTATACCTACAGCAGATATAATTACAGCCGATAAAACCTATTACCTAATAGGCATGGCCAGAAATTTAGTTTGCTGGGGCGCATTGGTTAAATTTAGTAAAGGCCAGCTCCAGTTTGTTTTAAGTAAACAGAATTTTCCGAGTGGTATAGTCCGCCTTCTCTTAATGAACGAAGACAAAACAGCACTTAATGAGCGTATGTTTTATAACGACCGTGGAGACAATTTAAATATTCAATTAGAATCAAATAAAACCGATTACCAACAAAGGGACAGTATTTCTCTAAATGTTAAAGTAAGTGACTATACAGGCAAGCCTGTACAAGGTAGCTTCTCGTTAGCTGTTACAGATAACGGGCAGGTTAAAATAGATAGCAATGGAGCATATTCAATTGTAAGCCACATGCTTTTAACCTCAGACCTAAAAGGCAATATAGAAAGTCCTGGCTATTATGACGACGCTGCAACACATCCTCAGAAATGGCAGCACCTTAATCATTTATTATTGGCACAGGGATGGGCAGGTTACGACTGGGCTGAGGCTTTTAAACCTGCCAAACCACTTACATATACCAATGAAGAAGAGTTTTTAATAAAAGGGAAAGTTACCAATGCTTTCAACAAACCAGTTGCAAAGTCTGCAATTACCTTATTTTCAAAAAAGCCTTTGCTTGTACTGGAAAGCATGACTGATGAAAGTGGAGATTTCATTTTTAAAGGGATTTCACCAATTGATACACCTTCCTTTTTTATCAGTGCTAAAAACAAAAGAGGAAAAAGCTTTAATGTAGGCATTGAAATGGAAGAGTTTAAAGCTCCTGTTTTCTCACCAGTTACCGACCGGATTATCCCATGGTTTGTAAACATAGACACCAATACCTATCAAACAGTAAATAACAGGGTAGCTTTAAAGAAAGAACAATTGCGGGTTACCGGAGGTAATTTACTTAAAGAGGTAGTTATTAATGCAAAAAAGATCATTAAGGGCTCTAAAAATTTAAATGGTCCGGGTGGCGCAGATGTCATTATTGACGAGGAACAATTAAGAAAAGCGGGCAAGGGGACTCTGGGTGATCTTCTGAGTAAAAATGTTAAAGGATTCGGAACCAGATTCAGTAAAACCGGACAGATTTATTACAGTGTATACACCATGTTTGTCCATCTCATCATCGATGGTGTAAATACTGATTTCTTCATTTCGCCAGAAACACCAGCCTACCAGTATCTCAAAGACATCTTTGACTATTATGATGCCGAAGAAATTAAAGGAATTGAGGTGATGGTGAGTGGCAAATATCAAATGAGTTACACAAGTGCCTTCCTCCCTCCTTTGGCTGTTCCGTGGGACCATGCCTTTATTGAGGTAACTACACGAGGAGGAAAAGGCCCATTCTTAAAAAAAAGTATTGGTACCTATCTATATAAGCCAATGCCTTTCATCACTCCAAAAGAATTTTATAGCCCAAAGTATACCGCAGGTAGTATTGCTGATATGTCTGATATACGCTCCACTATTTATTGGGCACCAAACATAATCACTGACAAGGAAGGAAAAGCAACAATTAATTTCTATGCTGCTGATAACTCAGGCTCTTATACAATAATTATGGAAGGGGTAGACTTACAGGGGCATTTGGGGCTAAAAAGAAAACAACTCATCATTAAAAAATGTTCCAATTGCACTCCCCCATCCAAAGCAAGATAGATAATGCCGCACAAAAAAGCCCATTTCATTTAAGAAATGGGCTTTTAAAATTCTGCTCCTTCTGCTGGGCTCGAACCAGCGACCCTCTGATTAACAGTCAGATGCTCTAACCAGCTGAGCTAAGAAGGAGTCTGGTCTTCCAAAAGTACCCGTGGTATATCTAATACCTCGTTTATTTTGGGAATGCAATATTAGGGATTTTAATTATATCCTACAATATTAGAAGCACAATTTAATTTTACTTTGATCTTTTATTTTCTTACAACTGTTGATAAGCGGCTTACTTTTTTAAATTTTATTTGCGCAAGCAAATACTTGCGGTTATATTTGCAAGTAAATACTTGCGCTTATGAAAACCAGAAGAGATGTATATCAAGCCATAGCCGATCCAACCAGAAGGGAAATTATCAATCTGATAGCGGGTCAATCATACAATGTTAACTCCATTGCTGAAAAATTTGACACAACCAGGCAGGCGATCTCACTACACGTGAAAATTCTTGAGGAATGTGGGTTACTAGTGATTAAACAAAGCGGGAGAGAAAGATTCTGCGAAGTCCAATTGGAACGCCTTGATGAAGTAGTGACGTGGATTGATCAATCCAGAAAATTATGGAATCAACGTTTTGAAAAATTAGATAAATATTTACAACATCAAAAATCCAAGGAAAAATGAAAACTAATAAAGATGATCTATTGATTAAGCATCTATTTGATGCACCGCGTGAAATGGTTTTTGACGCATGGACAAATCCTGAACATTTGAAACACTGGTATGCTCCAGACGGATGTACTATTGAATTTAAATCAATAGATGTTAAAGTCGGTGGGAGGTTCCATTCTGTGATTCACGATCCTTTACATGGAGATTGCTGGATTATGGGGGTATATCAAGAAGTAGATATCCCTGAAAAGCTAGTTTTTACAATGGAGCTTACTAATGAAGCCGGAATACCAGTAAGTGCTACTGAAGCTGGAAAGTCTAAAGATTGGCCGCCAGCAATCATTACCACAATCACTTTTGAAACACTTGATGAGCAAACAAAACTTACCTTGCATCAAACTGTTGCAGAATCAGAAGCAAAAAAAACTGGCGCATACCAAAGCTGGTTTAGCATGTTCGATCGCTTAAATAATTTACTCTCCAATAATTAATTAAGAGTATTGTTAACAATATAGCCAGGCCATGAACTGACAAATTTGAAGCAAGTTTAAAAAACCAAGAACAATAGTATGCGTTAACTGCAACAATGCAGATCACATTATATTTTGAATGAAAAACTAGAATCAGGCTTTCCAAAATAAAGGTAAAAAAGCTGGATGTCAAAAGTTGGTGGAAATGCATTAAAAACAAAAAAGCCCTACATTTCTGTAGGGCTTTCAATTCTGCTCCCGTTAGTGGGCAATTCTCGAACCAAATAATGGCTTCATTAGCAAAATTGGCGGATATAGATAACGAGATGTTGGATTTATAAGGATTTACGAGACAAATCAGAAAATAAGGGTTGAGTTGCATATTTCAGCAAATACTGACCCATCTATTTCAGGCCAAACTGCCCGCCAATCTGATTGCCTGGCTTTAGCTTAAATTGTCCTGTCGTATGTTTGAATTGTCTAATAAATGATTTTAGATTTGAAGAAAGCGTGGTTAAGACAGCGGGGATATTCCAAAGAGTATCTCTGCTTTTTTATTTAGTGATAATCGAAATGATTGTGTTTAGGCTAATAAAATAATGCTAAACCAATTCAATTCTCTAAAAGCTATAGAGCAGGTATTTTAAAATTAAATTCATACCTTTTAGCAAATGTTTTAAACATTGTATTAAACTTAAATAATATCTTTAATAAATATGGATCAAATATTTGAAATCTTTAATTCAAATACAATTTATGACAAGGAAATTCAAAGAATTTTAAAGGTTCGTAATCGTTCATTCGAACAGCAAACAGTAAGTAAAAAGCTTTTTGATGATTACAAAGCGGGAGGTTGGATAATTAATAAGGAAAACAAGGAGACTTATATCATTAGGCGGCCAAAGGTCCACCATAAAGACTTTGAGGATAGAGTATGGTCCGCCTTCGCTAAAATGGGATTTGATCAGATGAATGGAAATTCACCTCTAAAGCTACCTTTTAGCTCAGATGAAAAAATACCAGGCAGGAAATTAGATCTCTTTGCGGCCGATAAGGAGACTGCAATAATTGTAGAATGTAAAAGCGCTGAGGAATTAAAAAAGAAAAGTATGCAAACTGTAATTAATGATTTAATTACAGTTAAAGCTGGAGCCAGCCAGTTTCTTTCGAAGTTTTATCATCCTGATAAACGAAAGATTAAATTTATTCTGGCTACTAATAATATTATTTTGTCAGAAGTAGATAGGGATCGCTTAAAAGCAGAAAGAATAGAACACTTTAATCAAGATGATGTAAGTTACTACGAGCAGTTAATAGATAGATTAGGATATGCGGCAAAATATCAATTGTTAGGCAGACTTTTCAAAAACGAAGAAATTCCACAGCTAGAAAATAAAATACCGGCCATTCGGGGGAAAATGGGTGGCTTTACCTATTACTCATTTTCATTAGAACCCGAAAAGCTATTAAAAATTGGTTATATCTTACACAGAACTGAGACTACAGGTGATGATGATGGGTATCAGCGAATGGTATCCAAACCTAGACTTAAGGAAATTGAGACTTTTCTAAACGACAATAATAATCCTGGGTTTTTTCCAAATTCGATAATAATTAACATCTCTACAAAAAAAGAGGATCCTCTAAATTATACTTTATTAAAAGGGGAAAAACATGATAGTCAAATTGCCGAACCTGTTATATTGTCTTTGCCTAAATGTTATCACTCAGCTTTTATTATAGATGGTCAACATCGTCTATATGGTTATGCAAATACAGAATGGAAATTCAAAAATTCTATCCCTGTTGTAGCTTTTGAAAACCTTCCTGCTGAAAAGCAAGTTGACTTATTTGTCCAAATCAATAGTAAGCAAAAACCTGTTTCAAAAAACTTACTAATCATGATCATGGCAGATCTAATGTGGAATTCAGATAAACCGAAAGAAGCCACAGATGCAGTCAAATCAAAATTACTACAAAGGTTAGGTGAGAAAGACAGTTCACCACTATATAGAAGAATTATGTTGACTGAGAGTGGTCGGACCGCACTTACAAACATCACACTGGACTATTTGATTACTAATGGCTTTAACAAGGCTAATTTCTTTCCGAAATATGCCAAAGGGAAATTAATTAGCATGGGTCATTTGTACGTTGACCCTTTACAAGGGTATGAGAATATGTTAGAAAAATCATTTCTATTCTTTATTGAAATATTCAGTTATATGAAAGAACACTTGGAGAGCCAGTGGAATTTAGGTAATAGTGAAGGTGGGTTGATTGCAACAAACATAGGCTGTACAATTACCATTAGAATAGTTGATGACATCCTAAATCATATAATTAAAACAGAAGCAATATTGCCAACTAGTATCTCACCGATTGATTTAGCAAAAAAAACATTCAAGTGGCTTGGTGTAGTAGTAGACACAATGAATCTTTTAGATCCACAAAAGATAAAGCAAACTAAAAATATGGCTGCTTCTGCCGCAGGCTTAGAAAATGCTATTAGAGAATATCAAAAGCAAATTAATGAGAAATATCCTTCTTTTAAGCCATCAGGTTTAGAAGAATGGGTTGTTGAGAATAGTGGTACTTTTAACGACAGTTCAAAAGACATAACGGAAAAAATAGAACATGCCATTAGAAATTTTGTATTTGATAAACTTAAGGAAGTCTATTTGGATAGATGGTGGCTTGATGGTATTCCAAAAGAAATACAGAAAAGCTCAGCTGTAATTGCAATTGATAAGGGCAGTCTTGAGCCAGCCGAAAATTTCATTTTTTTACTTGAATATAAAAAAACTATAGAAAAGCCTACTAATTGGCCTTCATTTAAAGATTATTTTGCAGATCCTAAGGAAAAGTCAGGTAAGGACAACCAACTTAAATGGTTTGACCAATTAAATGAGATTAGAAATAAGGTGTCACATCCTGGTAGAGCGAAAGTAACCGCCTCTGAGGCTCACTTTTTAGAAGAACTTCAGAGTTGGCTGCTTGAAAGGATAGGAAATGATTAAAAGCTAACTCATCAAAGACACTTATTGTAAAAGAAGGTCTAATCATAAATTTTCATTATAGGTAAAATCATCCATCTATCATAAAATGGGTCGTAAAGCATCTATTTTGTTGTAAATGTGTTAATTCTTTGAATCTTATGATGGAACAAAAGAAACATTATTGTTATGGAATGTAAAAACCCAATAATATGTAAAAAACATGGAACCTTAGTTTCTTTAACTGAACACGCCAATAATATCTACCGCTTTCTAATTGCTGAAAATCCTTATGATGAAGATCAAATTCGGGATTGGTTCAAAATATGTTCAGGAATTACAAAAGTCGGCTATACAGAAGGTATACATAATAACTCATGGATAATTTGCGGGCCAGCAGGTGAGTATGATGATGCTAAATCTAAATATTTAGAAACCCTTTTACTTCAACTTACTTGGTTTACCTATATCTGGGGTGGCTTTGAATCGTTGATAGATAGCCTAAGCTTTCCTGATTGCCCACAGCAAAGAGGTAAGATTAATAAAGTATCGTTTTATCTCCAAAACAATTACGAGAGCAGGTTTAAACTCCCCGAGTATTACAACAATTTGGTAACTTTGTTGACTAATTATCTAAAATTAACACCCTCTTTCCTCGATACCGATAAAAATCTATTTAATCCTAGCCAATGTTCGGGCAAATCAGGCCTCGGACTAACTTTGGTTTATAAAATCAGAAATGGTTTTGCTCATGGTGCATTCGAATTTGGAGAACCTGACGAGTACCAACTTACTAAATCTTACCATACTAGAATTATTCACATCAGTTGTAGAATCATTCTATTGACTATTCAAATGCTTCTGCTAACTATACATAAAGACTATAACATTGAAATTGAGCCAAATTGGGCTTTTAATGAGAATGAGGAAACGATATCAGCGATAGATTTTTTACAAAATTTACATCTAAGAGATTATAAATCTTAGTTTTTTAAATTAAAATTAAGATTTATATCTCGTTCAAGATATTATCTAAAGCGTTTGAGTAAATTGGGATATTATCAGTTTCCACACCAAATCTTTTTTCAATCATAATATCTATTAATGCATTTCCATCTATCAATATAATAGGAACTACACCTGGTTTTCTTGTCGCACAAGAGCTTCTTTAGTGAACTTTGACGTTGTAAAAATTATACCTTATTCAAATTCGCTTTGGATTGCCCCACGAAATTTATCAATTTCTGTTCTACTAACAGCGTTATTTTTCCATCTCTTACATTGAAAAGCGATATTCAAATAAGTAATTCCTACTTTCAACTGGCCATGACCATCAAGTCCACCGTCTTTGATGTATGGAGTTACCACCATTTTTTTAAAACCGTAAACTTCTAATAATCTTTTTCCAAAAATCTCGAAGGAAACAGGTTCTATTTGTTGTAACTGATTTAGGATTTGTTGTTTGAACGCGATGGTATGTTTTTTATGAATTTCTTTTAATTCTTCTATAGCTGATTTTAAATTCTCAGAATCCTT
>Ga0157371_10003474_pt1 | contig 14261 bp, 15 predicted proteins | sample C45metaG_FD_113462 | JGI IMG/M metagenome (GOLD analysis project Ga0157371, IMG submission 113462) | Corn rhizosphere microbial communities from Kellogg Biological Station, Michigan, USA - C4-5 metaG | ecosystem: Host-associated > Plants > Roots > Rhizosphere > Soil | place: USA: Michigan...
GTCCCGTCTGATCTCAGGATACCCTGAACAGGATGCGATCCGTCAAGAGGCGTGCGCTAAAAAGGAACGTCATCCTCGGTCGGCGGAGCAGACGGCGGCGTGTCATATCCCTCGCAGTCGACAACGCCCTGGTAGATCTCGCGCACTTCGTCGGGCGTGAACTGGAGCGCCTTCAGCGCCGAGCCGAAGTCGGCCATCGCGCGGTACGCGGTAAACGCCGTATTGTCAGCCTCGTTATGGATTTTTGTCGCCTCCTGAATATATCCGACGTGGCGATCCGCAGGCATCGCGCCTTTGTACAGCGCAATGGCAATGTTGATGTCAGTCTCGGATGCGCGCGCTTCGACGTATGCGCCAACCAGCGCGCGCAGGCGCTCCCGCAATTCGTTGTGCAAGGTCGGCGGCGGCGTTCCGCTCAAGGTGTAACTGAATCGATCCACCTTGCCACTGGCCATCGCCGTCAATGCCTCCGAGTTGATGCTCAATTCATTGATCGTGCCTTCAATCCTGCCAGTGCCAAGATTCAGGAGACCCGGACCCTGCCTGCTGTATGGCCCATCGTCATATCCGCTCATCGCATGGTTCCTCTCCGCGCATCGTGCGCTGCTTTCTCACCGCGCTTGCGGTCCCGCAGACATTGCGGGCAAACCGCCTCTTCCGGCAATGGCCGATCCTCGATCCGAACCGGACCAGATGCCGACAAGTCCATTCCGCACCGTGTGCGCATATGGACGTCGTCGACCTCATGCCATCTGCCGAACACACGACTCCCCCGAACCGACTTGACGTACCGCACGTCGCCTCCCCTCAGTGATTCACGTAATAGATGACCCCGCCCATCAAGATCCCGCTTGCATAGAGGCTCCCAATGAGTGCCACAAATTCGAGAAATGGATCCCGAGGCACCTTCCGCGAGGCTTCGACAAACAGCACCACGTCTTGAAGCGATCGAACCACGACGTAGCACCCCGCGAATATCAGGAAGATTATATCCATGTCCTCCTCCGGGTTTAGCCGACCCTCATCGGCTCGCATATGGACAATACCATCCGGTAATACCGAAAGCAAGTCCAATGGATCGCTATCATCGGATATCCAATGATAGACACCGAAAAGCGTACCCCTATCATCGGATATCCAATGATAGAAGAGGACAATGCACGCAAGATCATGTACCATAGGGCCAAGCGCGGGCGACCGTGACCAAGACAGAAGAGGCCGCACGATGGCCCGGAACGACGTCGAAAGACACGTTCCGGGCCGTTTTGCTTGTCTCGCATCCGAACCGCACCGGACATGTGCGGGACGAGGTACTCGGCCCTCACAAGATAGCCGAGGGGGTAACACCATGAACGACCTGGACGCTCGGTATGCCAACCTCCCGCCTATCTCCGGTGGTTCCGTAAACGAGCCTCCGGAAGATCTCACGACCCCTCCTGTCGTGGATCCCCCTGCCGACCCGCCGAAGCCGACCGGAAAACCGGACTTCACCGACGAGCAGCAGTTGCATGTCAACGACATCGTCAAGCGGGAAACCAAGAAGGCCGTCGATGCGGCGCTGAAGTCGATTGCGGATCAGCAAGCCGAAGAGGTCAAGAAGGCCGAAAAGGAGCGCGAAGCCGCCGCGCGGAAGCTCCTCAAGGCACAGGGCGACCTCCAGGAGTTGAACACGCAACTCGAGCAAGAGAATGAACGGCTGAAAGCCGACGTGGACCGGATGACCTCCGAACTCGCCGACTTTCACAAGGACATTGAGTCGGAGTACACGGCGTTCCGCGAAACGATGCCTCCGGCGCTTGCGGTGTTTGATGTCGGGGAGTCCGCCTCGCCGAGCGCGAAGCGGGACTTCGTGGCAAAGGGCCGAAAGATGATCGCCGATCTTGGCACGCCGTTTCGACCTGGCGCAGGCCAGGATCCGGCTCCGCGTGCATCGGGCGCTCATCCGGGTGGCGATCCCGACGACGATCTCGAATTCGACGCGCGGGAACTGATCCTCGGCAATCGCCGGTACAACCGTTTTTAGAAAACGCAGCAACGGAGGTTTGCACACATGGCCGCTCTTACCAAGTATCAGACGCCGGAACTCTGCACGCCGGTCCCCGATTTCGGGGATCGCCTGTCAGGGTATCTGAAGGCGGGAGCCGATCTGAATCCGGGCGACGTGGTCTACATCGACGCCACCACCGGGGAAGCCTTGCTTTCGCTTGCCTCGAGCAATGCGGTGGCGTCGCGCTTTGCCGCAGGCATCGTTCCTGACACCTATTACGACGGGCAGGACGTGACCGTCTATCGCCGGGCGCGATTCCACTACGGTGACGGCATGGTCCCAGGGACGCGGTTCTATATCAGCGCGTCCGTTGCAGGCGGACTTGACACCACGGCTCCGTATGCAGGCGCGACCCCGGTCGCCTATGCCGTCAACGCCACGGTCATCCAGTTCGAGAGCAATAACCACGCGGTGGTCTAATCCGGAACACCCGACCGGAACAAGCGAGCCGGGTATCCCGGTGGAGGCACAGCAATGACAAGCAACAAGAAATACGGGACGTATTCGCTGCGGACGCTTCTGGCGCGCGATCCCGTCCTGGCGACCTTCGGCGATGACCTGGCCCTCGACCCGCTCGAGCTTGACCGCACCATCATTGAGTTCGGGGAGACCCGGCTGATCAATGCGTTCAACGCCGCGCTGACGGTGCATAACGCCGCCGTCAATGAACTGGTGAATCCCCTCGTGGCCTTCACCAACAAGCGGATCGAGCCGTATGGCGAGAACATCGGCGTCAGCCGCGTGCGTGGCGTGCGGACCGACCAGTATGGCGCGGTCGACACCATGCGCGAGCAGATGCCGCCGATGGAAGCCGGGAACATCGGCTATCCGCTCGAGCGCGTGCAGTTCGCGTGGCAGGTGACCCGCGATTACGAGGAGACAAACTCGCCTCGTGATATCGCAAAGCGGATGGCCGCGATTCAACTCGGCGACCTCGACGACATTGAGTGGCAGATTCGTAATGCCTTCTTCAATCCGGCGTCGAACCTGACCTACCGCGACCAGTTGATCGACAACCTCCTGATCCCGGTCCGCCGACTCGCCAACGGCGACGGCCAGATGCTTCCGCTCGGCCCGCGCGGAGAGGTCTTCAATCCCGGCACGCACACCCACTACATGGGCGTCGCCACCGGCACCGTGCCGACCGCAGCCGATGTGCAGGCGCTCTTCCAGAATGTGATCGAGCATGGCCCGCAGGGCAAGATCGAAATGTGGATCAACGAGGCCGACGAACCCGCAATCCGTGCGATGGCGAACTTTTGGGGATACGACGCCCAGGAAGTCATCATCGCCAACTATCCTCCGGGCACGCCCCGCATGCGCCAGGGCGGACCGCTGATCGAAACGGTCGATCCGCTCAATCCGGACAACATGTATATCGGCAAGTGGAACGCCAAGTATGAGGTCAGCACGAAGCCGTGGGTCTATCCCGGCTACTTCATCGTGATCGACCTTGGCCGGAAGGCGCTCCGCTGGCGGTCGCGCCAGAATCCGAGCAACGCCTTTGGCGCAACCGGACGCTCGCGTCTGCGCATTGTGGCCGAGGACGAGTCCTTCCCCCTGCGCGCAACCTGGATGGAGCGCGAGTACGGCATCGGCGTCGGCGACCGCGTCGCGGCGGCGGTGTTGTACGGCGGCGGTACGTCCTACGTGATGCCGACGATCTCGATGCCCGCCCTCTACTAAACCGGGCGTATGACAGCGGACGGATCATGATCCGCCGATGATGTTTGAAGGAGCCGAATCATGGCAAACGAGGCAAATCCCGCCAAGGAGGCTGCCGAGAAAGCAGCCCAGGATCGGAAGATCGCCGATCAGGTCGCCAAGGAGCAACAGGCGGCGATCGAGAAGCAGGCGGAAGAGGCCAAGCGGGTTGCGCAGGAGCAGGCGGACGCCGCCAAGGCGCAAGCCGACGCCGACAAGGAGCGCGCGAAGGGGATGGAGGACCGCCTGGCGGAGATCGAAAAGCGGGAGAGGGAACTGGCGGAGCGCGAATCAGCGCTGGCCAGCGCGTCCGCTCCGCAGTCGCCGGTCATCCAGGTCGTTCCCGGCCAGAACTTCAACTTGCAGAACGCGCTCCAGCAGGACGCGAATGCCCGCGCGCGCCAACTGCGGACCAATGAAGTCGAGGGTGGTCCGGTCTTCCGCGTTCCGGTGACCGACCCGATGACCGGCCAGGTCGCTGGCTGGAAGATGGTTAACGGCAAGGGCGAGCGCGTCGACGAGAAAGACGCCAAAAAGGACTAACCCATGAATCGTGCTGGCGCGCTCAACTGGTGCATCAACCGCTACGGTGACCTGTATACCAAAGCAGGGATCCCGCTCACGGACTCCCCGGACGGCTTCGCGCCGGTCCTGGACGACGCCTGGGCGATGCTCGGGGTTGATGTCGCCAGTCCCATTGCCGCGAGCGACCTGGACCGGGCCTATGTCGCCCTTCGCTATACCACGCTTCGCCGGGTGCGCACGACCCTTGGCCTGAAATACGACAAGGTCATCAAAGGGATTTCGCTCCTGCAGTGGGAGATGTGGAAAGCGGTCGACAAGGAATACGAGGACGCCAAGGCCGCGCTGGCGCGATTCGGATTGGACGGCATGGGACCGAACGGCCAGTATGGCGGTGCGGTCTCGTATGCGGATATCGACTTTCGCCCGCAGCGCAGCATGGCGCGATCGGGCGGATACGACGAGTTCGGCGGGTAAACCATGGACGCCACCGATCTGCAGGACATTGCCGACGCAGTCGGCGAACTCTACGACCAGACCTGTATCGTCGCCCGTCAGGGTGTCGAACTCGGCGAGTTCGATTGCATGGTGCTGGTCGCAGGCGCGTCCGGTGGTGTCAACGGCGCAAACCCCGACCCCTACAACGCCGAGGCGAGCGCCATCGACGTGTATGAGATCTACCTTCCGCTCGAGGCTCGGGACGCCATCAAGTCGGGATCGTCGATCTCCTGCTCCGATGGCCTGTCGCTGAGCATCATCGGCACGAACGTCGGCGAATCGCTCTCCGGCTTCTATCTCGTCACGGCGTCCGAGCAGACCATCGGCACTCCGGCATTCATGATCGTCTTCAAGCGATGGGATGCCGACACGCTGACCTATGTTGCTCTGCCGCCGCAGGAGGTCCAGGCATCGCTGCTCAACCTTGTCACGGTCGACGTCCCAGGCGCGACCGGAAGGCGTCAGCAGGCGGATATCGTCATCATTGGTCCGACCGACCTCGACGTTGAAGTCGGCGACACCTTTGTCTACGAAGGCGGAACGGCAACGGTCACGCATATCGATCGTTCGGACCGCACTGAGGCGAGGGGGAGAATCCTGTGGTAGCGCAGTCCGGATTCTCTTGGGAGGTATCACCCCGCGAGGCGATGGGACCACAGGTCCATCGCGCCATCATACAACTCCCCCGCATGGTGCTTGCCGCCATGCGAGTGGTTGGGGTGACCATCCATCAGGAAGCCCAGGCGAACGCGCCCTGGAACGATATCACCGGGTTTGCGCGCGCGGGCCTCTCCATCAATGTCTCTCGCGACGGCGCGCTGATCACGCTGACGCTGTACCACACGATGTATTACGGCATCTATCTCGAACTGCGGTGGGGTGGGCGATACGCGATCATCATGCCGACGCTGCAGGCGAATTACGGCAACATCATGACGGCGGTTCGTGACGCATTGGGGCGGATCTGGCGATGAACGCACAACCGGACATCATCGCAAAACTGGCCGACGACCTGACGCTGGATGCCATTCTCACCGGCTATCCTGGCGACAACCGGGCGACGGCGATTTATGCGCAGCCCATCGTGCGGTCCGTCTACCCCGATGCATTTCTCGATCCATCGGCGGATGTGCTGCGACCGTCGATTTACGTCACGGACGGCGGCGGAGCCACTCCACATCCGCAGGCGTTCAAGATTCGCAATCTTGTGGCGCAGTACCCCCAGGTGTGGGTCTACGCACCGACGCTTCCGGGAGCGAACGGTGTCGAATTGGTGCATCAGGTGGTGCAATACGTTCGAACGACGCTGACCGAAATGGTCGTGATCGACGCGGACACCGGCCTCGGTGGTCGGCTCGGCTGGATCGGCGATCTCGGTGCGCAATACGCGACAGAGTACGTCTCGACGTGGATGGATGCGGTCCGGTTTCAATACCGGACACGAACGGAGGCAGGTTAAGCCATGAGCAAACGCGAGCATGAGGAAAAGATGGGGCGTCGAACCGGCAAGAGCGCCACGGTCGGTCCGTACAAGCGGGACGATCTCGCGCAGATGCTCCGCGAGAACCAGCGGCTTCCGGATGGGATCTCCTACTCACCGTCGAGCCGGGAGCCGTTTGTCTATTTGGGCGAAGAAGGCGACAATGGCGACGCCGAGAGCAGTGGAGGGAAGAAGGATGCGTAAGATCGCCTGGACCGGAAGTCCGCGCGAGTATGCCATCAACGAGTATGGCGAGCGCGTGATCGACCACCACGTCGAGAACCGGCGTCAGATCCCGATGATGGGAAAGGCCAAGCCGATCACCTGCCGGATCGCCGGGCCTGCCGAGGGATATTCGAAGGAATACGTCTTTGGCAGGAAGGGCGGCGGCGTGGAGTCGTTCGTCCAGGAAATGACCGACGAGGATGCCGATCTTGCATTGTCGTCCGACCCGGTCAATTTCAAGGATGTCACCCATGATCCCACCTTCATCGAACGGTACTATCGCCCCTTCTCCGTCATTGCGGCAGAAGGCATCGCATAACAAGCTGACGTTGCTGCGGTGTCCATCCGGCTGCTCCTTCGGAACGGTCGAGGTGCCACCGGGGGTGGGACCAGCCGAAGCATTCCTCCGACGACGATGTCGGGACAACCGCTGCAAGGTTGACGATCAGCACCTGACCTTTCATGAGTTTGACCTGGTCACCGGATCGTGTCGAACATGGCTCGTGCCGTATGAGCGGCGCGAAGGCCGAAACGCGCAAGCGCGCAAGGAGTAAGCAATGAGTGCCAGCAAGATTCCTTTCGGCATCGCCGATGCGTTCCTGCTTCCGGAAGGCGGCGGGGTCGGCGCGGACCTTCCCGTTATCCGGTCACTGGATGTGAACGTGACCTCGGATTCTACCGACCTGACCGGCGACGATCAGACCGTCGCCATCCACACCTTCAATACCCACGTTGAAGGGTCGATTGAAGCTGGCGGCATCAGCCCGGCAGCGATTGCGATCATGATCGGCGGGACGGCGGTGACCGCTGCAGGCGTGACAACCGTGACGTTCGATGAAACCACGCAGGGCGCGTACTTCCGCCTCGAGGCGCAGATCATCGACGACACCGGCGAGGGCGACCTTCACGTCGTCGTCTATCGCGCCAAGATTACCTCCGGCCCGAACTGGACCTTCCAGGGTGGTGAGTACACCCTGACCACGGCGGATTACACCGGCGTGGCAGACCCGGCGAACTCGAACAAGATCTTCGACCTCAAGTTCAATGACGCGGTGACGGCCATCGTTACCACGTAAGATAGGTGGGTGGACGGCAATCTGGCCGTCCACCATCGATCCTTAGCAGCGCGGTGATGCGCGGAGGTTTTTCATGGTTAACGAAAACTATTCCACGATCGGCAAGCAATCGCTCACTCTGGCACAGAGACTGGCCAAGGCCAAACGAGCGACCTTGCCGTTTCGTCTCACGAGCATGACCGACGACGACGGCGAGCCGATTGAAGCCCGCGTGACGCGCCCGCCGCTCACACTGCTGATGCAGCAAGGCAAAATCCCACACGCCTATCGCGACGTCGTCTCCGAGCAAATCAAGAAATTCGGTCTGAAGGGCATACAGGATGCGGACAGCGATACCACCGACCAGATGCTCGACGACATTGCCAAGCAGTACGGCGTCGACATGGTGACGATGATGCCCGATCTGGTCGACGCCACCTGTATCGCCGGTTTTGTCAGCCCGCGCCTGGTGCTGCGCCAGGAGGACGAGGATCTCGAACGGGACGTCATGTGCATTGACCGGATCCCGGTCGAGGACCGCGAGGCGTATTACGACTGGTGCAACAAGGCCATGGAGGCCGACGTGGATGCCGTGAAAAGCCCTGATGGGCAGCAACCCCCTCCCGACGCTTCTGGAAATGCACCTGATGGGGAAGGAGTACGGGTGCCTGCCGACCGCGACCTCGAGCATGTGGGATCCGTTTCACGAAGCGATCCGCCACGATCTGAATATCGCGGCGAATACCCTCGGCCTCTGGTTTACCGGCAAGATGCAGGAAACCAAGAAGCGAGGGAAGGAACACGTCCCGGTGTACAAGCCGGAAGCCCTGCTTGGCACGGCGCAACCGCCGCGCAAGACGACCGTTAAGCAGGCGAAGGCACTCGCCGGGCAACTTGCCCGCATGCGGGGTGTCGGCGTCGAAATGAGCTAGCCCTACGTCTGCATAAACGGCCCTGAGAGGAGCGAAACGAGAGGAGTGGCATCCGGGGAAGGGGTCGCTCCGGCGATGCCTCTCAGGGCCGTTTTGCGAACCAATCACACGTCTATCATTGGATATCCGATGATAGGAAGGACAGTCGGACATGAGTTTTGGTGGTGGCGCGAATCTCGGATCGGCACAAGGCGTCGTTCTGATCGACGTCACCCAGGCGCTTGCATCGCTCGAGGCGCTGAATGGCGCGCTGGCCGCGTCAGGCGGCGCGGGCGGAAAGGCGTTTGCCGGAGCCGCGACGAGTGTCAATCAAACGAGCAGCGCCGCCGTTGGTCTTGGTGCGGCGCTCGGCGTGGTCTTTGCCGGGTCGATCAAGCAGGCGGCGGACCTCGAGTTCCGCCTCTCCGCCATCCAGTCGGTGACGGGCACGACCGACGCGCAGATGGCCGGTCTCAAGGACACGATTCTTGACGTCGGGCAGGCGTCGATCTTTACGACCAATGCCGTCGCCGAAACCGCGCAGCAACTGGCGCTGCTTGGCGTCACCACCGAGCAAATGGCCGCTGGCGTCCTGAAATCGGTGGTCGACCTGTCCGCCGCCACCGAAACCGCGCCACAGGTTGCCGCGAATGTGATCGCGTCCGTGATGAACCAGTACGGCATCGCGGCGGACCAGACGGAAGCGGTCGCCGACGTCTTTACCCGCGCATCCAACCAGTCGTCGGCGGATGTGACGTCGCTCGGCGAAGGGTTTACCTATGCAGCCGGGACCGCAGATGCGCTCGGGATTTCGTACCAGGATTTGATTTCCTATATCGAAGTGCTTAACGATCGAAACATCAAAGGAACCATGGCCGGGACGACCCTCAACCAGGCGCTGGAGTCGGTCATCAACCCCACGAATGAGGCCGCCGACGCCATGGAGAAATATGGCATCGTCACCAAGGATGCCCAGGGGAACTTCGTCGGCGTTCCCAAGATTCTGGACCAACTCCACGCCGCCCTGGACGGCCTCGGCGAGGTTGAGCGATCGCAAGTCCTGGACGTCATCTTCGGCACGCGCGGTGGGCGCGCCATCAATGCGCTACTTGGCGCGACGACGCAGGGCGCGAAAGATGCCGGGAAGAGTATTGAGGATTACCGCAGGGCGCTGGATGAAGGCGCGACGGCCTCCGAGCAGGCCGCGAAGCGGATGGACAACCTCCGTGGCTCCATTGAGCGGCTGAAAGGCGCGTTGTCGACCATCGCCGTCCAATTGGGCGGGCAGTTCCTGGGCGGACTCAAAGCGTTCGCCGATGGCATGACGGTGCTGGCCCAGGCGCTCGGACGCCTGCCGGAAGTCTTTTACCAGGTCGCCGCCGCCATCGGTGCGCCGCTGGCCCTCTTTGGATCGCTCCGCTTCCTCGGCACCCTGGCGAATAAATCCATTTTCCGTATGATTCCGGGCTTCGAACAACTGGCCCTGGTTGCCGGGCGACTGGCCGGTCCCCTCGCTATCATCGTCGGCTTGCTCGAGGCCATTGCGCTTATCCATAAGTTCAACCTGTTCGGCCTCGGCGACCAGATGGACAATCTCGTCAATCATGTCAAGCAGGCCGGAAAGATCCTCGGCCCGGCGTTTGACCTGATCAAGGCGTTCTGGAATACCCCATTTGGCGACAACCAGACCTTCACCACGCAGATCAAAGACCTCAATGCGTTCACGGTCGCGGGGCAGAAGCTCGGCCTCTCGTTCAACACGATGCAGACGCTTCGCCAGGGTTTCACGAACCTGGCACTGCCGATCCGGCGCATGCGCAACCTGTTCCGGGATACCACCCGGTCTGCCGGGCTGATGTGGGATATCTTCACCGGAGGCGGAAAGGGCGAACAAGGCCAGAAGAAGCTCGACGAACTCAAAAAGCGGCTCGAGCGTATCTTTGGCCCGGAGGTCGGGCGCAGTCTCTTCCAGGGCGTTCGCCGATTGCGGGCGGGCCTGAAACGGTTTGGCGACGCCCTCGGCGAAGAGTTCGGGATCAAGAATCCCTTTGAGAACCTGTCTCCCACGGCGTTGCTCAAGCAGTTTCCAAAACTCGGCAAGGTCGCGAATAAGCTCGTGACGCAATTCAAGCGCGACGTCCTGCCGGTCGTCGGGCGTGGACTGGATTTTGCCTTCCGCAAGGCGGGCGGCGCGCTGACCTTCCTCGCCGAGCATATGGATCAGATCGGCACCGTTATCCGTTCATTGCTTAATCTCTACTTCCGCCCGCTCCTCACCACGCTCGACGTGCTGAAGAATCTCCTGCAGGGCGATTTGCGTGGAGCCTGGGATGCACTCGTCGACGGCGTCAAGTCGTTCGGGGACTCGCTGCTTGACCTGGGCGGCGTCGCACTCGATATCTTTACCGGCATTGATTGGGGCGGGTTGCTTGACGGTATCCTCAACTCCCTGCTCGATGCGACGGGCGCGCCGACCTGGGGACTGCTGTGGGATGCCATCGTCTTTGCCATCCGCAATACCATCCCCGAGCGACTCGATCTCGCCAAGGATGTTGCGATCGACTTCGCTGTCCACGTCGGCAAGGTTGCGTGGGGGAAGGCGTCTGACTTTATTGGCATGGTTGCCGATTTCCTGCTGCATGGCACCGGGCCGAGTACGGTCGGTGACGGCACTGGCGGTCCGGAGTCGGATAATCCCGGTTGGGCACCGATCCCGATCGCGATTGATCTCCTTGTCTCGATCGGCCATATCCTCTGGAACGGTGCGGTTTCGCTGGCCGAGGCGGTCTTTGACCTGACGCTGCGGGCGGGCAAGGCGTCGCTGCCCATTGTGGCCGATCTCGCCGTGAGCATCGGCGGTATCCTCTGGAATGGTGTGGCCAGTCTCGCCGGGGCGATTGAAACCGGATTCCAGTTCGTGTCCTCCGACAAGGTGCTGCACGCCGCCTTTTCCATCGCGGCGGAAGTCGTTGGCGTCCTCTGGAATGGCGTCGCCGGTCTCGGGAGTGCGATTGCGGTCTTTGTTCGGGATGAGGGCACTCCGGTGCTTGATTACGTCGCGAATATCGCCGCCAGCATCGGCGGCGTTTTGTGGGACGGCGTTGCGAGCCTCTCAGCCGCGATTGTGAACAAGGTCGGCATTGGCCTCCACCAACTCCCCGACGCGATCAACGTGGTCGCGAATATCGCCGCCAGCATCGGTGGCATCCTGTGGGACGAGGTTGCCTCACTGGGGAGTGCGATTACGCTCAAGGTCGGCGACATCGCCCCGCCGCTGATTAAGGCATCTGCCGATATTGCGATGACTCTTCTGAATATCACCTATAACGGTGCGCAGATGCTCGGCACGGCGATTGTGGAACAGACCGGCGAAATTATCCCCCCACTGATCAAAGCGTCGGTCACGATAGGCGCGACCATTAAGGATATCGTCTACTCCGGGTTTGACACCACCGAGGGCGCGGTTGCGTCCGCCATGTCGTGGACGGGCGATAAAACGATTCAGGTCGGCACGCTTATCATCCAGCCTGCAGCCGTTGTGATGTCTGAAGCTCAGCAAGATGGTCAATCGTGGGTTGGCTCGTTGATTGATTCCCTTGCTTCTGGATTGTCCAAAGGGGGAGCCGAAACCGCCAAGCTTGGCGTCGCGATTGCGTCGGCTATTGCATCTGGTATCACCGCCATTCCGGGTCTGACGGGGGACGCGGCGACGGCAGTGGCAGGAGCGATGCAGTCACTCGGCTCAAGCATCGTCGACCTCATCATTTCAGCGATCACCTTCAAGGCTGATCTTCCTGCCAGCGCCGAACTCGGAAGCAAACTCGGTGTCGCCGTTGGTCATGCTCTGGCGTCGGCGCTCGGATTTCTTGTCAAGGGGCCAGACCTGATTGACAACGACACGGTGAGTGGTGTTGCCGAGGGCATTTTCAATATTCTCGGGACGGCCCTGATCAAGGCATTTAGCCTCGGCGATATCGCGGACAACAAGGCTATTTCAGGATTCGCCGAGTCTCTCTTTAACGGCATCGCCACCGCCTTATCGGTGGTGGTCGGTGGGGCAGTCGCTGCCCCACCCGCCATCCTGCTGGCAGTCGGGAACATGGGGAGACAGATCATTCTTGCCATGGCCGCTGGACTCGCTGGTTTCGCGACGGGTCTTGCGGGCGGATTGTTTGAAGGGACCGCCATTGGCGACGCTGCATCCGGCCTGGGCCAGGGCATCCTCGATGGCATCGTCGCCGTGCTGAGCGATATCCAGACATTGGTAAGTCCGGAAGCTCTTGCGAAAGCCGCAGGAATCGTGAAGGACGCGGTGTTCGGGCTGATCGGCGACATGATCAGCAGCATCTTCGGTGGCGATGATACCAAGGCAGATTCCTTTGTGACACCCGGAACGGCTGGAACCACCGGGCAGGGCAGTTCGCTCGCGAACGCTCTTCTCGAAGGTATCGCGCAGGCGCTTCTTGACGGTCTTTCGCATGGCTCCGACGCGCTCGATAAGGTCAAGGGGTTGATCAAGGACAAGCTCAAAGAATTGGTGAGCGGCATCATCGACGATCTCCCGGTTCCCGGCTTCGTGAAGGATCGCCTGCGACAGGCGCTTGGTCTGGATGACGGCGGCACGGACCCGTTCGATGAAGCCGCCAAGAAGATCGACCAAGGGTCAAAGAAGCTGCACGACAAATTCAAAGATGAGGACTTTTGGCCGACGATGGCTCCGCCTGTCGCGGCTCCGACCGACCCGGTCGACGACCTTCTTCGGAACGTCGGGATGGATGATGGAACAGTCAGTTCGGTGATTACGAAGGCCAAGGCGTCGGCGACCAAACTGGCTGCGGGACTGAGGGCAGCGCAGCAAGCCGGGCGACCAAAGCTTGATACCGCCGAGCCGGGCGGGCGTCCAAAACTGGATGAATCGCTGGCGGGCGGAGCGCCGAAGCCGATCGTCGTTCCGGCTCCCGATATCTCGCTCTTCACCTCGGTCATGGCCTCGCTTCCGCAGATCGTCGGTCAGACCATGAGCGCCGCCCTCGGCGCAGCGTCCGCCTATGCGACGGGTATCGGGACGGTGGTCGGCACGGCAATCGGCGCAATGGTGGGCAATGTCTCGGCATTGATGACCGGGTTCACCAACGCGGTCGGGCAGGGCATGAGCGACGCCCTTGGGACCGCCTCCGTCTATGCGAACGCCATCTATGTGGCCGTCTCGACGGCCATCGGTGAAATGATTGGCAACGTTGCCGCCCTGATGGGGGCACTGGCTGGCATTATCGAAGGCGCGCTCGCGGGAGCCGCCGCATCGGCCTACTCGCAAGGCGCGGCCATCGGCGCTGGTCTCGCGGCTGGCATCAACTCGCAAGTCGGAGCGGTCCAGGCCGCAGCGGCGAACCTTGCCGCCGCAGCGGCAGCCGCGACCGCAGCCAAGGCGCAAATCGCCTCACCGTCGAAGGTCTTTATGCAGCTTGGCTCCTTCATCGGCGAAGGCTTCGTGGTCGGCATGCTGAGCCAGTTGCGTGCGGTCACCGGGGCAGCGACCATGCTCGCCGATGCCTCGGTCCCATCCAGTACGATGACGGCACGGACGGCGGCAGCGGCGGCGCGATCCGGTATGTCAACCGCTGGCGACACGCACAGCGTCCATACCGAGGAGCGGAACTACCAGATCGCCATCAGCCCGGATATGACCAGACTCAGTACAATTCAGGATGTGGTGAACGTCGTGAATGGCCTCAAACGTTCCATTGAGATCGCGACAGCCGGTGGCACCGTAAGGACCGTGACCTAATGCCTATCAAGTCACATGGCCGCAAAGAGGCGAC
>Ga0157371_10003475_pt1 | contig 14258 bp, 13 predicted proteins | sample C45metaG_FD_113462 | JGI IMG/M metagenome (GOLD analysis project Ga0157371, IMG submission 113462) | Corn rhizosphere microbial communities from Kellogg Biological Station, Michigan, USA - C4-5 metaG | ecosystem: Host-associated > Plants > Roots > Rhizosphere > Soil | place: USA: Michigan...
GAAACTATCCAATTTGAATTTAACTCATCAGTTTTAAAAACTGAAGCTTACCCTACTTTAGATAAATTATCTTCAGTATTGCGTGAAAACGGTGGTAAAGTAGCTGTTAACGGTTACGCTTCAAGCGAAGGTACTGCTGCATACAATTTGAAATTATCTAAAGACAGAGCTAACTCTGTTAAAACTTACTTAGTTAACTCTGGTGTTAACGCTAGTCAAGTTGTAACTAAAGGTTATGGCGAAGCTAATCCAATTGCTTCTAACGATACTGAAGAAGGTCGTATCCAAAACCGTCGTGTTGAAACAGCTAGAAACTAAGAATTTCTAACAACAATACTTAAAAGGGCTCCAAATACTGGAGCCCTTTTTTATTGTAATAAATTTTGCAGGGTAGAGTTGTTCATCTAATTATATTTAGCACTATTTTATCTAAATTTGTAGTAAGATGTATTTCTTTAGAAAAAAAGACCCGAACAGGCCTACTAATATTAATATCAAAATAATGCATATCATTAATGCAACAGCTATTATTGTGTTTGTTGCAGGGATTTTATGGAAATTAATTGAATGGATTTTACTGAAATGAATAAAATAATAAACACAAAAAATGCGCCGGCTCCAATTGGCCCTTATAGTCAGGCAGTAATAGCTAATGGCTTTTTATTTTTATCTGGGCAGATTGCAATAAATCCTGAATCAGGAGAAGTTATACAATCGTCAGTAGCCGAAGAAACACATCAGGTTATGAGAAACATTAAGGCTGTTCTGCTAGAGGCTTCATATGGATTTGAAGATGTTGTTAAAACGACAATCTTTTTGTCTGATATGGCTTTATTTGCTGAAGTCAATGAAATATACGGTTCATTCTTTCATAAGGACTTTCCTGCACGAGAAACAGTAGCAGTAAAAGGTCTGCCAAAAGGAGTGAATGTTGAGATATCAATGACTGCTTATAAAGCATAAGTTTTGCCGAAATCAAATCTAAGGTATTTTTTTGCCGGCATCTTATCTTTTGCGATTTGGGGGTTCTTTTCTATTCCGCTAAGAAATCTTAAAGAATTCCCTTCTGAGGAGATTCTGTATTATCGAATTTTTACTTCTCTGGTCTTTATTTGGATTGCTATTTTTCTTTTCAGACGCAAATACCTTAAGAGTGATATAGCTTATATATCTTCTGTAACTTCAAAAGAAAGGAGCATAATTATTCTGCAGATAGTTGCATCAACGCTCCTTTTAACATCAAACTGGTATACCTACATATATGCGGTAAATAACGTTAGCTTACAGTCTGCAGCATTTGCCTATATGGTTTGCCCATTAATCACAGCATTTGGAGGATTCGTCCTCTTAAAGGAAGAGCTGTCAAAATTAAAGCTCCTGTCGCTAGGTATTGCTTTGTTTAGTATTATCTTACTGGCAACAGGATCTTTTATTGAAGTGGCTTGGTCTGTTGTTATTGCTACTTTATATGCTTTTTATTTAATTATCCAGCGCAAGATGAAAAATCTGGATAAACTAAACGTTCTGGCAATTCAAATTGGACTTGCCGTTATTTTGATGATGCCTCTATACATTAGCACGCATCAGCCTGTCCCATCTAGCATATGGTTTTGGGCTAATATTACTGTAGTTGCAGTACTATTTACTATTATTCCATTATTCCTAAGCCTGTACGCTTTGATAGGCATTCCCTCATCTACCTTGGGGATAATTATTTATGTAAATCCCCTTATTGCATTTGCTGTTGCTATTTTCTATTTTAATGAGCACATAGACTCTCACAAGCTATTGGCTTATTTGTTGTTATTAGTTTCGGTAATTGTATTTAATTGGGGTATAATAAAAGGTATATTTACATTTAATAGAAAAAATATTTAAAACCTTGTTTGTTTCTACCTTAGATACGACTATAGAATTTCTTAAAGGCGTTGGGCCTAAGCGGGCTGAACTTTTTCAAAAAGAGTTAGGTATTTTTACTTATGGAGACCTCTTGAATTTTTATCCGTTTAGGTATATTGACAGAACCAGATTCTATAAGATTAGTGAGTTAGATCCTGAACTTCCTTATGTGCAGATACTTGGGAGGATTACAAGTAAAGAGCAGATAGGAGAGAAACATAAGAAACGATTGGTAGCACGGCTTACGGATGATACCGGTTCGATAGAGCTGGTATGGTTTCAGAGTTTGAAGTGGGTTGATGAAAATGTTATCAAAGGTAAAGTTTACATTGTGTTTGGAAAGCCTACTGTATTTAATGGCTCTTTTAGTATTTCGCATCCAGATCTAGAGAATTATCCAAGACCAGCAACTATAACCGGTAACTTAATGCTGCAGCCGGTATATCATTCTACAGAGAAGCTAAAGAAGTTTTTTCTGGATAGCAAGGGCATTCAAAAATTACAAACCTCGTTAATAGAGCAGCATCTCAAAGAAATCACAGAAACAGTTCCTCCATCTATCCTGGAAAAGTATCAAATGGTTGGGAGGAAAGAGGCCCTGTTAAATATTCATTTTCCTAAGAATGTTAAGGCTTTGAAGGCTGCAGAAAGGAGGTTGAAGTTTGAGGAGTTGTTTTTTATTCAGCTTCAATTACTTCATAATAAACAATTACGTGAGATGAGATTTAAGGGACATTTATTTGATGTAGTTGGAGAAAAAGTAAATACCTTTTACAAAGAAATTTTACCATTTGAATTAACGGGTGCACAAAAGAGAGTAATAAAGGAGATAAGGCTGGATACACAACGGGGAATTCAGATGAACCGATTGGTTCAGGGTGATGTAGGGAGCGGGAAAACCGCTGTTGCCCTTATGAGTATGCTGCTTGCAAATGATAATGGCTATCAAGCCTGTATGATGGCTCCTACTGAGATATTGGCCCGTCAGCATTATCAGTCTATTGTTGATCTATTAAAAGACCGGTTAGTAAAAGTAGCTATTCTTACAGGAAGCAGTACAAAGAAACAAAGGACACAACTTCATAAGGAACTTGAAGCTGGTGAGATTGATATTCTTGTTGGTACTCATGCATTAATTGAGGATAATGTTATGTTTAAGAATTTGGGTCTTGTAGTAATTGATGAGCAGCATCGGTTTGGTGTAGAACAGAGAGCAAAGCTTTGGAGAAAAAACATTGTTCCCCCTCATGTACTAGTAATGACTGCCACACCGATCCCTCGCACTTTGGCCATGACATTGTATGGAGACCTTGATGTGTCTGTTATTGATGAATTGCCTGTTGGAAGAAAACCAATTGAAACAAGGCATCTGTATGAAGGGCAACGGTTGAGGATGTTTGGGTTTATGAAGGAGGAGATTAAGAAGGGCAGGCAGGTGTATATTGTATACCCTTTGATAAAGGAAAGTGAAAAATTAGATCTTTTGCATCTCGAAGCAGGAATTGAGCAACTTAGTTATCAATTTCCTTTGCCGGATTATCAGATTAGCATAGTGCACGGAAAGATGACTAATGCAGATAAGCAATATGAAATGCAACGATTCATTGATCACAAAACCCAGATTATGGTTGCCACAACAGTTATTGAGGTTGGAGTAAATGTTCCGAATGCCTCGATAATGGTAATAGAAAATGCAGAGCGGTTTGGACTTTCACAGCTTCATCAATTGCGAGGAAGAGTGGGCAGGGGTGCAGAGCAATCATTTTGTATTCTGATGTCAGGAAATAAGTTAAGTGCAGATGGTAAACTTCGTTTAGAAACGATGGTAAAAACCAATAATGGCTTTGAGATTTCGGAGATAGATTTGCAGCTTAGAGGGCCTGGAGATATTTCAGGAACACAACAGAGTGGTGTACTTGAGCTTAAGCTTGCAGATCTTGCTAAGGATCAACTCATATTACAGGAGGCAAGAAGTACTGTAATAGAAGTCCTTTCTGAGGATCCTAACCTAGAGAATCCTCAAAATAGTTTGTTAAGAACTTACCTTGCTAAAAGAAGCAGGGGTATTGCGTTTGATAAAATATCGTAGCAATTAATCTTCATCGCTTCCAGGCAATGATCCGGATCCTGAATAAGCACCTTTGCGTATTATTGGAGTTTTAAGATATTTGTAAAGCTCATCAAGATGTAACAAACTGCCATTGGTAAGATTGCCAAGAAATATAATGACAATATTTTTCTGAACATCGCGGACATATATGTGTCTGAATCCATGCCACCATCCTGTATGATAAACTACTTTGCGGCCGTTATCTCCATCAAATATGCGCCATCCGTAACCATAATTAAAGTGACCATTGATTGCCTTGTTGCGGCCTTTGTATGCAGAGTCCAGACTTGTGTTTTTCAGTAATCGGCCATTTTTTAATGATTTGTCGAATAGGACAAGATCATGCAATGTGCTGTAAATCCCTTTATCGCCTACTGGTCCATCCAAAAAGTTTTGTGCAACAGAATATCTCCATGTGCGATCATGCCCAACTACATCAACCGGTATTTTTGGGTAAACGGTAGTTGAATAGACATGGGTATGTTTCATGCCGGCTGGCTTAAAGATGTTTTCCATCATATAATCAGCATAGGGTTTGCCTGTAACTTTTTCTATGATTGCGGCAAGTACCATGTAGTTCGAATTGTTGTAATGAAAACGGTTATCCGGTTTGGCATAAGGATTTGGTTTTTTCTCGGCGATAACTTGCATCACATCCTGATTGGATACCCCTTTTTTCATGTCGCGTTTTTCCTTACGCCATATATCATCAATAAAATAGACATAGTTCATCATTCCACTGCGGTGTGACAGGAGCAGTTTTACTTTGATTCCATCGTAAGGAAAGTTAGGATAAAACTTTTTTACATCATCATCTAATGAGAGTTTGCCTTGCTCAACTAACTGCATGATAGCAGTACCTGTAAAAGTTTTAGTTACTGAGGCGAGTTCAAATTCAGAGTTTATCTTAAGACTATCACGGTGCAGATAATCTGCCCATCCGATTGCCTTTTCATAAAGGATTTTTCCATCCTTAGCAACCAGCATGTTTCCATTAAAACCATACTTTTTATGAAGATTCTGAACAAAATCAGCTATCCATTTATCCCCCTTGGAAGGGTCATATGCTAAAAGTACACTATCGGCCTTATCATCCTCAACAGTACGTTCCTTACTCGGCTCTTTTAAGCTTGTGCTTTTTCTGGAATTTGAACAGGCAATAAATAAAAAGGCGGCCATTGATGCCACTGCTAGAATATTACGATAACTCATGAATTGTGTGTACAGTTTAAACGCCCGAAAATTAAGGAATATTAATGCTTTTAACGCAAAAGAGTTTTAAACATTGCAGGTTTTATTTTATTTGCAATTTTTTTTGACGTTGTATTAAACATCTGACACTAAAGGGCTCTTTAAAAATTTTAAAAACCCTAGATTTGTGAATATAAAACTTATAATACTATGAATTTTAGAATAGAACATGATACGATGGGTGAAGTACAAGTACCTGCTGATAAATATTGGGGTGCTCAAACTGAACGTTCAAGAAATAACTTTAAGATTGGTCCGGAGGCTTCAATGCCAAAGGAAGTTATACATGCATTTGGTTATTTGAAAAAAGCAGCTGCTTTGGCTAATACTGAACTTGGTGTTTTGACAAGTGAAAAAGCTGATTTAATTGCTAAAGCATGTGATGAAGTTGTTGCAGGTAGCTTGGATGATCAGTTTCCGTTGGTAATCTGGCAAACAGGTTCTGGTACTCAAAGTAATATGAATGCCAATGAGGTAATCGCAAATCGTGCTCATGTTTTAAATGGAGGTGCATTGGGTGATGATAAAAAAGTACTTCACCCCAATGATGATGTAAATAAATCTCAATCATCAAATGATACTTATCCAACAGCAATGCATATTGCAGCTTATAAACAAGCTGTTGAAATCACTTTGCCAGGATTAGAAATATTACGAAATACTTTACATAAAAAAGCAGTTGAATTTAATGATATTGTTAAAACAGGACGTACTCATTTTATGGATGCTACACCTTTAACATTAGGTCAGGAATTTTCTGGATATGTACAACAAATAGATAACAGTGTAAGAGCAATAAAAAATGCTCTGGTAATGATTGGTGAGTTGGCATTAGGTGGAACAGCTGTTGGAACAGGCTTAAATACTCCTAAAGGATATGACGTTCTGGTTGCTAAGAAAATTGCAGAATTAACAGGACTTCCTTTTGTAACCGCACCTAATAAATTTGAGGCTCTTGCTGCTCATGATGCAATGGTTGAGTTATCTGGGGCATATAAACGCACTGCTGTTTCTTTAATGAAGATTGCTAATGATGTAAGAATGTTAAGTTCTGGGCCTCGTTGTGGAATTGGAGAGATCATTATTCCTGACAACGAACCGGGCTCATCTATTATGCCGGGTAAGGTTAATCCTACGCAGCCAGAAGCTATGACTATGGTTTGCGCTCAGGTAATGGGTAATGATGTAACGGTAGGTATTGGAGGCAGCAATGGGCATTTTGAATTGAATGTGTTTAAACCTGTTATCGCTGCTAATGTTTTACAATCGGGAAGACTAATTGGTGATGCTTGTGTTTCATTCAATGATAAATGTGCTGAAGGAATTGTACCAAATCTGCCAGAAATTAAGAAGCACTTGCAAAATTCTTTAATGTTGGTTACTGCTTTGAATCCTCATGTGGGATATGAAAATGCAGCCAAAATTGCAAAGAAAGCGCATAAGGAAAATAAAACCTTACGTGAAGCTTCTATAGAATTAGGTTTACTTACCGGAGAACAATTCGATGAATGGGTTCGTCCGGAGGATATGGTAGGTAGCTTAAAATAACGAATGAGCAAATACCCATATATGTGGAGATTATTGTTTCCGGTGTTGTTGTTCCTGGGAGTGTTCTTCTCTTGCAGGAGACTGCCAAATGTACAAGGAGAGGGATCGTTACTTTTGCAGGGGATTTGGAATCAGGATAGTGTACAAAATGCTGGTCAGCTATTGAATTATACGCAGCATAAATTTAAGTTTACCTGTGATTCGTTTTATGTAGACATGATTACTCATTCGAAAGCGAATTACTATGCTGACTCCTGTTTTAATAATGGGGTATGGAAAGAATATGCGAAAGGTGTTTATCAGGTGAGAACTGACAGTATTTTTTTGACTGGCACTTTTACGAAAGCTAATTATAAGCAAAAGATTTCAGGATGTTACCAAATAGGGCAGTACATTAAAATCTTCAAGATTAAATTGGCGGACACTGGTAGATTATTGCTTGAAGGGACAGACAATCAAAGAGAGGTTGATTTAAGACTTGTAGAAAAAATTATTTGTACTCCGCAGAGCTTATAGTGTAGGTGCGCGTAATTAAAAATAGATAAAGATGAAAATAGCAAATAAGATTTTTAAAGGTTTTATAGTTTTTTCTATAATAGCTTATATGCCGTTGAGTGCAGGTGCATGGGGAATGCTTGGCCATAGAATTGTGGGCCAGATTGCAGAAACCCACTTGAGTAAAAGAGCAAAAAAAGGGATTAAAGAGGTTTTAGGTAATGAGAGCTTGGCAATGGCAAGTAATTGGGGCGATTTTATCAAATCTGACCCTTCTTATAATTACCTCTATAACTGGCATTTTGTAAACTTACCGGCAGGATTGGATAGGCAGGGGGTATTTGATTTTCTTGATAAAGATACCGCGGCTAATGTATACAATAAGATTCCGGAAATGGTTTCTGTTCTTAAAAACCAGCAAAGTTCGCCAGAACAAAAAAAGTTAGCGATGAGGTTACTTGTACATCTTGTTGGCGATTTAAATCAGCCAATGCATACAGCTCGTAAAGAAGATTTAGGAGGTAACAGAGTTTTTGTTACCTGGTTTGGTGAAAAATCTAATCTACACAGAGTATGGGACGAATCATTAATAGAATATCAGCAATTGAGTTATACTGAGTATGCTGCTGCCATCAATTATCCTGATAATGAACAATTGAGGGTATGGAGAGACAGTTCTCTTAAAGATTTTGTTTATGGATCTTATACAGCTTGCAATAAAATTTACGAAACCACAAAGCCTGAGGATAAATTAAGTTATAAATATAACTTCGACTTTGTAGGTTTGTTGAATGATCAACTGTTAAAGGGAGGCATCTGTTTGGCAAATATTCTTAATGATATTTATAAATGAAGATTCTAATGGTTTGCCTTGGTAATATTTGTCGGTCGCCGTTGGCGGAGGGGGTTATGAGGCATTTGATTAACGAGGAGAGGCTAGGATGGGAGGTTGCTTCGGCAGGAACAGGCGATTGGCATGTAAATCAGCCTGCTGACAGGAGAAGTATTGCGGTTGCGAAAAACTTTGGATATGATATTTCTAAACAAAGGGCTAAACATTTTAACAAACAGATGTTTGATGAATTTGATAGCATCCTTGTAATGGATAGAAATAATTTAAAGGATGTTCAGAGATTAGCAACAAGTGAAGAGCAACGTAAAAAAGTCAAATTGTTTCTAACTGATGAAAATGAAGTAACAGATCCATATTTTGATAACAATCTTTTTGAACCTGTGTTTTTAGAGATAGAGGCAAGGTGTAAGCAATTGATTGAGGAACTTAGATAGGATTTAATAAAAACATAGTATGGCATCACCTAAATTATTTATGTTGCTATTGGGTTGTACCCCTTCTGGAAGACACACTGAACAGCATGATGTTTTTTTTGCAATAGGTAATTCATTAAAAGATCTTAAAGAAGAAATTATTACTTTTTGGCCTGAAGCAAATGGGAAAATACATATTGATGCCTGGCGTGAGGTAACCGAAGTTGATGGATATCAGATAAAAGTGGTAGGCAAAGAGGAAGAATCGACCAATAAGAGGCTATTCTTTTTAAATTTAGGCGGCTATAAAGAGGGCGAATTTGATGAACTGCATTATAAGATGTTAACCGTTTCAGATGAAAAGGTTACAGCAATTAAAAGGGCAAAGGAAACAGCTTTCTATAGGCATACAGGATTTGAGGGGGCTACATCACACATTGATGATAAATATGGTGTAGATGTTGATGATGTGTTTGAAATTGAAGATATACTCTCAACTAGTATTAAGCAAGAATATAAGCTGCAGATTAGTTTGGCCACGGCAATACCAAAAGATGAAATGCATTTGGGATATCTTATACTTAGCAAGCTATAACAAAATAAGAAAGGCGGGAAATTTTCCCGCCTTTCTTATTTTGTGGCTTTTCCTTAAACACCAAATTCTTTATCTAAATATTCAGAAACTTTAACAATTGCATTGTCAATGCTATCACTTAAAATAGTAATGTATGATCCTGCTTTTGCTGTTGCGATAATGTATTTCAGGCAGTCATTCCCGTTGTTGTTAATAATGATTTCCATATTTGGTTTTATTTCATGAACACCATCGATCAGTAAGTTGATAATTTCTTGCTGGTCTCGACCTCTTAGATATTTCTCCTGGCAGATGATGATTTTATCGAACATTTGAGCTGCAATTCTAGCTGTTTCTTTTATGTCTCCATCTCTCCTATCGCCCGTGCCTGATATTACTCCTACATGTTCAGTTGCTTCAATAGTTTGTAAATAGGCTTTTATTCCAGTAAAGCCATCAGGATTATGAGCAAAATCAACCAGGATTTTGAATTCTTTAAATTTAAAGGTGTTCATTCTGCCTGGTGTTTGAGCTGCAGAAGGTATAAATGTTTCTAACGACATTCTGATATCTTCGATCTTATAGCCCCATAAAAATGTTGCAAGAGTAGCTGCAAGTACATTTTGGATCATAAAATCAACACTCCCACCAAAGGTTAAAGGGATGTGAGTAACCTTTTCGACCCTTATTTTCCAATCGCCTTTTTTGATGGTGATGTATCCGTTCTCATAAATAGCTGCGATTCCACCTTTTTTACAATGTTCTTTAATAACCGGATTTTTCTCATCCATGCTAAAATAAGCGATATTACTATCAGCATTGCTGGCTATTTTTATGCAATATTTATTATCGGCATTAAGTACACTCCATCCTGTTCGTTTTACTGCACCAATTACTACTGCCTTTACTCTACAAAGATCATCAAGTGTGTGGATGTCTGATATTCCAAGATGATCTTCCTGGATATTTGTAACAATACCTATATCACACTTGTTAAAACCTAATCCAGCACGTAAAATACCCCCCCGGGCGGTTTCCAGTACTGCAAATTCTACAGTAGGGTCTCTTAAAATAAATTCAGCACTAACCGGGCCGGTGGTATCGCCTTTCATGAGCTTTGTATTTTGTACATAAATGCCATCGGATGTTGTAAAGCCAACCCTGGTTCCATTACTTTTAACAATATGGGCAATTAGTCTGGTTGTTGTAGTTTTTCCGTTGGTACCTGTAACAGCAATAATTGGAATTCTGGCATCTTTGCCAGGTGGGTACAGCATATCAATCACAGGAGCAGCTACGTTTCTGGGTAGGCCTTCACTTGGTGCAAGGTGCATTCTGAAACCAGGAGCCGCATTTACTTCTAACACAACCCCTCCATTTTCTGGAAGTGGTTGCGTTAAGTTTTCGGCCATGATATCTATGCCACAAATATCCAAGCCAATTATCCTTGAAATACGTTCACTAATAAATACATTTTGTGGATGCACCAAATCCGTAACGTCAATTGATGTACCTCCTGTGCTTAAGTTGGCGGTTGATTTTAGATAAACAGTTTCTCCTTGTTGAGGAGTAGAATCTAGGGTGTAATTTTTTTTTGCGAGTAGGTCTAATGTATCTCTGTCAACTGTAATCTCGGTAAGTACATTTTCGTGCCCATACCCCCTTCTTGGATCTTCATTTTCTTTGTCAATCAATTCCTGAACGGTATTATGCCCGTTACCGGTAATATGTGCGGGAACGCGTAAAGCTGCCGCCACCATTTTATGATCAATCACCAATACTCTAAAATCGTAGCCGGTAATAAACTTTTCAATGATTATTCTTCTGGAGTAATTTTTAGCATATTCAAAGGCTTCAGTTGCAGCTTCTTCTGTTTTTACGTTTATAGTAGCCCCTCTACCATGATTTCCATCCAGAGGTTTAAACACCAAAGGGAAACCAACTTTTTTTATAGCATCTGGAAGATCACTGATGTCAGAGATGGTCACTCCTTTAGCCACTGGAATAGCAGAGTCCTGCAATAATCTCTTGGTTTCATCTTTATTGCCTGCAATATCAACCGCTATACTGTTCGTTTTTTCTGTCATCGTTGCTCGAAAACGGACCTGATTTTTGCCATAGCCCAACTGTACCAGAGAACTTTTATTTAACCTTATCCAAGGGATGTCTCTTGAGATTGCCTCATCTACAATTGAGCCTGTACTTGGCCCTAATCTTTCAATTTCTCTAAGCTCACGCATGCGCTGTATGTCTGTTTCCAGGTCATATTCATCATTTTTGATTAGCGCTTCAGCAATTTGAACGGAAGCTTCGGCCGCATAAATTCCTGCTTTTTCTTCAATGTAACTGAAAACTACATTGTAAATGCCTTCTGTTTTGGTTTGTCTGGTTCTGCCGAATCCTGTATCCATGCCTGCCAGGGTTTGAATTTCTAATGCAATATGTTCAATCACATGACCCATCCAGGTACCTTCCTCAATTCTTGTTAAGAAGCCACCGGGTTCTCCTTTAGAACAACGATGAGTTTGTAGGGTTGGGATCAGATTTTCAATACGCTCTCTAAATCCTTCAATAAGGTTGGTGGGTCTCTGCTCCATTTCTCCAAGGTCCAGCCTCATCTGAATCAGTTTTTTTCTATTTATCGACCAAATGTTTGGTCCGCGAAGTACCTGTATGCCTAATATTTTCATCGGTATAAATTTGTAGTTCTATAACACGTTAACCCTAAATAAGTTTGTTGTTTGCTTTTTGCTTCTTTCGAAGAAAATATCCGTGGTTTTTTATAGTATACTTTAAGAGTAGCCAGAGCCTTTATTTCGCACACTTTAAGCTTTGAAGAGGGAAATTAAAGTGAGGTTCTTTCTATAAATTATGCTGTAATTAATCCAATTTGGTGTGAATATATTTTGCGTAAATGATTTACAGGTAAACTTTAAATAATGAAATTGTTAATAGGCTGTAAGATTGCTCCTTAAGCAATATTTAAGTTAGCAGAAGGATAAAATTGTATTACAAATCAATTTTATCTAAGTTTGGGCGGAATAGAAACATAAACATTTGAAATGGCTCCGAAGGGTAAACTAATCATTATAGGAGGTGCAATAAATACTGGAAGTTTCACAGAAACCCAATTCGGGTTGCCTCAGAATATGAATTTTTTTGAAAGAGGTATTTTAAAAAAAATTACTACTGAATCTATAAGAGGGAACAAATCAAGATTTGAAATTATCACAACGGCATCCCTCATACCTGAGAAAGTTGGAGAGGAATACATAAAAGCATTTGTGCAGCTTGATGTGCATGATGTTGGTGTATTAAATATTAATAATCGTGAACAAGCTAATTCAGCGGAGAATTGTGAAAGGGTAAAAGCTGCGGACGTTATTATATTTACAGGAGGAGATCAGCTTCGCTTATCGTCTATTTTTGGAGGTACAGCAATTCATCAGATACTATTAAGTAAGTATCAGGATGAGCCTGTGGTTATTGCCGGAACATCAGCTGGTGCTGCGGCGTCTTCAAAAAACATGATCTATCAAGGGAGCTCTAAAGATGCGCTTTTAAAAGGAGAGGTTAAAATTACGGGTGGACTAGGATTTATTGATGGGGTAATAGTGGATACACATTTTGTTCAACGAGGGAGAATAGGCCGTCTTTTGTATGCTGTTGCAAGTAATCCGGGAATTTTGGGGATAGGTTTAGGTGAAGATACTGGTTTATATATTTCGGAAGGAAATAACATGGAAGCAATAGGAAGTGGTATGGTTATTTTAGTTGATGGCAGAAATATGGCTGATACCAATTTAACTGATGTTGAGATGGGACAGCCCGTATCTATTCAAAATATGATTGTACATGTGATGTGTGATGGAGATAATTATAACCTATCTGAGCATAACCTAACCATTCATCATCCAAAAGTTATTTCAGCAGATTAGTATGAAAGTAATTATACATGGTGGGTTTTTTAGTGAATCTGAAACCAATCAGGAAACAAAAAAGGCTAAACAACAGGCCTTAGCTTCAATAGCTACACAAGCACATCGTTATTTGCAAACACACACAGCTTTAGAAACAGTTGTTTATGCGGTGAGTTTGCTTGAAGATGATCAATTGTTTAATGCAGGTTGGGGTTCGCAGATACAAAGTGATGGAAGGGTGCGCTTAAGTGCTTCTTTAATGGATGGTAAAACTCAAAGATTTAGTGGTGTTATTAATATTGAGAATGTAAAAAATCCAATTCAGGTTTCCGAGAAATTGCTTTACCTGGAAGACAGAGTACTAAGCGGAGAGGGAGCCGGAAATTTTGCAACGCAAAATGGGTTTGATTATTTTGATCCGATTACTTCGCAAAGGCAGGGAGAATACGAAGCAAAATTAAATCAACAAGAGAGAAAGGGAACCGTAGGCTGTGTTGTATTAGATGCGGAGGGTAATATTGCTACCGGAACCTCAACAGGAGGGAAAGGCTTTGAAATTCCCTGTAGAGTAAGTGATTCTGCCACTGTAGCTGGAAATTTTGCTAATCAGTTTGCTGGTATTTCTTGTACGGGTGTAGGTGAAGATATTGTAAATGTTGCTTTGGCGGCTAAGATAGTTACCCGTGTAACAGACGGACTTAGCCTTAAAGATGCTTGTGAAAAGTCTTTTACAGAGCTCAAGCTTATTGATGGTTTTGCAGGGGTAATTGGGATCTCATCCAAAGGGGAGATTTATCACTTGGATTCTCATCCTTATATGGTATGGGCGGTTTTTGATAATTGTTTAGAAGTATTTCCTTAAATAACACCTAGTTGGTTGTGGCGACGTAACAGTTATAATACTAAATTTCTTATAGATTAACTGCCCGCTAACATTAATTTTAATTTCGTGGAAGATATTTGACCAGTGGCATTATCACATGAAAACTTAAATATTAATGAAATGGATTCACGCAGAGATTTTCTAAGAAAGGTAGCATTATTATCTGGCAGTACGGCTATGACTGCAATTATGCCTTCAGCAATACAACGAGCATTTGCTATAAATCCTGAAATTGGGAGTACATATCTGGATGCTGAGCATGTTGTTATATTAATGCAGGAAAACCGATCATTTGACCACTGTTTTGGAACC
>Ga0157371_10003478_pt1 | contig 14253 bp, 14 predicted proteins | sample C45metaG_FD_113462 | JGI IMG/M metagenome (GOLD analysis project Ga0157371, IMG submission 113462) | Corn rhizosphere microbial communities from Kellogg Biological Station, Michigan, USA - C4-5 metaG | ecosystem: Host-associated > Plants > Roots > Rhizosphere > Soil | place: USA: Michigan...
AAAATGTCGCCTTCGCGAACATCGGCGAAACCGAGGTGCTGCAGCACTTCCGCGATCGGGAACAGATCGTCCACTTCGAGATGCAGCGAACGCGCGATTTCCGGCATGTCGGCGCGGCCATGGTACGGCGGCGCGGCCAGCGTCTCGATCAGGCCGGCCATCAAGTTGGTCGACACGCTCGGCAACCAACTGCCGAGTTCGAGCCCCTTCTTCGTCGCCTCATCCGTGCGGCGGGCCGTCATCTTCGCGTAGATTTCATCGACGAGACGCCGGAACGCCGGATCCAACCGGTTGCGCGGGTGCGCGAACGGCACCTTGATCTCGGCAAGCACCCGCCCGGGATTGGACGAGAGCACGAGAATGCGATCGCACATGAACACCGCTTCTTCGATGTTGTGCGTCACGATCAGGACCGACTTGATCGGCATGCGCCGCTGCGTCCACAGATCGAGCAAATCGGTACGTAGCGTCTCGGCGGTCAGCACATCGAGCGCGGAGAACGGCTCATCCATGAGCAGCAGCGTCGGATCGACCACGAGCGCGCGCGCAAAACCCACGCGCTGGCGCATGCCGCCCGACAGTTCGCGCGGGTAGGCGTTTTCGAAGCCGTCGAGACCGATCAAATCGATCGCAGCCAGGGCGCGCTCGCGGCGCTCGCGCGCCGCGACGCCCTGCGCTTCGAGGCCCGCTTCCACGTTTTGCAGCACCGTGAGCCAGGGAAACAACGCGAACGTCTGAAACACCATCGCCACGCCCTCGGCCGGGCCCGATAGCGGTTCGCCCAAGTAGCGTACGTCGCCTGCGGTCGGCTCGATCAAGCCGGCGATGATGCGCAAAAGCGTCGATTTACCCGAGCCCGAACGGCCGAGCAAGCCGACGATCTCGCCCTCGCGCAGCGACAGGTTGACGTCGTCGAGCACGAGCAGCTCGCCCTGCGCCTTCGAGAAACCACGCCGCACGCCTTTGACGTTGAGGACTTCTTCGCCCAGACGCGGCGCGGCCGTCGCCGTGCCGGCGAACGGTGCGGCGCTTAGGTCAGCTTTCGGATTTTGCATTGCGCTTCACTCTTGATTTGAGCAATGGGTAGGAACGCCGTTACGGCGCGCCTCGCCGACAATAGGGCCCCGGTCAATCGAGCCGCAGCTTCGCTTCCGCATAGGCATAGAGCGGGCGCCACAGCAGGCGGTTGAACAGCGTCACGAACAACGACATCACCGCGATGCCGAGAATGATTTTGGGGAAATCGCCGGCGGCCGTGTACTCGGCGATATACGCGCCAAGCCCATGCGCGGCGACCTTCGTATCGCCCCACTGTACGAATTCGGACACGATGCTCGCGTTCCAGGCGCCGCCAGACGCCGTGATCGCGCCCGTCACGTAATACGGGAAGATGCCGGGCAGCATCGCTTGCCGCCACCACTGCCAGCCTCGAATGCGGAAATTCGTCGCCGCCTCGCGGTAGTCGTTCGGGTAAGCCATCGTCCCGGCGATGACGTTGAACAGGATATACCACTGCGTCCCGAGCACGATCAGCGGGGACAACCACACATCGGCGTTCAAATGAAACCGCACGATGACGATGACGAACGCAGGGAACAGCAGATTCGCCGGAAACGCCGCGAGAAACTGCGCGATGGGCTGAACCTTCTCGGCAATGGCGGGCTTAAGCCCGATCTTCACGCCGAGCGGCACCCAGATCAGCGACGAAATGGCGATCAGTACGACGACGCGCGCCAGCGTGATAAAGCCCAGCAGGAATACGTGGCCGACCTCAGCGCCCGTCACCCCCGTGCGCACGTAGGCGACGACGCGCCATACGACGTACAACGTGGCGGCCAGCACCGCCACCGCCCACGCGATATCGCCCGCTCGCGAGCGCTTGTTGGCCCGAGCAAGACGCGCGAAGGCCGCGCCGTCGACCCGAGGCAGCTTGAGCGGCATGCGCGCGAGCTTGGCGAACATCCAGCCCGCCGGCACCAGCAACAAATGGATCAGCCGCGTGCGGCGCACGAGATCGAGCAGCCACGATTCCGGCGCATCGCCCGAGCTCGTCGTCTCCATGCGGAACTTGTCCGCCCAGGCGACGAGCGGCCGGAACATGAGCTGGTCGTAAGCCAAAATGACGATCGCCATCGCGACGATCACCCAGCCGACGGCGCTGAGATTTTTCGCGGCGATCGCTTGGGCGAGGTATGCGCCGATCCCGGGCAGCGTGATGGTGTTGTTGCCGACGGTGATCGCTTCGGAAGCCACGACGAAGAACCAGCCGCCCGACATGGACATCATCATGTTCCAGATGAGGCCCGGCATCGAGAACGGCACATCGAGCTTCCAGAAACGCTGCCAGGCCGTCAGGTGAAAGCCGCGCGACACTTCGTCGAGATCTCTTGGCACCGTGCGCAGCGATTGATAAAAGCTGAACGTCATGTTCCAGGCCTGGCTCGTAAAAATCGCGAAGATCGCGGCGAGCTCCGCGCCGAGCACCCGGGCCGGAAACAGCGCGAGGAAGAACGTGACGGTAAAAGAGATATAGCCGAGCACCGGCACCGACTGCAGGATGTCGAGGATCGGCACGAGCACCAAGCCCGCGCGCCGGCTCTTGGCCGCGAGCGTGCCGTATGCGAGCGTGAAGGCGAACGAGGCGACAATCGCCGCCAGCATCCGCAGCGTGGTGCGCAGCGCGTACTCGGGCAGCATCGCCGGGTTCAGCGAGATGACCTGCGTCTTGAGCGTCGAGATCGGCGCCATCGTCTGGTGAAAGCCGATGGCGGCCATTGCGATCGCGCAGATGATGAGCGGGAAGGCGACGAAATCCCAGCGATTAGGCGCGATCCGCCAAGCCGACGCGTTCGCGGTGCGGTTCAGGTTGAAGCCGAAATCCATCAATCCCCCTTCGCGCGGTGCGGCGAACGGTAGGCGGTGGCCGCATACGCGGCGGGCAGGCGCTCGGCCCTAGGACCTGCGCGACCGAGCGCGCGCGGGGCGGCGCAGCGATCCGAGACACGAAATACGAGCATGACGAGCGTAAGGTTGCGGTGGCGCGTTTGAGCGCGAATCGTTGAGTTGCTAAGCCGTCGGTCCAGCCGTCGGCCTTCGCCGCCTGTTCTTGCCTGTTCTTTTTTGACGGCACGACACTACTACAACCTGTGTTTCAGGCACAACCGCGCCGGCACAAAATGTTCGCCGAGGCAGCCGGCGGCGCGCTCGGTGGCGGCCGTGCCAGCCAACACCGGGCAAGACCTGCGCCGCGAACGCATTCGCTTAACGAATGAAAATTGCCGGCGATCGAGCTATGTCGTCGAGAAACTGGCGCGGATCGGGGCGCCGAGCGAAAAACGCCCCAGTCATGGACCGTCAAATGTGAAATTATGCCGTGAAGCCGCTACGCGGGGAACCCGGACGCCCGCCCCGATGGCCCGCCTTGCGCCGCGACGACAAGCCCGCCATTGGCCGCCATTCGCCACATTCGTCAGTAAACGGCGAACAAACGGTACTTCGGCGAGAGCGGGTATCATCGGTTTCTCGTGGCGAATACACCGCCGATCTACCGGAGATGTCCAATGAAAGGAAATCTGGTCATCGTTTGTCGCGACCAGGACGCGACCGCCTTCGACGAACTCATGGCCGAATACGGCGCGTTTCAGTCCAGGCTGTCGTCCACGGCATGGTACCTGAAGCTCGACAGCCAACCGGAGGATATCCAGGAAGAGATTCTGGCCCGGCTCGGCAAGTACACCACGCATTACATCTTCGAGGCCAACAGCGTCACCTATAACACGGTCGACAGCGAGGCCGCCGCGGCGCTGGATTCGCTGTTTGCCGAATGACGCAGGGGAAAAGCCGACGGCGACCGACGAGGGTCGGCTGACGGCCCGGTAGCGCGGCCGTCGTCAGCCGGCGGGCCGGGCCGACTGTGTGTTACCAGGCGCTCTCCGATTGGGCCGCCGAGCGGGGTCCAACGGCGAACGGGAATGACATCGCCACCCGCAGCCCGCGCCCCGGCTCGTTGCCGATCTCGCAGGTACCGCCCAGCCGCCGCACCAGCCGCTCCACGATCGCGAGGCCGAGGCCGCTGTGGCCGTTGCCCCCGCGAGCGGGATCGAGCCGGACGAAGGGCCGGCTCGCATTGACGAGATCGTGCGGCGAGATGCCGCGGCCCGCGTCGCTGACAATCAATTCCCAGCCGGTTTGGGTACGCGCCGTCGCGACCACGACGGGCGGCGCGCCGTAGGCGTGGGCGTTGTCGAGCAGGTTCGACAGAATGCGCTCGAGCGTGGCCGTAGGCAGCCGAAAACCGGCCCCGGCCGCGAGCTCGGTGCGTACCGATGTGCTGCCGGGCGCGACGGCGCGGTAGCTGCGTGCGATGCGCTCGCATTGCTCGTCGACTTCGACGCTTTCGCTTCGATCGGTGCCGTCGTGCGCGAATACGAGGAACTGATCGACGATGTGAGCCAGCGAATCGACATCTCGCACCACCCCATCGCGTAGCTTGGCCTCTTCCATCATTTCGGCGCGCAGGCGCAGCCGCGCGAGCGGCGTCTTCAAATCGTGCGCCACACCGGCGAGCATGACTGCCCGATCCTGATCGGTACGCGAAACTTCCCGCACCATCTGGTTGAAGCCGCGCGTGAGCTCGCGCAACTCGCGCGGACCGCGCTCGGGAAGCGGAGGAACGCTTTGCCCTTGGCCGAAGCGCACGACGGCGTGAGCGAGCGCTCGAAGCGGCTGCTGCAAGCGCCAGGCGACGAACAATGCGCACATGACGGCCACCGAGAAAATCGTGCCCAACCATACGAGCATCTGATCACGCGGTCGCGGGGGGTGCAGCGCCGTCATCGGCACCACGATCCAGTTGCTATCGGCCGCCTCGTGTACCCAGAGGATCGGCGGGCGACCCGGCGTGCCGACGCGCACGAGGGAGCCGGGCGGCAGGCGGTCGCGCACGTCTTCGACGAAGCGTTTAAGCCCGCGCGGCAAATCTTGGCCGGCCGGCGGCACTTCGGGGCTAGTGGGATCGACGAGGCGCACGCGCGAAGGCAGCGGCACCGAAGGCGTACGGGCAACGTGCTGGCGCACAGCGTCGATCAAAAAGGCCGCTTCCTCGACGGCGTAGCGCGTTTGCGACTGGCTACGCTCGACGCGCATCAGCACGAACCAGGCGAAGTGCGAGAACAGCAGGACAGCGACGACGAGTAGCGCGAGCCTGCCGAACAACGAATCAATTGGGCGCCGCATCGGGATCGCCATTCGGGACGAACACGTAGCCGCGGCCCCGTACCGTCTGGATGAAGCGCGGGGTCGACGGATCGGATTCGAGGATGCGCCGCAAACGCCAAACTTGGACGTCGATGCCGCGGTCGGTGCCATCGTACTCGGGCCCATGCAGCAATTCGAGCAACCGCTCCCGCGTCAGCGTACGCATCGGATGATTCACGAATATCTTCAAGAGCGCGAATTCGCTGCCCGACAACGTGAGCGGCCGCCCTTCTTGATTGAGCGTGCGCGATTGGAAATCGAGCTGAAACCGGCCGAATGCGAACGGCTCGCGCTGCTCAGGCGCGGCCGAGGGAATCGTGCGGCGGCGGCGCAGCACGGCCTGCACGCGGGCGAGCAATTCGCGCGGATTGAACGGCTTGCCGAGGTAATCGTCGGCGCCGAGTTCGAGGCCGACGATCCGATCGACATCGTCGGCGCGGGCCGTCAGCATGATCACGGGGATGTCGTCGCCCGTCGCGCGCAACTTGCGCAGCGCCGTCAGGCCGTCAACGCCCGGCATCATCAGGTCGAGCACGATCAAGTCCGGCCGCTCGCGTTCGAGCCGGCGTTCGAGCGTGGCGGCGTCGTGCAGCACCGACACCTCGATGCCTTGGCGGACGAGATAGTCGCGCAGCAAATCGCGCAGTTCGGCGTCGTCGTCGACGACTAGGATTTGGGTAGCCATGGAGCGAAGTTTAACGCCAGCCGGTGCGGAAACGGAGCATCCGGGCGTTCCAAGGGTTACCGGACGTTACCGTGAAAGCCGCCCGTAATGGCCGGTAATGGCGCAGGAAAAGCGCGTAACACGGACGATCGACGCCGTGGCTACCTTGAACGAACCGACGGTATGGACGAAACCGCGCCTCGCCGTCGTTTTCGATAATGGAGTCAATGCAATGAACATCCCTTCGCGCACCTCTCGCACCCCGATGCGCATGTTGGCGGCTACCGTGGCCGCCCTTACTCTTTCGCTAGGCGCCTACGCGGCCGGAGCCGCCGGCCCCGGACCGGATGCGGGCCCCGGCGCCGGCATGATGGCGCCTTGGCATCACCACGGCGGCATGATGCAAAAGCAGCTCGCCGATCTGCATACTCGGCTGAAACTGAACCCGCAACAGGAACAGCTCTGGCAAACGGCGATCGATACGATGAAACGCGATCACGAGACCGCAAGGGCCAATCGCGACAAGATCCACGCGCAGGTCAAAGCGATGATGCAGCAGCCGATCCTCGACATGAACGCGCTCCATACGGCTCATATGCAGGAGCAGCAGGACAATGCGCGCCTGCATGAGGAGACGGCGACGGCGTGGCTGGCTGTCTATAACGCCCTCGACGATCAGCAAAAGACGCTCGTCAGCGACACCTTCAAACAGCATTTCTCGAAGATGGAATCGATGCGCGAGCGCATGCATGACCGCTGGCAGAAGCGGCATGGGGCGGCGTCGGAGGCTGCGCCGGCTAATTAGAGGATGCCTTCGAGCATCCCGGCCCCGCGCCTCGCGCCTCCGTTCCGTTGCGTTCATTGCACGCTTGGCGATCGCCAAGCGTAGGACTGGCTCAAGCTGCGGCGATCCATCGACACCCCTCGCGCCGCGCGCCGTTCGGCCGCGGCGCTTCGGCGTCCCGCCTTGACGCGCTGCGATTGGGCGCTTCGGCGCGCCATCACGCCCTGCTCCCTTCCCTCACCGGCACGTCTCCTGACTGCCTGCTTCGCCCCTCCCCGGGTTCGCCGCACTAGCGCCGACCGCGCGTTCGGTTAAAATACCGCGCTTTTCGCCCTCGGACGTCTTCGCCCCCGGGCGCGGGCAACGGTAAAACGGCGCTGCGAGGCGCGACGAGAATGGCTTGACGCACTGTCCGGCCCTCTTTCTCTCGCGCATGCGGCCGGACGCCCGCTTATTTGCGGGTGTTGCGGCACGCCTTTTTTGTCCGCCTAGAATTTCGCGGCGCGCGCCCTTCGCGCGCCTCAAGGACCGCACTTCCTACCATGTTTCTACAAGGCTACGGCCCGCTGATCCTCACCGGCACTTGGCAGACCGTCAAGCTCTCGCTGCTGTCGCTGGCGCTCGCCTTCGTGCTGGGCCTCATCGGCGCGGCCGCGAAGCTCTCGAAGAACCGGCTGGCGAGTGGCGTCGGGACCGTCTATACGACTCTGATACGCGGCGTGCCCGATCTCGTGCTGATGTTGCTGCTGTTCTACAGCATCCAGATTTGGCTCAACAACTTCACCGATCTGGTGGGCTGGGACGAAATCGACATCGATCCGTTCGTGGCGGGCGTGATCGTGCTGGGCTTCATTTACGGGGCCTACTTCACCGAGACCTTCCGCGGCGCGTTCCTCTCCGTGCCGCGCGGCCAGCTCGAAGCGGGTGCCGCCTACGGCATGACGTCCTGGCAAACCTTCTCGCGCATCATGTTCCCGCAGATGATGCGATTCGCGTTGCCGGGCATCGGCAACAACTGGCAGGTGATGGTGAAGGCCACGGCGCTGGTCTCGATCATCGGCCTGGCCGATGTCGTCAAAGCCACGCAAGATGCCGGCAAAGGCACGCTGCGGTTTTTCTTTTTCATGTTGATCGCGGGGGCGATCTACCTTGCGATCACGACCGTTTCGAATCTCGTGCTGATTTGGCTCGAGAAGCGCTACTCGATCGGCGTCCGCAAGGCCGAGCTATAAGGTCCGTCACAAATCATCATGATCGAGCTGATTCACGACTACTGGCGCAATTACCTCTTCACCGACGGCTATCGCATCACGGGCCTGGCCATCACGATGTGGCTACTGGTCGTATCGATCGGTATCGGCTTTTGCTTGTCGGTGCCGCTCGCTGTCGCGCGCGTCTCGCGTAATCGCGTGCTGGCCGGCGCGGTTTGGCTTTACACCTATATCTTTCGGGGCACACCGCTTTACGTGCAGTTGCTGCTCTGCTACACGGGCCTTTACAGCTTAGAGGTCGTGCGTAATCACGAATTGTTGAACGCGTTTTTCCGCAGCGGCATGAACTGCACGCTGCTCGCGTTCACGCTGAACACCTGCGCGTACACCACCGAGATTTTTGCCGGCGCGATCAAGGCGACGGCGTACGGTGAAATCGAAGCGGCGCGCGCCTATGGCATGTCGACGTTTACGCTTTATCGACGCGTGATTGTGCCCTCCGCCCTGCGCCGCGCGTTGCCGCTTTACAGCAACGAGGTGATTTTGATGTTGCACGCGACCACCGTCGCATTCACGGCCACCGTGCCCGACATTTTGAAGATCGCGCGCGACGCGAATTCGGCAACGTACATGTCGTTTCAGGCGTTCGGCATCGCCGCACTGCTCTATCTGGGCATCTCATTCGCGCTCGTCGCGCTGTTTCGCCGCGCCGAGAGGCGTTGGCTGGCCTACCTGCGCCCGCAAGGCAAGTAACTCATGCATAAGCTTTTCATCGACGATCTGCACAAGCATTACGGCAGCAACGAAGTCCTCAAGGGCGTTTCCCTCAAAGCCAATGCCGGCGACGTGATCAGTGTCATCGGCTCCTCGGGCTCGGGCAAAAGCACGATGCTTCGCTGCATCAACTTTCTCGAACAGCCTAGCGCTGGGAGGATCGTTGTCGACGGCGAAGAAGTACGGACGAGCAAGGACAAGACGGGCGCGTTGCGCGTGTCGGATCCAAAGCAACTGCAGCGGATTCGCACGAAGCTCTCCATGGTGTTTCAGCACTTCAATTTGTGGGCGCATATGAATGTGCTCGAAAACATCGTTGAAGCGCCGATGCATGTGTTGGGATTGGCGCGGCGCGAAGCGGAAGAACGGGCGCGGATGTACCTCGAGAAGGTCGGGCTCGCGCCTCGGTTGGAAAAGCAGTATCCGTCGCATTTGTCCGGTGGGCAGCAGCAGCGAGTGGCGATTGCGCGCGCGTTAGCGATGAATCCCGACGTGATGCTGTTCGACGAGCCGACTTCGGCGCTGGATCCGGAGCTTGTTGGGGAAGTGCTGAAGGTGATGCAGAAGCTGGCGGAAGAAGGTCGCACGATGATCGTCGTCACGCATGAAATGGGATTTGCGCGGAACGTTTCGAATCACGTCATGTTTCTGCATCAGGGGCGCGTGGAAGAGGAAGGTGCGCCCGATGAGGTGTTCGGGAAGACGAAGAGCGAGCGGTTGAAGCAGTTTTTGGCGGGGAGTTTGAAGTAACGCCTGTTCGTGTGGTGCATGTGCGTGACGCGCCCGCGATTTTCTTCAGGCGCTGCCCAGCAGCTCCACGATCTCATGACAAACGAGTTCGGACCATCGCCGATACTGACCCGGCCCGGGGTGATAACGATCGATGGCCATTTCCGCTGGGTTCGCTGCCCAGTCTAGCGAAACATAGCGCCGTGTCGGATGCAGATTGACCCAGCGTTGCAACGCGCGGTCGAGCCGATTGGCGTACCGGCCTAAGTACCAGCGCAAGGGATGGGGTGCGGCCGGGAGAATTCGCAGCGGTGGCAATCCTGTGATCACCATCCCCACGGCCCCGGTCCGTTCGCGCAGATGGTCGGCAAGCGCCATGTAGTCGCGAAGAAAGCTATCGGGCTTGCTCTGCGAGGTGACGTCGTTCGTCCCTAGCGCTGTGACCAAATAATCGGCCGGGGCGACTTCACTGCGCATCAATAGAGCCAAGGCCTCTCGGGTGTTGATGCCGGACTTCGCAATCAGTTGCCATGCGACTCGGCGCTTTGTGGTAGCCGAGAGTAATCGTGCGAGAGGCTGAGCGAGAGCGTGGGCCTGCTCTTCGACTCCTACGCCGGCGGCCGAGGAATCGCCGACGATCAAAATTCGCAAAGGGGGACCGGGCGCGATCGTCTCGCCCTCCACGCCACTGCGCGGGCCGGCCGCTTCAGGTAACCGCAGCGCGGTGGCGCGCAACCAACGCGCCTGAGCCAGCAAGACGGGACCGAGTGCGAGCTTGTAGAGAGTTAGCATCGGTTGTGCTTTTCGAGAGGATGCAGGACTGTCATGTCGTTAATCTCGGCTCATGTTGAGATCCGCCGGCTTTAACGACGATCCCTTGCAGAACAACGCAAAGATGTTGGCAACGAGCTTTCGGGGGAATACCTCGGTCTTCATCATGTCTTTTAACGAGACATCGTTGAACTGATCTAGTCCGCTCCTACCGGTTGCAAGGTAAGAGTTGATCGGCTGATCGCAGGAAATCTGAACGACGCCCTCGAATCCACCCTCCTTTCCATCTTCAAAGACGCCTAGAATCATCTCCTCGGGCTTCTGACTGTTTATCGCGGTTCTCTCCACTCGTAGCGGATAGACTGTCCAATCGGTCGAGTACACGCCGCCATCGTCAATGTGTAGGACGGTGATGGCTCTCGGGAATGGAGGTGCGCCGACAGCGTAGGCCGGAAGGAGGGCCAGCGCGACGGCGATGGATGCGAAGGTGTATTGGCGGGTTCTCATGGTGTGGATTGTGATGAGCGATCGTGAGAAAAGTCGAAGTGACGTTGGCCTCTTAGCGTTCCTACCGCGCGTTCTTACACGGCGAGACAATCGTCACAGCGAATCGATAACCGCGAAAAACGGTAGCTGAGTCCCTTTCGACGGCGATGTCCATAACCCTGAGTACATCCCGTCGCTCAAGATCGCATCCAATTTCCCGGTTACTCGCATCGGTTGCCCAGTGGGGTGCTCTGTCATCGAGATGGCGTCACCCTCTTGGATCGATCCGTCCAAGTTCAGAATTCCCGGCTTGCCGTCGTAGCGGTACGTGCCTGTTATCCGCTGTTGCTCCGTCCTTAGCGTCAACGTGACGGGGTATTTTCCGATTCCGCCGCGAAAGGCGCCCGTGGGCGATGCGGTGTCGGTCACGCAACGTGCGATGCAGACAATGCTTTCCGGTGTTGCCCCTAGCTTGTCGGCGTAAAGGTACGCGCGTTGTCCGGCGATTGCGCCCGCCGCATCATGAATCGTGAGCGGTATTGCTGAAAAGCCATGCTGAAGCACATTTCCCGCCTCCCCATCCGTTGATGGCTCCACCTTGCCAAGCCATTCGAAGACACGCGCCCACGAAAAGGCTTTGATATCGCTCGGACGCTTCAGGTCGATCTCGTCCCCGGACCACACTTCGTGCCCGCTTTCCGTCGATTCTTTTTGCATCAGCGAGAAGCTGAGAATCCGAGTGAAGCTGACGCTGCGCTCGCTCACATCAAGCGGAATGATGACGAAAGATTTATCGTTTCCTGAATATTCGCGGACGAGGAAATAGCGTCCAGATCGAGACATGACGTATTGGCTTGCGGTCATCGCCGCGGCACCGGCGCCCGCAAAAAGGGGAATCGGGGACCCGCCGTTCTTAGACGCTCGTAACAGGTCCCCTTGCTTGTTCAGGTAGAACTCGCACGCACTCTGAGCCGTACATTCGGCCGCGCTAGTGCCCATTGCGCACACTGCTAGCGCCCATCCGCAGAAGAGCTTGATGAAGCTGTTTGTCATAGTTGTCTCGATGTGGTCACATTGAGCCGTCAGATGTTTGCATTCGATCGATGCAACCACTGCTACGCCTGCGGCTCAATCAAAAATTATCGATAGCAGAACAGCGCCTAATGCCCGGGGTGATCGTCAAGTGCCTCGCTATAGTTGAGGATTGTCCACAAAAATCCCCGACGAAAATTCTTGAAAAATCAAACTTGAATTGATTCCCGGATTTTACCACGACCACTACATCATCATCAGACAATGAAAACGCGCGCCCACCATGAGGCAGATCACTCACCTTCGCTCCATTTGAGTCAATCGAGCAGTTGTTTACGCTTCCCGAGACGGGCGTTGAACTCGAATAATCGAATTTTTCGACCTTACCGTTTTTGGTGGTCACTTCGATGAAATGCCGCACGGTATCCCTGTCGCCGGCACAAGAATAAGTCTCCGCAAGGGTTACTGGAGCGTTGCAGGCCCACAAGCTACCGATGATGAGGAACAGTAAACATTTCTTTTCCATGACATGACCAGAGAAGTTTCGTTCCGATATCTTCCATGAACAATACATCTTCGAGTTTGCTCGGTCACAGATGAAATTCTTGACTGGTGCAAAGGTACACGCGAGCGTAGCATCCTCACCCGTTAATTATTGATCACCACCAAGTAAAAAAATTCAATGAATTTAGATTCATCTTGACATCGAATCCATCTTAGACAATTTACCTCGTCGGTAGATATACCATTGATGGTTTGCGTCAAGAAGTACGCCACCCGGCCGCCAACGAACCTCATCGACGTCAAGCTTGTCAGTGATTTGTAGTATCTGCGGCGGTTTTTCGCGAAAATCATACATCAATATTACCGGGGTCGCGCTCGCGCCACCGACAAAATCCTCCATCAGCATGCGACCATTCAGCCCATCACTCATCCCGGAATCCGGATAGTAAATCGGATTCAACCCATACAATTTGTCAAAATCACGCCCGCCAAGGAGGACCCTGAAGGTCACAGCATCGGTACGCGTGCTGGCGTTTTTTTCTATCGTTAGCGGACCAGCGACAGTCCGGATCGTGCCGCTGTCCATGAAAGTTTGAGCATCACAATTATTTATCCCGAACATCAAAAAAATAGCAACCGAAACGCACTTACACAAGCTTCTCTCCCAATAGATTCGTCTAGCCAGCGGTGCGGCGAAATCGGCAAACAACGAGGACAGCGGCATGAACGGTCAACGAAGATCACAAGTGATCTCCATTGGACGCCGCCCTGCCCGCGGACACAAACCTTTGCGGGCAGGGCGGCGTCCGCGCGAAACGTCCGAACTGTCAAGCGTTTTCACGCCGATGCGGCATCGTGCCGATAGGGCCGCTCGTTAAATTGGGTGGATTGCCTTTGAACCGGATTGTGGTCGGCTTGGCGATCATCGCTCCGTTTGCAGTGGTCCTGTCGTCGTTAAGCACCAGGTAGCGTTTCATGCCTTCAACTCACGATCAGTCGGCTTTTGTCGGCGCAGTACATTTGAATGCGTCTGGCGGCAAGTGAAGGCTATCGAGGAAGCTCATCGCGTTCGAGTCCTTGATCAAAGTCGCGCCCGCTGCCTTTGTCAAGCCAATCGATGCTTCGGAAGCATAGCAAAAGGAGTGATTCAGCGCATCGTAAGCAAACACGCGCCAAACCGTGACTTTGGGATGACTCCCATCGACTGTTGGGTAGATCACCAGTGGCGACGCTCCGCTACTATCCCCATCGACGATCAACGGTCGTTTGAATCCGACGCACTCATCGTCATTCACGGCATCGAGCGATATCGCGCTCATTTCTATGGGTGTTACGTAGTCACTGTCGCTTTTGTAGATCAGTACATCGCAGTGGCCTGAGCGTAGCGGATGATTGTCTGCGTTTCCGTTGAGAACCGGCAGCAGCCACGCCTTCGCTTCCCCTGATTCAAAGGACACGATGCCGCCCGATTCCACATCGAACGCCTGATCGCCACCGCGATTAGTGTAGACGACACCAATCGACTGTTCGATCAGGTCAGTGATCTGAAGCTTGTCGTGCCTCACGTTCGGTCCGCTGGCCCAGCAAGCCGAAGCGAAGGTTACAACCGCCACGACGGTGAGCGAAGCAATTCGATGTTTCATGGCGAGGTTATATCTGGTTAGGGTCGTTGAGGCGTATAGCCCACAGATCGAGTGAGAGATACACGTTATGCGTAAGCGTGTCACCGGCACCGTCTCGACGGTGTGAATGAATGTTGCCAGAGTAGGCCCCACCACACGAGTAGCGGGGACCACAGTGTCAACAGAAGCACCGAAGAGAACTTCACGCAAAGGCATTCCGAATCACCCCGTCGAATTTCGACGGAAACTCGCCAAGCTGGCCTGCGAACCGGGTGTATCCGTGGCGCGCCTGGCGATGGAACACGGGGTGAACACGAACTTGCTATTCAAATGGCGTCGAGCGTTGCGCGCCGGCGAATACGATCCGGTGGGATTGTTGCCCGTAACTGTGGAAGCACCGGCGCCACAGATCGAGCGGCC
>Ga0157371_10003480_pt1 | contig 14247 bp, 12 predicted proteins | sample C45metaG_FD_113462 | JGI IMG/M metagenome (GOLD analysis project Ga0157371, IMG submission 113462) | Corn rhizosphere microbial communities from Kellogg Biological Station, Michigan, USA - C4-5 metaG | ecosystem: Host-associated > Plants > Roots > Rhizosphere > Soil | place: USA: Michigan...
CTGCGCGATTAGATTTGAAACTGCCGATTTAGTGCTCACGGTCAACACACTCCAAAATACCAAGGGGGCGACACATTCAGCCTGCTCAGCGAGGTGAGGCCAAACGGTCTTGAGTTCGCAGTACCGTCTGAGGATGCAAGCCCATCAAACCGTGCTGCTTCTATCCGCGAACCGGAACGCTTCGCGACGTCCGGCAAACGTGTTACGAAAAATGTGCCTTCTTGGATGGTAGTGCCATCCGTGCACTCATTTCGTTCAAGTCCTTACTCACGCAGACATTTCTGCAATTTCAATGTTTGCATCAATAGCTATATTTCTACATCACCTTAATTCGAGCCTGGGCAAACACTCTTAATTAATGGTGCGACGGTGCGAGAAATCTTTTATCCAATTCATCGGTAGAATATCGCTGTTGTAAGGCTACGACGGTAATCGTGCGTCAACAAGAAACATTTACTCTTATCAATGCATAAACAAATGTTATCGATTGAGGTCGTCGCTTCGACGATGATTTTTTATGTCATTGATTAATAAGGAAAAATAATTTTCTGAATTGGAGGATTTTCCCGTTCGGAAGTGAATAAGGCCGCTATACACTCTATTGACCACCTTCTTGGCGCATGCGAGTCTGGATTCAGCGGCTCACCGTACTAGTTGATAACACCACCTCTGCAGGGTCATTTGTGAAAGCAGAAAACTGCTCTTTACAAAGACTTTAAACGTCAGAGCCTGTGTTCCGTGAAAACATAGAGACTTTTATCGCGCCTCACGGCATCAAACCTGACGTGCACGTTGTTCTTCCACCTAACTCGCATTCGGAGCATTTATCTTGAAATTTGAAGGTATTTATACGCCAGCAGTAACTCCTTATAACTCTGATGGGGAGATTGACTGGAATGTGTACTCGCAAGTTTTGGAGTCGCTGATTGAGGCGAAGGTGCACGGCATTATTATCGGCGGGTCGACCGGCGAGTATTATGCGCAGACGTCGGAAGAACGTACGGAGTTGGCGGCCTACGCCAAAGATGTGATCGGCTCTCGGGTGCAACTGATCGTCAGTACCGGGGCGATCCGTACCGAAGATGCGGTCCAGTACGCCAAGGATGCCAAATCGATCAAAGCAGACGCCATTCTCGTCACGTCCCCACCTTACGCGCTGCCAACCTCACAGGAAAACGCGATTCACGCGCTCACTATCGATCGCGCAGCGGACTTGCCGATCATGCTTTACAACTATCCGGGGCGCATGTGCGTTTCGATGAACGAAGAATATTTCACCCGTGTCAGCCAATCGAAAAACGTTGTCGCCATCAAGGAAAGCTCCGGCGATATGGGCCAAGTGCATATGTTGGCCCGGCAGTTCCCCAACATCGCCTTGTCCTGTGGATGGGACGACCAGGCCCTCGAGTTTTTTGCCTGGGGCGCCCGCAGTTGGGTGTGCGCAGGTTCCAACTTTCTGCCCAAGGAACACGTTGCGCTTTATGAAGCCTGCGTGATCGAAAAGAACTTCGACAAAGGCCGTCAAATCATGTCGGCAATGATGCCGCTGATGAATGGCCTGGACGGTGGCAAATTCGTTCAATCGATCAAGTACGGTTGCGAAGTTGCCGGATTGAAAGTCGGTAATGTGCGCCTGCCATTGCAGCCACTTGAAGCGGACGAAAAGCAGAGTTTCGCGTCAGTCATTACTGAACTCAAACGTAACGTAGCCAACATCTCTTCGGGAGCCAGCCATGGGTGATCTTCTGAGCAAGGCCGAATATGCCGCTCTGGCCAAAGACATTTCGTTGCCATCCAAGGCATTCATCAATGGCGCGTTTAAATCGGCGATTTCTGGCAAAACCTTCGCCACGAACAATCCGGCGACCGGTGACTTTTTAACTGATCTCGCAGCTTGTTCGTCCGAAGATGTCGACCTGGCGGTGAGCAATGCCAAGGAGGCCTTTGAGGATGGACGCTGGAGATCTGTTTCCCCTCGGGAGCGCAAAGCGGTTCTGTTGAAGTTTGCAAACCTGCTTGAAAGCCATCAATACGAACTGGCCGTCCTCGAAAGTCTCGATAGCGGCAAACCAGTCAGTGAATGTCAGTTGGTCGACATCCCGGACACCATCCACACGATCCGCTGGCACGCGGAACTGATTGACAAGATTTACGACAACACCGCCCCGGTTGGCAGCGACGCGCTGACCATGGTGGTCCGGGAGCCGATCGGCGTGGTGGGCTGCGTATTGCCCTGGAACTTTCCACTGCTGATGCTCGCCTGGAAAATCGGCCCGGCGCTCGCTGCTGGCTGTTCGGTCATCGTCAAACCTGCTGAACAAACCTCGCTGACTACGTTGCGTGTCGCTCAGCTGGCGTTTGAAGCGGGCGTTCCCGCTGGCGTGCTGAACATTGTCACCGGCACGGGTAAAGAGGTCGGTGAGCCCATTGGCTTACATAACGATGTCGACATGGTGAGCTTCACTGGTTCCACCGCGACCGGGCGCCGTTTCCTGCATTACGCCGCCGATTCGAACCTGAAACGTATCGTCCTTGAGTGCGGCGGAAAAAATCCGGCCGTAGTGATGGACGATGCCCAAGACCTGGATCTGGTTGCTCAGCATGTCGTCAATGGCGCGTTCTGGAATATGGGCGAAAACTGCTCCGCGACTTCACGTCTGATCGTTCATGCCTCTGTTAAAGACGAACTGCTGAAGCGCATGGGCGCCTACATCCGCGAATGGAAAATGGGTGACCCACTCGATCCCGAAAACCGCGTAGGGTCGCTGGTCAGCCCTGAGCATTTCGCAAAAGTGAAGTCGTACCTTGAGCACGCCGCTGCCGGAAAGCTTGAAGTTGTTTACGGTGGCGCGACCAAAGACGGTGCCTTTGTAGAACCAACGGTGATTGACGGTGTTGGTCGAGACAACCGGCTGTTCCAGGAAGAGATCTTCGGACCGATTCTCTCGGTCACTACCTTCAATACGATCAGCGAAGCCATTGCGTTGGCCAATGACACGGTCTATGGCCTGGCGGCTTCTGTTTACACCGGCAGCCTGCGACGGGCCATCAAGTTGTCGCGTGAAATTCGCGCGGGCATCGTCACCGTGAACTGCTTTGGTGAGGGCGACGCCTCGACTCCATTCGGTGGCTACAAGGAGTCGGGCTTCGGCGGTCGGGACAAATCCATTTTTGCCCATGACCAGTACACCGAAATCAAAACCATCTGGATCGATGTGTCTGATCGGTCGGATGAAGAGACCGAAAAATGAGCACCCATACCATCAAGCGCCTGCCCGTAGACACCGGGGTTTCAGGTTGGGAGGCGATTTCCGCACGCACTGCGCCTGTCCGCATGCTTGATGGAAACGTGACGGCGGATTGGCTGATCATCGGTGCCGGTTTTGCCGGCCTGTCCGCCGCTCGCAGGCTCTCACAACTGCACCCGGGTGACAGCATTGTTGTGGTCGATGCTCATGAAGTCGCCAAGGGTCCGGCGGGCAGAAATTCTGGTTTCATGATTGATGTGCCGCACAGTCTGTCGTCCGGGGAATACTCCGTGGCGAGCGAGTCCGCAACGGCACTGGAAATCACGCAAAATCGTTTTGCGATTGCTTTTGCCGCAGAAGCCGCGCGGGAGTTCGGCATGTCCGCCGACACCTTCGACCCTTCCGGGAAGATCAACGCGGCCGCCACTGAGCGCGGACTGAAGCTGAACGTCAATTACGCTCAATCCCTTGAGCGCATTGGCGAAAAGTTCGAGATGTTTGATGCCGCGCAAATGCGCGAAATTACCGGGTCCACCTATTACCACGGTGGGATCTACACTCCCGGCGCAGTGATGATCCAACCCGCCCAATACATCAGAGACCTTGCGGCAGGGCTCATAGGGAAAATCACGCTGTTCGAGCGCTCTCCAATTATTGAATTGACCAAGCAGGGAAGCGGTTGGAGTGCGCGATCGCATAACGGGACGGTGCACGCACCCAAGGTCATCCTGGGGGTTAACGGCCACATTGAAGACTTTGGTCATTATCAAGGTCGACTGCTGCACGTCTTCACTTACGCTTCCATGACGGCGGCGTACAGTGATGATGACTTCAGGAAAGCGGTGCCGGGCAAAGCCAAGTGGGCGTTGTTGCCGGCTGATCCAATGGGCGCGACCGTTCGCAAGATCTCTTCAGACGGTCTCTCGCGCATTGTGATTCGGACAAAGTTCACCTATGACCCAAGTATCCAGGTGACTCCAGAGCGTGTAGCTGCGGTGGCCAAAGAACAGCGCCATTCCTTGGATGCGCGTTTTCCCGAATTGAAATCCACGGCGCTGGAATTCAGTTGGGCCGGCCGCCTGTGCCTAAGTCGTAACAGCGCAGCTGCATTTGGCGAGATTGAAGAAAACCTGTATTCGGCTTGCTGCGAAAATGGACTGGGTACCGTGAAAAGCACCCTGGCGGGCGTGATGGCTGCGGAGTTGGCATCGGGTACGCGCTCTGAGTTTCTCGATAGTTTCAATCACGCACCAGGCCCCAGCAAGCTGCCACCGAAGATAATAACGAAACTGGGCGTCAGTTCGGTTATTCGCTGGCATGAGTTTTGGGCCGGGCGAGAAGGCTAACAAGTTTAAGTCGTCGGCTTTTCCAATAAAGGCCGTTAAACAAGTCACTAATAAGAACCGAATAGTCCATGGGAAATATCCCGGAAAGCATTCTGCGCCCTCGCACTTGTGGGCGTGATGAGTTCGCAAGCAGAAGCGGAAGAAAAAAACATAGTAATAGGGACTATGTCTTGGGCGGGCTTGGTGCGCATCTGCGGCATTACCAAGAGCGCGTTTCTCTCCCAGCAAACTTCTTTGAAAGGGCATCCGCATGAGACGCAGCTTTTTTTGCATTGATTCGCACGCCTGCGGCAACCCTGTTCGGGTTGTCGCAGGTGGAGCACCGCTGTTGCCCTCCGTATCGATGGCGGAGCGGCGCGATATTTTCGTGCGTGACCACGACTGGGTGCGCACCGCATTGATGTTTGAGCCTCGGGGGCACGACATCATGTCCGGCGTCATTATCTATCCGTCGGTACGTGATGACTGCGACTTCGGTGCGTTGTTTATCGAAGTCAGCGGCTGCCTGCCGATGTGTGGAGCGGGCACCATCGGATTATCGACCGTGGTCATTGAAGAGGGTTTGGTGACACCTCGTGAACCAGGAAAACTGGCCATCGAAACACCGGCGGGACGGGTAGATGTTGAATACACCCTAAGTGGCGAATTTGTTGAGTCGATTCGCTTGTTCAACGTATCCAGCTACCTGCACAGCGCCGATGTGGTGGTGGAAGTACCTGGTATTGGAACGTTTACGGTGGACATCGCCTACGGCGGAAATTTCTACGCGGTGGTCGAACCACAGAAATGCTGGAGTGGATTCGAAGGGCAGACTACGGCGGACATTGTGGGATTGAGCCAGAAGCTGCGCGTAGCGCTCTCGAGCATTTGCGACCCTGTGCATCCAGAGAACAGCAAAATCAGTGGTGTTCACCACATCATCTGGTGTGACAAACCCCAGAGCAGAACCGTGCATGGACGTTGTGCCGTGTTCTACGGTGATAAAGCTATTGATCGTTCTCCAGGCGGTACTGGTACTTCGGCGCGGATGGCTCAGCTCTTCGGAAAGGGTCGGCTGAATGTCGGCGACGTTTATCGACTCGAAAGTCTGATCGGTACGATCTACGAAGGAAAGGTTGAGGCGTCGGTAAAAGTCGGATCATTCGACGGCATGAATCCGAGTGTCAGCGGTTGGGCTGAGGTTATAGGTCACAACACTATTTTCGTTGATGACAAAGACCCGCTAGCTCACGGTTTCCAACTCGCATAAACAACTTGGTCATGGCACCAACGGTTGATTCCTCGGATTCAAGGACTCATCCGTGATTTGTACAAGGTGTGCGTTCGTTAGAGAAAGAAACGAGGCGTAAAGTGATCGAGCGACGAGATTTCAGTGGGTGTATGAAGGGTAAAAACCTCCGTTATCTGGGGGAAACACAGGTAGCCCCGACGTCTCATGGCCGGGCAGGATTTTTACTGCTCGAACACTTCTCGCTGCCTGCATTTACGCAAGCGCTCGATACGATTGTCACTGCCAACCTTTTGCGTCCCACGTCGTTCTCTTCACGAACCTTCGGGGTGCAGGACGGAGAGGTCACCAGCGACCTCGGCCTTGTAATTCGACCGGATGCGCGTTTGGACGTCGCAGCACTCAAGGACTTGAATCTGTTGGTCATATGCGGCGGCTACCGCACAGAGCTCAAAGTCAACCACGAGCTGATCAGCATCCTCAAAACAGCATCGGAACTGGGGATCACACTGGCCGGGCTGTGGAATGGGGCGTGGTTTCTGGGCGTCTCGGGTTTGCTCGAGGGGTATCGTTGTGCGATTCATCCCGAGCACCGACCCGCACTCGCAGAAATTTCAAAAGTCACGCATGTCACCAGTGACGCCTTTGTCATGGATCGAGACAGGCTCACGGCTTCGAGTCCGGCGGGGGCTTTTCACATGGCCCTGGAGTGGATCAAGGGCCTGCACGGTAGCCGTTGCAAATGGATCAACTGGCGGTCTATGCCGGACGGTCCCGTCGACAAATAGAGCGCTTGTTCAAAGAACAACTGGGTACCACGCCGCAGCGGTATTACTTGGAATTACGTATTACCGAAGCACGGCGATTGCTGCAGCACACGCAGCTGTCTCAGGTTGATGTGTTGGTCGCATGCGGCTTCGTTTCACCGAGCCATTTCAGCAAATGCTACAGCTCGTATTTTGGTTACCGACCTTCGAAAGAAACGCGGCTAGTGAAGTAAGGAATACGTGATCAATCCGTTGTGACTGGCGGGCAATTTCGTCGCTTGAGTTGAATGGATTAGTGAAGCGCTTCAAGACCTGATGTCGCTGGCATACTAAGGAGGAGGGCATGACCGAAGTGCAATTGAAGAGCGATCAAACTAAAGGCACGGCTCACATAACCACGCCTACCGTTGCCGCTACTCCCGGGGTCACAAGGCCCCAACTGGGGATCTTTCTGTGCCTGTTTTCAATGTTTATCTTTGCGAGCCAGGACGGAATAACCAAAGTGCTTGTCAAAGACTTCCCGGTCGCCCAGCTGGTCATGGTGCGTTATTGGGTGTTTGTCATTTTTGCTCTCGGGTATGCCGCCTACCAAGGTAGGGTAAAAGCGTCGTTTCGCAGTAAGCATCCTTGGCTCCAAATCATTCGAGCGCTGCTGGCCGTGGGTGAAACCCTACTGTTCGCAGTGGGGCTACGGTATTTGGGCCTGGCAGAAATGCATGCGCTCTATGCCGTATTTCCACTGATGACACTGGCATTGGCGGGGGTCGTACTTGGAGAGTTTATAGGCCTTCGGCGCTGGATCGCTTCGGTCATAGGGTTCACCGGGACTCTGATAATCCTCCGACCAGGCGCGGGTGTCTTTGAGTTCGCGGCGGTGATTCCCCTGCTGGCTGCTGTGGGGTTCGCCGTGTTCAACGTACTGACACGCCGCATTAGCCCGCATGACTCCTTTGCTACGAACATGCTCTTTATGGCATGTGTGGGTGCCCTGACGGTCACATTCGCGGGGCTACCCGCATGGGTAGCTCCGACACCTTTACAGGGTTTGTTGATGGGTATCCTGTCATTGACCGGTGTAGTCGCTCAGATTCTCCTGATTCAAGCACTCAAGTACGCGACCGCTTCCACGTTGCAGCCTTTCAACTATGCGCTTCTGGTGTTCGCCACGTTGATTGGCGTGATCGTTTTTGCCGAGCGCCCTGATACTTGGGTGGTTGTCGGAGCTGCGTTGGTGATCATCGGGGGACTGTATGCGATCAAAGCGAAGACGTGAACATTCAACCCATCCTTTCGAGACTTATTGGCTCAGTTGATTTCTCTCCCCTAGACTTCCGTGGGCTCAGGGGCTCATCCCTGATGACAGGAGCAATAGGCAATGGTTGCAGACTGGAGGGGTCAGGTCGCGCTAATCAGTGGCGCCGGTAGTGAACGTGGAATCGGCTTTGCGATTGCGAAGCGTCTGGGCAGCCTCGGCGTGCGATTGATCGTCACTGGGAGCAGCGCTCGTATTCATGATCGAGTGGGTGAGTTGCGTTGCACAGGGATTGAAGTGCACGGGCGTGCAGCGGACTTGAGCGAAGAGGATCAAGTCCTGGAGTTGACCACTTGGGCCGAATCGATATGGGGACGAATTGATATCCTTGTGAACAATGCCGGCATGGCCGCACAGGGGCACCCAGAGCCTTTTGCCGATCTGGCGGACATGAGTATCGATAGCTGGAATCTTTCGATTGCTCGAAATCTGACAACTGCCTTTCTGTTGACCCGTGCAGTTTTGCCGGGGATGCGTAATAGACGCTACGGCCGTATCGTCAATGTCAGTTCAACGACTGGCACTCGAGCCGGTAATCGGGGAGAGGCGGCTTATGCCGCGGCAAAAGCGGGAATGGTCGGTATGAATATGAGCCTGGCCCTTGAAGTCGCGGGCTATGGAATCACCGTGAATTCGGTCGCGCCAGGTTGGATCGCCACAGGGTCAAGCACTCCAGAGGAAGAGAATGCAGCGAAGTATGTCCCTGTTGGCAGGGCTGGTCGCCCGGAAGAAGTCGCGGCTGCCGTTACATTCCTGGCCTCACCTGAGTCCAGTTACATTACCGGCGAGTTGCTGGTTATCGATGGTGGCAATTGCCTGATAGAGAACAAAGCACCCAAGTAATCAATGCGTGCCTGCTGATAAATTTTGCGCGAGTCAGAATCCGGCTCGGCGCGACTTGCAACGGAGGTAGGGGGCTGATTACCTCCGTCGCAGGTAAGGCTGATTCGATCAAAACGGCAGTGTCAGTTTCGCGGTGCGCCCCCCATCCACCACCAGCACCTGCCCGGTGATAAAGGCCGATGACTCCGAGGCCAGGAAGACAACTGTTCCGCCAACATCCGCCGGCATTCCGGTACGCCCGACCGGGTGAAGGCGCAGGAGTGCCTGGCGCGCCGCGCGCGGATCAGTTTGAGCGGCGAGGTATGCATCACTCAGCTCGGAATTTATCCACCCCGGAGCAATGGCATTGCAGCGAATGCCGTCCCGGCCGAGATCGACTGCCAAGGCTCGGGTCAGCCCATGGATGCCCGCCTTGGAGGCACAGTACGCGGCATGTTCAGGGTTGGCGCCTAATCCTTCGATCGACCCGATGTTGATGATGCTGCCACCGCCTCGCTGACGCATTTGAGGCACCAACGCCTTGCACAAGAACGCTGGTGCTCGCAGGTTCACGGCCATCATGCGATCCCAGTCCTGCTCGGTCATATCGTCGATGGACTTCTCGAACATGAATCCGGCGTTGTTGACCAATACATCGATTCCGCCAAGTTGCTCTTGGGCGAACCGTGCAATCAAATTCGGTGATGCCATCGAAGCGAGATCAGCCTCGACAAAATAGACTTGAGGGTGATTTTGCAAGTCAGCGTCCAGTGCTTGGCGCTGAGCGATCACCACACAAGCTCCCGCCTCAAGCAATTGTTCGGTGATGCCTCGGCCAATCCCTCTGCCGCCCCCGGTCACCACTACATTTTTACCTTTAAGCATCGCTACTCTCCTTAGCCTGATACCGGCTTGGCACCTGTGACTTCCACCGTTTCACCGGCGATGTACCTGGCCTCGTCGGACGCCAGAAATGCGATGACATCCGCAATGTCTTCAGGCTCGGCGATACGGCCTAATGGCACGCTCTTGTTCAATTCTTGCACGGCCTTATCCGGATCCAGGCCTCGACGCTCAAAGCCGCTGCGTATCATCGGGGTATTGATTTCGTGGGGGCATACGGCGTTGACGCGGATGCCCAAAGGGGCGCAATCGCGGCCCAGGTTTTTGGTCAAAGCCGCGACAGCCCCTTTGCTTGTGCAATACGCCACATGAGCGGGGCCCGGATAAATTCCCCAGACAGAGGATGTGTTGACGATTGCGGCGCCGGGGCGATTTTTCATGTGCGGTATCGCGGCACGGCAGATGAAGAACACCGCATTCAGGTTCACGCCCATGGCGTCAAACCACATCTCGTCAGTTGTTTCTTCAATGGTGCCCCGGGGAATGATGCCCGCATTGTTCAACACGATATCGATACCCGAAAAAATATCGACGGCGGTTTGGACAATCGCTTCGCAATATTCTTTGCGGCGTAAGTCGCCTGCCAGATAGTGGACTTCTGCGCCCAGGTCACGGACTTTTGCGGTAATTGATTTGCAACCGGCTTCGTCACGATCAGATAAAACAAGCTTGGCGCCTTCACGGGCGAACAATAACGCTAACGCCTGTCCGACGCCCCCGGCAGCGCCGGTGATGATCACCACTTTATTATCGAATTTCATAGGGCAACCTGCCTGAAGTTCTTGGAGGCGCCATTATTTGGTTTCAATGGATCGCAGCGTCCAACAACTTTTTTACTGGGCCAAAGATGACGTGGCGTTATCCAAAAGTCGCGCGCGCAACAAACATCCACTTGGTATAGCGAACATATGTCTAAAAAATGTACGCCCATGTACATGCCGTGTACGCCACAGATTCCGGGGTGTAGAGTGACGAGGAATTTTCAAAGAAAGGTGCACCCGAATGTCACAGACAGGAAGGGCTAAAACCAAAGCGCAGGACGCAGGCTGGCGAGGCTCCGTCGATGGTTGGCTGGACGCCGCCTACGATGCGCTCAAAGAGTCGGGTGTGGATGCCGTGCGGGTGATGCCGCTGGCCAAACGCTTGAATTTATCTCGTACCAGCTTCTACTGGTTTTATGAAGATCGGGAACAGCTGCTTGCGGCACTCCTGGCTCGATGGCGGGACAAGAACACCGGCGGTATGGTCAGCCAATGCGAGAGTTACGCAGAGAGTATTTCAGAAGCGATTCTCAACGTCTTCGAGTGCTGGCTGAACCCTGAGCTGTTCGACTCGCAGTTCGAATTTGCCGTGCGCAGTTGGGCGCTACAATCGGACGAGGTCAAAGCTGAAATCGCTTTAGCCGATGAGACGCGGATGAATGCCCTGGCCGCGATGTTCCGACGGTTTGGCTACGACGCAGAGGGGGCCGATGTCAGGGCCAGGACGATCTACCTCACACAGATCGGCTACATCTCCATGAAAACCAATGAAGACATTGTCGTTCGATTTCGACGGATTCCCCAGTACGTGAGCGTGTTTACCGGCAAAGTACCGAAGCGGCGCGAACTGGACCGCTTTTATGGAAAGTTTGGTTACGCGGAAAAAGAACCTGGCGTTTTCGTTCCCTTGGTCGAGACATTCGAGGAGTCCGCTGCCGATGGAGAATAAAACCCTGGGCATCATCGGTGGCACCGGCTGGCTGGGGCGCGCAATCGCCGAGGCGCTCCTTGATAGCGGTTTCATCAAGCCTGACCACTTGTTGATCTCGAACCGCTCCGGCGTCAGTACCTTTGAGCCAGGTGTGAAGCTGCTGGCCGACAACCAGCAGTTGGTGGATCTCAGCGATATTGTCGTGCTGTCCATCCGACCGGAGCAGTTTCGTGAACTGCAGATCAACGCCCGCGGCAAGCTGGTGATTTCCCTGATGGCTGGAGTTCCGGCGGCAGTTATCTGCGCAGCCACCGGTGCGGATGTAATGGTGCGGGCCATGCCGAATGCAGCCGTGGAAATCAGACAATCGTTCACGCCTTGGTACTGTGTCGGAAACTTTGTTGAACACGACCGTCAGTGGGTGCAGCGACTGTTCGAGTGCGTAGGTTCGGCAGACGAAGTGCCTGATGAAGACTGTATTGATTACCTCAGTGCGTTGTCCGGGACTGGGCCGGCCTTCCCGGCAATGTTGCAAATAGCGCTGACTGATCAGGCGGTGGCTGCGGGAGTTCCCCTTGCTATCGCGCAGCGCGCTGCAAAGGGCGTGGTGGTGGGGGGCGGCCAGATGCTTGCCAGCCGCGATCCGCGGCAAATGATTGAGTCGTTGATGGCTTACCGTGGCGTGACGGCGGCAGCGCTGCAGTCGATGGTCGATCAGAACATCGAGTCCATTGTGGGGCGCGCAGTCAATGCAGGCGCTGAGGTTGCGCGGCGAGGAATGTAGCCAGGGCAGGGGATAGACAGTGAAGGCCCACTGAAGGGCCTTCACTGTAGAAAGCGTCAGCCGAATGCGATTATTCGAATTCAGATTTCTTTCACCAGGCGCAAAGCGTCGTAGATCGCCGCGTGGGTGTTGCGAGCTGACACGGCATCGCCGATCCGGAACAGTTGGAAGCGTCCTTCGGGATTGGTGACGATGTTCTGCGCCGTGCCGGCGATCAGATCATGCTGTTCCACCGCGCCACCATTGGTGGAGAGAGGACGCAGGTCGAAGTACAGGTCGTCCAGAGGGAGGGTGCCGTGGTTGACGACCACCTGATCGACCACGCGTTGCTTGTGAACCTGTCCGTAATCGCTGCCAAAGGTTGCAACGAGTCCGCCATCACGTTTTTCCACCGTATCGACGCGGTAGGTGACAGTGAAAGTGACGTCCAGATCCTGCAGGCTGCGCATGTAGGGCACCAGGTTCATGGCCATGACTTCGGGAGCGAATGACCGGTCTGGTGTGACGATTTCGACTGACGCGCCGCTTTTAGCGATGACTTCTGCTGCCTGCAGGGCCGCATGATCCCCCGCATCGTCGAAGATCAGTACGTTGCGACCGGGCTTGATGTCACCGGAGATGATGTCCCACGTTGAAACCACGAGTTCATTGCCCTTGCGGAGCACCTCGGTATCCGGCAGGCCGCCGGTCGCCACGATGACCACGTCAGGCTCGAAGGCTTGCACGGTGTCGGCTTCGGCCCAGGTATTGAAATGAAACTTCACCCCCAATCGTTCGCATTGCGCCATGCGCCAATCAATGATGCTGATCATCTCGCGACGACGCTCGCTCAACGCAGTCAGACGAATCTGCCCGCCAGGTTGGTCAGCAGCCTCAAGCACCGTCACGTCATGGCCGCGCTCACCGGCGACACGCGCCGCTTCCAGCCCGGCAGGGCCAGTACCGACCACCAGCACTTTGCGCTTGACGGCGGCTTTGGGGATGTCATGGGGCATGGTGGTTTCCCGGCCCGTCGCTGCGTTGTGGATGCAGTAGGCCGCGCCACCCTGGTAGATGCGATCCAGGCAATAGTTGGCGCCCACACACGGGCGGATATCTTCTTCGCGCCCTTCGATTATCTTGCGCACGATGTGCGGATCGGTCATGTGCGCGCGAGTCATACCCACCATGTCCACTTTGCCCGAGGCGATCGCGTAGCGTGCGGTGGCCACGTCGGGAATCTTCGCCGCGTGGAAGGTCGGAAAGCCTGTTGAGGAACGGATCTCGCCAGCGAAGTCGAGATGAGGCGAGTTGCGCATACCCTGAATCGGGATGACATCGGTCAGCCCTGCATCCGTATCGATATGACCGCGCACGACGTTCAGGAAGTCGACCAGTCCGCTGTCCTTGAGCATGTGAGAAACCTGCATGCCCTCGCTGGCAGTAAAGCCACCGGGCAATTCTTCATCACCGGTGTAACGAACGCCTAGCAGAAAATCTTCGCCTACCCGCTGGCGAATGCCACGCAAGACGTCGAAGGTAAAGCGCATGCGGTTTTCCAGAGAGCCGCCGTAAGGGCCGTCAAGGTCATTGGTCAACGGCGACCAGAACTGGTCCATCAAATGCCCGTAAGCCTGAAGCTCCAGACCATCGAGACCTGCCGCCTTCATGCGTTCCGCAGCGTCTACGTAGTCCTTGATGATCCGCTCGATGTCCCATTCTTCCATTTTCTTCGGGAAGGAGCGGTGTGAAGCCTCGCGACGGTGTGATGGCGATACCACCGGTAACCAGTCGGCCTTGTCCCAGCGGGTGCGACGGCCCAGGTGAGTCAACTGGATCATCACTGCCGCGCCATGTTCGTGGCATTCATCGGTCAGGTCCTTCAACCATCCGACCACTTCATCCTTGTAGGCGAGCACATTGTTGAATACCGGCGGACTGTCACGGGATACAGCGGCAGACCCGGCGGTCATGGTCAGGGCGACACCGGCTTTTGCGCGCTCCACGTGGTAGGCGCGGTAGAGATCCTTGGGCATGCCGTCTACAGGGTAGGCCGGTTCATGGGAGGTGGTCATGATCCGGTTTCTGAGGGTCAGATTCTTGATTTTATAGGGTTGCAGCAAGGGATCGCTGGACATCGTGGTGCGCTCCAAAGTGGGCTTCATC
>Ga0157371_10003481_pt1 | contig 14247 bp, 7 predicted proteins | sample C45metaG_FD_113462 | JGI IMG/M metagenome (GOLD analysis project Ga0157371, IMG submission 113462) | Corn rhizosphere microbial communities from Kellogg Biological Station, Michigan, USA - C4-5 metaG | ecosystem: Host-associated > Plants > Roots > Rhizosphere > Soil | place: USA: Michigan...
CTGATTCCGTTTTTTCGTTTTGGGACATTTAAAAAAAAAATGTAAAAAAAAATTTTTGCGCGTTGCAAAAAAAAAAATTGAAATTTTTTTTTTCAGAACCCAAATTTTTTTGGTTAGTCCCGTTTTTGAATTTTTTTTTTTTATTATTATTTATTATTTATGAATTTTCTAAAACAAAAGAAACAAAAACATTTCACCTCACGTTCTTGCGTGCCGTATATCGATCACGCGTTTTTAGTCTTCCGTGTTGTGATGAGATGGATGGTTGCTTTTTGAAAAGAGGTTCGCCGGGTTGCATCGGTGCGTTGGGTTGTCGTCTCTTGGGTGTATGCCCGTTGTCATGCGAGTCGTCATCAATTTGCGTAACCACTTTACGTTTCGTACCTCCCAGTGTCTTGCGTTTTGTTTGATGGTTTGATGATGATGTAGCACCGCCGGCTCTGTTGTCGCCGTCATGTCCGCTCGCATACGATCCACCATCTTGACGTTTTTGTGAACCACTCGCCTGCCCATCGCCACCGCCGCCGTCCTCCTCTCTGGTGGCATTTTCATCGTTTTCATCATCGGCATCCTTGTTACCTGCGACATAGTTGGAATCATAATATTGGTTCACGGTGTCTCGTGTCAGCCCCCACGGTTGGGTATCGCCCGAGAGGCGTTGTGCCATTTCGATGACTGCCGCCGGATCGTAATCCTCCGCCATACGCATGTTGGATTGACGTATCTCGGCCAAATTATTAACGATTGTTTTCTTTTGCAAGTCAACTTGTTGCGCGGCACGCATATCCTGTCTGAATGCCGGGCGGTAACCGGGATCGCCCGGTTGCGTACGATACAACGGGTCTAAGGATCCGGGTGCAATCGCACGCTTAGAGCGCCGACGATGATGATGATGATGATGGCGGTCATGGCGACCATGGTGGTGATGCCGATGTTTCCGAGGCGTGTGACGTCGATGATGGTGCCGTCGGCAGTCGCTGTGTGAATCACAGCTTGCACTCGAATCATACGAGTCAGAACTGTAGTCACTGTCGCATTCACTGACGTCGTCGTCGTGACGAGCCGTCTTTTTGGTTCCAGCAGGTGTGTCACCGTTTGTTTTGCCCGCCAAATCACTCAAGATCGCAAATGGCGAATTCTCTTCATCCATGCTCTTATCAACTGCCGTAAGCCAGCCGATTTTGCAGAAAATGGTGGATGATTGATCGGCGTTGATCGGATTATTGGTTGGGTCATCACCGGCTCGTAGATTAAGATTCGAAGATGAAGATGTCTCATCGGCACCACGTTGGCCATTGGATGCAAACATTTTTTGCCAGACTTTGGTTTCACGTGCCATACTGTGTAGCATGCGCGCAAAACGTCCATGTGACATCTTGTGTGACCTGGAGGCGGAGGAGGAGGAGGAGGAGGAGGATCGTGCGTGACCCTCGTCGTCGTCGTCGTCGTCGTCATTGGATGAAGAAGACGAAGACGAAGACGAAGAAGAAGAAGAAGACGATGCCTTATCCAGTTGGCTATTGACTGACACCATGGCGTGTGGCTCGGGTGCTATGACGCCGCGTGTGGAATGCTCGCCGGGGCGTGCATGTAAAAGCTGTCGATTTGTATCGGGCGTTTGATAGTGGGCGGATGGATCCACGGAACGTGATTTACGTGCTGTATTCGAGTGGCCGCGCTTACGTATCAGTCGCATCACGTGTTGCTGCTCGGATGTTTGTCGTTTTTCCAGGCGTCGTAGTGCGCGGATTTGAAACTTGGCGACTCGTCGAAGTTGGGACGCCTGTGACGGTCGAACACTGGTGTCGCTATCTAAGGTTTCAATGAAACGCGACAGCCATGCGCGAATTTGCTGAGGTGATCGAGTTTCCAAGTCGAGTGGATTCTCCACATCGTCATCGTCGATATCAACTTGGGCAGCGGACGATGCTCGCGTCTTCGTCTTATTCTTCTTCTTCTTCGTACTCTTCTTCTTCTTCATCTCCTTTGTCACCATAGTCTTATTTACAATCGCCTTTCTATTTTTATTTGGACCGACCCTTTGTTTTCTCGTTGCTATCGTCCGTTTGACAGACGTGCCAGGTGGCGAGGATTTACGCGCGGGGTCTTGGACTGTAGACTTGAGATGATATGTCTCATCGTGGTCACTACTGCTACTGCTGCTACTACTGCTGCTGCTGCTACTACTACTACTACTACTACTGCTGCTACCACTGTGTTTATGATGCTGTTCCATGTCACTGCATCCTCCCGCGTCCTCATCATCATCTAAGTAGTCATCTTCCATATCGCTACCTGAATATTCGTCGCCGTCGTTGTCATCGTCGTCAAGTACGTCATCTCGCCAACTTTCTACAATGGGCCGAATCATGTTATAATTTTCACGACGTGTGTCTCGTTCGAGAACGTCATAGACGGCCGTTCCAAACATGTGCATGAAGTTGGTAGAGTAGGCGTCGGCCGAACTATAGATGTCGCTTAGTAGCTGGTTGATGCACAGACACACCCAACGTGCCAGCTTCGTCACGGTCGATCGAATCAAGTCGAGTTGCATGAGGGCATTTGGTTTGGCGTGTCGCGAGTCACCACCGTGCGTAGAATTCAGGTTCGGCCAATTGAATGCCTGGTAGACACGATGTTCCAACAAGCGATCCGAACGCTCATAATCGATGGGAATGGCTGGCTCGGGCACTTGCGTCATGGAATAGTGCTCGCGTAAGTGCATCACGAATCCACGACCAAGAGTTGGATCCAGTGGCGCCGCAGTGTATCCCATTCGATTCACACGAAATGTATCCATCAATATACCTTGCATGCCTTCTTTGCTATTGGGAACGCCATACGTCGTCATGTGCTGACACACATCCTCCAATCGGCGATGCTCATCCACATCCGCACCGTCGTAGTGGTGGGGGTGGGCCGGTGGTGCGTATGGTGCAACGAGTGGATTGGAGGGGTGTACAAACGAATGGTTGTGTGCGCCGATGCCGGTGCTATTGAAGTGATTCGTCATACCTTCCGTTCCGGCATGCGGAAGTTGCGAATCTGGTGCACGATTCTGAATGTGTCCGGTTTGACCGGCAATCGAGATGCGTCCTTGGTTCGGTAGCTGATGCATCTGACGAATGTCGGGTGCCTTGGTAGCCGGACGTCGATGCTCGAGAACGTAGAGTGGTTCCAGACGCCGCAAAATATTGCGACAATACGAGCGACGATTAAACTCGGCAAATTCAATGTCGGGTAGAATGGCAGTCAGTGGTGACGTCAAGAAGCCTTGTGGTGTGGGTGAATTGAACACAATGACTTTGGCACCGGGTACGATGCGTCCACTCGCTCGATTCAACACCTCCCAAAAATACTGTCCATTGTCGTCGATGTAAAAGCGCGGCGTAAATAAATCGAAACTCAAAATCAACGGCGTTTGGATGAGCGCCGGATTCTCAATGTTGTTTTGCATAAACATGCCGTATAGCAAAACATCCCGTACAAGTTCGTCGAAAAATTTCGTGCCCCAAAACGAGGACAGCAACTCTTGCACCTCTGGCTTCAAATGATGTGTCGGATGGTGAAACGATACACCGCGCGATTTCATGTAATTGATGATATTCCCCACAGCGGAGCGCACCGATGTGACCGTACGAAAACAGTTGGTCAATTGATCGATCTGCTCGATGTTGAGTGACACCGGCGTCTTCCCATCGAGCTCCTTCATTTGTTGCAAATGGAGTTGTGCACGCCAATCGATGTTGTCGTGTGAAATGTCAGTGTTGTATAGCATTGCACGCGTCGCAAGGTGACCCTGTGCGCCTACTGATGATGATGATGCCATTGTCTCATGTGCACCCATAGCATTTTTACCGTTACCCTTTTGCTCCTCCCCCTCCTCCTCCTCCTCCTTCTCCTTCTCCTCATCCTCCTCCTCCTCCTCCTCCTCATCGTCGGAGTCTTTGTGTTTTGGACGCACTCGATGTCCGCCGTGTGATCCGGCAATACGTCGCTTGTTTCGTTTGCGTTTTTTTTTCTTGAGTCGACGTTCATCTCGTCGTTTCTGAAGCTGTTGTATGTACAGTTTGTCGGACGCTTTGTTGCGTTCATCGAGATAATCGGCACTGGCGGCAAATGGATTTTGTTGCTTGGTGAGATAGTCAGCACCGGTCATTTGGTTGGTTGGTTTCAATTCGCCGCGTGGGACCATTGTCTGTCGTTGATTGCCACCCTGGATGCCTACATCGACCGGTTGCGTGAACGCATTGTTTGATAAACTGTATTGATCCATTGCGATTGGTTGGATATATTTGCGTTGCACTTTCCACTCAACACTTTTTTATTTACTTAAAAATGCAGAAAGAAAAAAACTGAATCGTGACAACACATCCACGTTTACATCACCCTCGTTTTTTTTTTCGTACCCAATTCCATTTTTTGTTTTTGAAAAACTATTATTATTATTATTATTATTCTTATTAGTATTACTAGTATTTATTTTTGAAATGATATCGCTCGAGTCCGAAGCTGGCCGTTCGCCTCTTCGTCCCAAAGACGACGAGGATGGCAATAGGAGCGATCAAACATTTATGATTGGAAACACCGCGTATACGATTGACGCTCCGTGGTTCTTCACTGATCCACGTGTATTCGATGCAAATCGATGTCGTCCACTGACGTCTGAAGAACGCATTCTCGACCCCTTTCCATTTTTACGCGACGATTTTGAGAATAAATGCATTCGTGCAATGAGTCAGTATTGTACCGACATGATTGGATTATGCACTGACTTTGTCAATCAATCTACACTGCGTGACGACTTCCCCACACAAGTCATTGCTCGACACACCGATGCCATGCGCACTTGGATGTGTGCGCGTTATCACGACAGTTATGCCGTAAAACGTCATGGATTCTCGGTGGTCGGACAAGTCGGTTGGTGTCATCTCTGGCTTCGGTTCGTCGATCAATTCTTTGAATTGCACACATGCACGCTACCTGAATCGGAAATGGCATCGTGGCGCGGTGTCGACGTTTGGCATCTCGTGTTCAAGGAGTATATGTTTACGGACGAATACTTGATTCACGACACGTACAATTCGGTTTGTTGGGAACGCATTCAGTTGCGATTGCGTTTGGCACCACAGTTACGCAAAGAAGCCAAGGAATTGGTAGAGCTCGATAAAAAACGACAGCAAGAGAAGGAGGAGCGCCCACCAAACGCACCACATTTCAATAGCATATATGGTAACGTGGATGATGCCCGTGGTGGATCGGCAACGAACAGTCTTGGTATGGATGAAATCTACATGCGAACTGGTGGCGGCGGTCAAGATATATCATCCGAGGCGTTTGTTCAAGCGGCTGCCGCACGTATTGGTGAACGAATCAATGCAGATGAAATGCAAAAAATCAAACAATCTTCGATTGTTTATCGTAATCCCGGCGACGAAACACTCGAATCCAGATTTATGCAACAAAAATCGTCCACGTTGACAGTCGATATGACACACACAGCAAAAACTGTCACCGAGGCTGGTTTGGCTACCGCAGCCGCAGCCGCCGCTGATACGATCCGTGGTGGTGGTGGTGGTGGTGGTGGTGGTGCGGCTGCTGCTGCTGCTGCGAATCCGACAGATGCATCCTCCTCATCAAATCCATCCAGTAATGGCGTGGAGCTGCCCATACTCGAGCCAGGACAAACGTACAAGCAGTATGTCGATAATTATCGCGTACCACACGATGATATGCGATTTCGACATCACGGGCAGTTGGAAGGAACACCACGTGATATTTGCAAACTCATTCGAATCTTTGACATACTAACCCAAAAAATCCATTTTGGTTCGGTCCATCATTTGGACGAATTGACGACCGATGAACAGTGGCACGAGTTGCTTCATGCACTCGAATGCGTGTGTATCATTCTGTTCATTCAGTTTCATCATGTCGATCGACAACGTATGGAAGCATACACGCGTCTCACCGTATGGATCGAGGCACAGATTCAAATTCGTCAGCAGTTTGCGATTGAAGAATTGGATTTTTGTGAGGGTACATATGCCGAACTGGACAAGCATTTGGATGGTCTCATGGACAGCGATCCGGATCCGCAATTGTTGGAAACCATCAACAAGTCGGTGTATCTACATCGGATGCCATGTGGCATTCCATTTCTCTTCTTCCAAAAAAATCCATTCCAAACAATCAAGCGAAACCCCGTGTCGATTCTCAATGAAGAGTTGCCCGAACACGCCTTACGCTATATGAACGATCATTTGCTACACGCAAAACCACGCGACATTTTTGGTGATCGCAAGAATCCATTTCATGACATTTTCGTGTTTGTATTGTTTGCATGCAACCTCAAGTGGGCGAAGAATCAGTATGACTGGATGGCGGACTACAATATTTTCAACTTTTATCTACTCCATCGGGTAGCTTCACTGTACCGCGATACGGACGACCACGGCCGTCAAAAACGGCCCGACATGGTTCCTTTACTCGGACGGAAATATGTCTTGTCCATGTGGAAGCGTGACCCGGATGGTACGCGCTCTGATATGATACGTCATCCGACACTCTATCAATGTAATTCATCGCGTCATAAAATTCTAACGTGGTTCTGGACACTCCTTTACGACTTTAATGGACATTTGGAAGATGGATTCGCACTGGGGACGTATGCATATGATTTCTTCAAATTCGAAGCCTTACAAAACGAGTTGTCTCAATTCAAATCAATTCTCGACGGAGATTCGTCGGATGATGAAGATGGACCGGGGGATGGACCGGGGGATGATGATGATGCGGATGAGGACAATAATGCATTTAGTACGGAGAGTATGGCAGCAGCATTCAGTCGAATTATCGTACAAGAAAACACCGTGTTCGATGCATCCATGGTGAATAATACGGATCGATTCCGAACGCGTGATGTTGATAGAAACCGACACGTCCAACGTTCGGGTGCAGGAAACAATGGACAAACGATGCGTCATGACGCACATGATGAGTGGTTCCAGGGCGATCGGGAGGAGGAGGAGGAGGAGGATGAGGAGGAGGAGGCGGAGGAGGAGGAGGAGGAAGAGGAGGAAGAGGAGGAGGAAAGCAAAAGTCAGGCGTAACCTGCTCCGTTCTTTTTTTTTCGCATCCATTGTCTTTCTTTCTTTCAATCCACATACGCATCTTTTTTACTTTGTTTTCACACAAAAAATGACGTTTCATGAATTGACGGATTTGCAGATGAATGATATTGCACGTAACCTGGCAACGCCTCACGTGCAGTATTACGGCGACAATGTGGGATTTAAGATCGTGAAAGCAGACACATATTGTTTTCAGGAATCGAATGACAATTCCGATTTCGTGACACTCACGACAACAACAACCGACCAACCGGTTCGGTTGACGTCCGATATTTATGTTTTGCCGTTTTATATTGATCCCACGACGTTTCGCGTCACCACGAACTGTCCGGTTCATTTGCTGTTGGACCACATGGCAGATGTGCGCAAGCAACTTGCAGCACAGCCGTTCCAATTACCAAGCACGTCCGATCGTATATCACAATCGGAAAAAAGCAAGAATTCACTGACCATAGAGAATCAATCATTCATCATGCGTCAATGGATACGGCACACATTTCGACGCTATCATGCATTCCAAATGACCACCAAGACATTGTGTGTATTCACGCCGTCTGTGATTGTTCAACGCCCTCCTGGTCCCATAAACCACCATGCGTATCCGACACAGACGAAGCGTTTTATCACCCTGCGCGAACGCGACGCATTCATGCATAAGTACCAGATCCTCGGTATCGATGTCCAACAACTGCCCGTTTATTATACCACGCCAGATCTACCGATCGAGTATCAGGACAAGAACGATGTGTACTATGAAGCGAGGGTATACGATGCAACCAAACAAACGAATTCATTTTCACGTGCGTCGATTTCGACCCCCGGTCGTGTTGTACCATGGACATTCATCATTGCATGCGATGAGAACATGATGTTCGCACACAAATTCGTCCATTATTTGGACACAAGCGAAACGTGTCATGTGATGGAGTCGCATATACGAGATGTGTATTTGAAAATGTGCAAATGTGCGCATCAATACATGGAATCGGAAACACTCATCGTCGCGTGGCTACGTCACACGTTTCCTGGATTTATTGGAATGGCATGCGCCGACGGCACGATGCTTTTGTTTTATCGTGCATTTACCGATATTCCGCTCGCCGCTACCATACATACGGCCACGCGACCATTTGAACGACGAGTGGCGAAACACATGGAAAACGTGCAGATCCCACCGCTTTCACGCGCCCTTTTACAACACAGTGACTGGTTGCAAACGTTCGATGCGGCCGTCGAACATAAACGCGACTTGTTTCCACAACCGCCACATGAGCGCACGGATCTGAATGACGATGCCATACAAGCCGGATCACAGTTGTATGCGATGGCTACTTTGTATCACAGTATATCGAATATGCAACACAAAGTCAATGAGTTGCACGAGCAGATGGTGAGCGATGTGCCACGCGATAGCCTCTTCGTTACCGGCGCTCGTCGCCCTCCACTCACTGGAGCGGAGGCATATCGTTTTTGGACGCATATACGCGAATCAAATGCAAACTTTGAAGCCACCTTAAAGTCCATCAATGAAAAGGACCAATCGAATGTTGAAAGACTACAATTGATGCGTACTCTACATTGTCGAATGCAGTTTGCTACTGCGCTATGTACGTTGTATCAAGATCATTCGAAAACAAAATGATTGATTTCATTGAAAAAAAAAAATAAAAAAATAATTTTGTTTGTTCATGTTTTGATTTTCAAGTGAAATTATTTATGTTTTATTTTTTTTTTTCAAAAAAAAAAATGAGGTAGATTTTTTTTTCAAAAAAAAAATGAGGTTGATTTTTTTGAAGGCGCCTTTTTGTGACACTTCCCCCCCCCCCCACACCCACACTCGTCGAACGTGTGTCCATCATCATGCTGATCCGCGACGTGAATACGATCATCGCACGCTACGTGTGTCGATCGTCGGATATGCTTTTGATCGACATGAGTCGCGTCGACTGGAGGAAGCTGAGTGAGAACGCACACCCCAGCGCAATCGCGCTGCTTCGTGCGAACCCGGACAATATCCACTGGGGTAGATTGAATAGGAGCGCAAACCCCGACGCCGTCGCGCTGATGTGTGCGAACCAAGACAAGATCCACGGGGGATGGTTCAGTCAGCACGAACACTCCGACGCCATCGCGCTGTTGATTGCGAACACCGACAATATAAACTGGCAGTGGTTGAGTATGAACCAACACCCCGACGCCATCGCGCTGCTGTGTGCGAACCAGCACAAAATCGACTGGTTGTGGTTGAGTGCGAATAAACACCCCGACGCCATCGCACTGCTGCGTGCGAACCCGGACAAGATCAACTGGACGTGTCTGAGTGGGAGCGCACACCCCGACGCCATCGCGCTGCTGCGTGCGAACCAAGACCGAATCACATGGAGCACGTTGAGTGCGAACAAACACCCCGATGCCATCGCGCTGTTGCGTGCGAACCAAGACAAAATTGACTGGTTGTATCTGAGTACGAACACACATACCGACGCCATCGCGCTACTGTGTGCGAACCCGGATCGAATCTATTGGAGCTGGCTGAGTGCGAACGTACACCCCGGCGCCATCGCGCTGCTGTGTGCGAACTCAGACAAGATCGACTGGACGTGGCTGAGTGGGAACGCACACCCCGACGCCATCGCTCTACTGCGGGCGAACCAAGACAAGATCGATTGGCTACAGTTGAGTGGGAACCAATGTCCTGACGCCGTCGATTTGCTGCGTGTGAACCCACACTGGATCGACTGGTGTAATTTTAGTGCCAATCCCGCGCTGTTCGCATCGGACCCGGTACGTTATCAAAAAAATACGGATCACATGGCACATCTTCTCACTTGTATGTAAATAAGAGTCAATACAAAAAAAAACACGATATGAAAAAAAAAAAAATTTTTTTTTAAAAAAAATAATTTATTTTTAAAAGACTATCCATTTCCTCGTTTTTTTTTTGGAACATATGGCTTATGTCAGGCGAGCCATGCAAATCGAACATCGTTTATCGTGTGTGTGTGGCCACTGTGTCTTTGCGTTAGGTTCATTTAAATGTGTGTGTTTGACGACGACGATAGTGAGTTCGGAGTGGCTCGTTGTAGCGTCCAGTTGTGTTTTGAATTGAAGAATGGGCTCGCGTTCCATGTGTTTCGCATGTAATTCTAATATGATTGGACATTGGGTTGCATCGGTGTCGGTATGGTGTGTATCTTTTCGCTGTGGATCGACAATGTTCATGTCGACGGCACGTATCGCACAGAGCACGGTTACTATACGAATAGTCTTTTCAAATGTGCCATGTTGGCTTCGTTCCATCCGGGCTTCACGCATCGCATCATCGATGTGCCAGCTCCATCTATTGTTGGGTAACGCAAATAAAACCGTTCCTGGTCGCAGCTTCATGGCATATGGTTTCCATGCATTCCAGTCACGTCGTGCAAAGCGTGTATATTGCCTCTGAATCGATTGATCGTGTGTCGTCACACGTGTACCTAGATCCTTTAGCCATGCACCAAGTAGATTCCGCGCGTCGGATGAAATGTAGTTTTTGACAAATTGCGATTGTGCGACGCTCAATTTTCGCGTGGATGCATACACATCCAATTCATGTGCGACGATGTGTACGGAGGGCATCGCGTAGAAGAAATTCAAACGATGCACCAAATCCGTCATCTGTGCGGCAAACTCGGCTTTGTCCCAATCAACTTCCTCTTCTTCCACTGATGCATCGCTGTTGTCACCACTGTCCGTTCTTCCGCGTGGCGACTCATTTGAATGAGTCAGATCGATCGCGTCTTGATAATCCTCGTCTTCCTCATGCTTGTCTTTTCTACCAGGCTTTTCATTTGGCGTCGTGGTATGGATGTGTAGTTGTGGACGTAGTCTTGTTGATGCAACCGTTGCCGCAACAAGAACAGCTACCGTGGCAGCTGCAGCCGCCGCGGCGCCAGCGGCTGTGACTCTAGCATTGGCGATGTGGGCGGACGGAAATCGACGACCTACCATAGCGGTTGGATGCAACTGTACGGACTTTGTTTTCTGTCTCGTCTGTGGTGGTACACTCCTCGGCTGGCGTTGTGGTGGCACCAAAGCAATGTTGTGTACATCGAAATGATAGAGCGTACAAAATGCAAGCATCGTGAAACGATGAAGGCGCACGTGTGTGTGTGTGTGTGTGTGTGTGTGTGTGTAGAGTGAGAGGTGGAGTAGGTATAAAAAAAAAACCGGGAATGCGTTTTCATCACAGAAAACATGTTTACAAAAAAAAAGAAAGGGTGTGTATGGGGAAAAAAACTTTACGTATATCAAGAGATTTCTTCGTTTCACTTTTCTGACGTTTCTTTCTCTCTCTCTCTCTCTCTAACTTCTCATTCTCTCACACTCTCTCTATTTCTCTTTTCACTCGGTCTCATCACACAATATCTACTTACGAGTGTATGCACGACGCTCGGGTTGGAGTGTTTCTGATAGAATGACGTCGCGTGTGATTCAACCTTTGCCTGGTGCCACATCGGGAAGTCGAGGCGTTCCAAGTGTGGGTGATCGAAAATCAAGCGGTAGACAAGCGTCATCGTCGAGAGTGGAAGCGCAGTCCGATGATGCAGCAGCCAGCATGGGCAATTATGCCGCAAATTTACGCGGTGTACAGCGCACCATCCAACAAACCAGTCGTGGTACCACCAACGATGATGCCGTCGATGAGCGCATCCGCGCACAGCGTGCAAAACTCTCCCACCATCTCCCCGACAAGATGCGTGTCAGTTTTGCCGAAATCCCGTCAGTGGATGTCGGTGCAGATGATATGGCGAATCATGACGATGAAATTGCAGCGATACCGGGCACCAACGATGAATTATCAACGGAACTGGTTGCCGTACCACTCATGTTGTCGTCCAAGGCACATGACTTGTTCTGCCTCCCGTGTAATCGCGGGCAACGGCGCGATATTAAAGACGATACGGCATTATCGGCTGTAAACGATGTTATCGTACAAAAGTACAATGGTAAAAACTTGGAGATTGTCACAAATTCCGTGTACAAATTCGCACGCAAGATGTGGCCTGGCATTGTATGGTCTAAAGATTCGATTCGATATCACATTAAATACATTGTGTCCTCACGAGAAAGTGCACTCGAGCGACAAATCCTGCGAGTCGACACTATGCTGGAAGCCATGGATGAGTCGGCTATGAAGATTTTGGATAAAAAGACAGGCAAGACGCATCCTAATCTTAAAGCTATCCAACCCATGCTGCAGCTTGTTATGGCACGAATGAAATTGGAGACCATGCGAACCTAAAAGAAAAAAAAAATGAGAATTATATATATATATATATAAAAAAAAAAACCCACATCAATTAAATTAATGTTCTAGTCTTTGTTTCTTTTTTTTGATATCCGACTCGTGTCGCTGTATACGTTTAACTATTTTTTTTTCTCGCCTTTGTGCGAAATCGGGGTATTGTTTGTGTCTTCCTCTTCCTTCACATTCGCTTTTCGCCTTCCTCCTCCTCATCACCATCGGTACCAACCAAAAAAAAAAAAATGAGTCGTCAGCATGGTGACTTGGCACAAATGTACAATGTGGGAAAGCTGTCCAACGTTCCACTTGTGGCTGCACCCATGTCCATCGGACGGACGGTGGAACACATCGGTAAGCGTATTGTGTCAGAACAAACCAACACCCATTCGACCACGGGGGCCCATTACAACCCGCCTATGAGTGCCATTCAGTCACTCGATCGTCTGACGACTGACATTGCACCCGGCGCGCGCCTCAAGCGTACCCACGATATGGCTATGTTGGGTTCCATTTTTCGTGGTGGTAATCCGCCCGTTCCCGAAGTACTGGAGGCGCGCTTCAAGCGCCAGTCGATGCCGTCCAACTCCAACTTCCCCGTTCGTATACATCACATGTCGACGATGAAGGTGAGTGATTGTGTCAATGCCATCTTGTTTTTGGATGGGTCGGCATACGGAGCCACTGGACAGGATCATGGTGCCATGCTCGATCTGCTGCAACGAGGCGTCTCGATTTGGGTTTCCAAATACAGCAAGACCGGATCGGGCAAACACAACTACGTCGAAGTGAAAGATGCGTCGGTACTAAATCGGGTGTCGCTCAACTACGCACGTTCGGGTAATCAAGTACGAATGCTTGATTATTTCGAGTTCACCAAGGTTTGGGCACCCTTTGGCATTTCAAACTATTTGGATCCGCGCGGTTCGGCCATTGCCGGCGGTCCGACCACGTCTATTTTGACGGTGACCCTGGACGGACGAACCAAGGTTCCTGGATTTTGGCTCGACTGGAAAAATCGACTTCAGGTTGGTGACACATTGTGGTGGATTTTTGTGGCACGTACATTGGGCTACGAAGAACAAGAACGCCGATTTATGTTGGATGAGAATCCATATGGATTCTATGAGTATTGGAAGCAAGAAGATGAGGATAGAAAAAGGGCATTACCGGCGCGGCTACAGCAAGATCAACAGTTTTTCACGCAGTGCAAACGTGCGGAACAGGCGTACCTGGAAGGACAGGAGGATGATCGCGACCCCAACGATTCGTCCATGTACGCCAACCTGGCCGCCATGGCATGGTCGAACAAAAAAGCGGACATGCGCTTTTCGCCGCAACGCATCCTGGCCGACGCAAATCTTCGTGCCGTTCGCTACCCGCGTTGGGAGACGTACGTCACATCGAACGGCTTGCCGCCGCCCAAGTGGGTATACAATACGGTTTCGCCGCAGGGTGAAGTCCACAAGGGCGGCTGTGATCCCGTGGGTATCGTACTCAATCATCAGGCCATCTTTGCCACCGGTCATATGTTTGCGCACGATATCAAGCTCGGTCTCTATGCAGATCCACTGTTGGTACCCAACGGACATACGGCCAATGTGGCACGACTGCCCAAGATTACGATTCAAGCCATTAGAAGTCACGCTTAAATATATTTTCTCTCCCCCTCCCTTCCCTCACTCTTCTCACGGCAGCAACTCTTCCTCTTTTTTTTAAAAAAAAACAAGCTTTACAAAAACACAGGAGTGGTGTATGTGATTTTTTTGTTCTTGTTTTTGTGCTACAAATCAACATACAATTTCATTTTCATTTTTTTTCACATCTTAC